>Ga0123355_10021353_pt1 | contig 10360 bp, 7 predicted proteins | sample TergutEmb28metaG_3_FD_89872 | JGI IMG/M metagenome (GOLD analysis project Ga0123355, IMG submission 89872) | Embiratermes neotenicus P1 segment gut microbial communities from Petit-Saut dam, French Guiana - Emb289 P1 | ecosystem: Host-associated > Arthropoda: Insects > Digestive system > Gut ... | reverse complement strand
CGTGGGTCGTATGCCGCGTCCGACCTGAACCTCAGAAAATACAGTGAGTGCAGCGCGCTTTCCTTGCGATTCACTGTTCGCAACAGGCGCTTCTCCGACGGCTACAAGTGCCATCCTGCCACACTCAAAATTTATTTCGGCCCCAGTTCTCTCTAAGAAATCTGTGCCTATCAGTCCCGCTGCTTCAGTGGGGAGGGGACATACCAAAAACATATGGTCAAATTTCCGTCCTCCTAGCGTAAAGGAAACCAGCTGTCGGCCCTTAACATTCACGGATTCCCCAGTCACTCCGAAGGGTCTTAGGGAATTTTCCCTCAAATCTCTTCGTGATACTCCCGGCTGGAGTAACGATACGTTAGAGCCCGTGTCTACAATTAGACGCTGCCACTTCCCTTCTATTTCCAGTGTGATAGAGGGAGTGCCGTGCTCCAATAAAACCGCAATTTTGGGCTTTCCGACAGCATTTTCAGGGGCGCAGAGGTGGAGTGAGCTGTCGCCGCTCTCACCTCTCAATCGTTTCCCTGGAAATATTTTTCCTTTCCGCCTCCCCGTGTTGCCGCGTTTTGAGGCTTCTCGCTGGGCGAGCGCAGACGTTTCGAACGCTCGTTCGGATTTTTCCTCCCCGGCGAGTTAGGTGTGTTTTCTTCCTTTTTTAGCCTCGTAGGGCATTCCCTGGCGAAATGCCCTATGCCTTCGCATTCGTAGCACCTAGGCGAATTTCGAGTTCCTGACCAATCACTACGAGGCGTTTGAATCTGCTGATTCTTCGCACGTGAGTCAGCTGTTCTTTCCGAGTTGCCTGGTAAACGAGGTAACTGGTCTGCCGACTCGTCCGACCGCGTGTAAAACGTCTGGTTTCTTCGCTCTTGTTTCACAGCCTCATCCAACGCGAGCGCTAAATTCACGGCTTCCCTAAAATTTTTCGGATGGGCGTAACGAACTTCGCGATCAACGACCCCCGATAAGCCTCCTACGAAACTGGCTAAACACATTCGGTCCGCATTTTCCCGATGTATTTGCTGCGCAATAGGGTTGTTTACTTTACTCATTACTCTCTGGGCTAACTCTTTGTAGCGATCTGCAAATTCCATAGGCCCTTCGTTTCTGCCTTGTTTGGCCGTTTGTAATTTCATGTAGTGGTACTGGTCGCTATGTACGTCCCTAAATCGTTCTCGAAATGCACCCTTAATATCTTGCCATGAAGCGTCTTTCGTGTGGAGCTGTGCACGCATTGCAAAATGCTTTAGCAGGGTTTGTTAGGCGTAAAACTGCAATATTCATGCAGGCCCTATCTTGCCACATTCCTAAAAGTGCTGCCCTGTATATGCTTGCGAGAAACTCTTCCAGTGGGGTCGCGTTCTCTCCCCCCGAACATTTCGGAACCAGGGATATCAGTGACAAGTCTTTATGCACCGTGTGCATCCCACTTGACAACTGTTCCCTTAGTCTATTAATCTCAGCTCGCGACTCCGCTATTTCCTGCATTAATTTTGCTTCCGCCATAATAAAATCGTATTAGGTGTTACCGAAATTTACAATTTAGTCTAACCGTGTCTTATTCTGTACCTGGGTAATCGTACTTGGCCCAAACCCCAATTTAACGTAATCCCACGCTGCCGTAATAAGACCTAATCTTCGGGAGTAGGGACGGTTTTGTCACAGGCTATACGGATTACCAGATTACTGAGGATAGTCCTGACAGGTTATTCAAGACCAACTGCGTAACAAAGTAACAATGGTTCTATTAACTACTATATAAATATATATACAAATATACATGTAAGTAATACCGCTACGTAAATCAGCTTTCATGCCACTATTCAATCCCAATCGCGATTTCGTATAATTTGGAAAAGTTGTAAGTGTACACAATGCTGAATTTACGCAATATCGACTGGCTAGTTGCGGCCTTGGACGAGCCGGAATGTGCTGGCGAAGACTCCTTGGCGCAATTAGTAAACACTGGGCAACCTTGCGTTTACTAGTATTTGTTATTTAAGGTATGCGCGCCCCAGTAATTTGTTGTATATAGAATAATTTGAGTCAGCAAAAATACCACTATAAAATCCCAGGGAAATTAGGGAAGAGGCCTTTCGGTATAATCTCGGCAGAGCGTCTCTACGTAGGAACTTGCAGCTAGGCAAGTCAGGCGCTAAGAAGGAAACTTAGAGGAAGCGACACGGCGTATTTGGTGTACCAAGGAAGATATACGTACATTGTATGGTTGGTCGAGATGCTGGGCGACTTCCTAATCTGCTTGACTACTGGAGGTAAGCTGATCTGACCGATAATCTAAATTCAGTATTGTGAGACTTACTTGGAAAATTACAACTATTCCAAATAAGTCTCACTTCGGCGTATGCTGCTGGAAAATAATCGTTTTTCACTTGAACTGTCAGGGTATGGAATATACACGAACGGAAACATATTTCCTGAAATTTATAGGGTGCAGAAATTCACGGTTTGATCCTAAGAAAAAGGTTTTTTTTTTTTTGGTGGGGGGTTCCAATATTATAAGAAGAATTTAATTTTAAAAGACGAGAATAGGCTGAATACCTGATATAGGCGAAATACCAAGTTACAGACGTTAGCGAAGTGAATCTTATATCATACCGACGTACTGAAAAGATAGCCACACCGGACACACAGTGCGTACACAATTAGAGAAACCCGTTCTACGAGTGAAACGGTAAAGCAATCCCTTTACAAGCCTGGACAGGCCTTGGGGGTTCCAGGAGGTTCAGGCTCCCAGATTTCCAGAAAATCGGCAAATGAAGGTGGTAAGGTTGTCAGCCCTAGGCACCGGCCGCCTTTGTCCCCCAGGAAATATTCCTGGTACTCATAACTGTCAGAGGCTGAGTCGACCCCAGGGACATAATCCGGCCACCATTGGGAATCGAAACCGCGACTTTCCGTTTGCAGAACAGTGTCTCAACCAACTGCGCCACCGCGTGCGCTGCTCAGAGAGTGTAGATTAACAATGTGTATTAAACAGAGCGTTTTTATAGTGAGGCTGCTCGCCGTGGAGCGGACTGCGTTATTGCTGTACAGCAACCGAAGACGCCACCCTTCTGCATTGCAGAGCCATGTTTAGTACAATGTTCAAAGAACTCGCTGTAGTAAAACATACAAGAGAAGGGCGTTTTCTTCGGAATGTTTTACATATTGGAATGTGTATTTCTGCAATACGAGATTTTTCGAATGATATTAGTCACAGACACACGAAGCTGTTTCAAATTCCAAGTTCACTTACGCCCGTTAGAACAGGGATAAAACGACAGACAGCTTCGTAGGTAAAGTGAATGAGGTACGATGGAACAGGTGTCCTCCCATACGGGATACAATGCGTCTGTGCCCTACCGCGTCCAATCTCTGGGGTCGGTCCCCTCTCTTAGATTCACAGAGTTAGCATTATTTTAGACGTCAAATTGGTCGAAGCGTGAAGCTGACCACTGATATCGGTCAAGTGACGTGGTTAAGAAGGAACAAGGCTTTCCTATCTGTTCCCTGAATATACGTTGATGGCGTTATAGTTAGCCACATGGAGAAATTTACCTCCGTGTAGTAAGCAGTACTGTTGTCGGCTCACAAGAACAGCCTTGACCTCGGCAGTAGCACTGGTCGCGTAAAGCGGAAACGGACCGTTAGATATTCATCACCAGTAACTAAGGTATTCCGGTTATAAATGCATTGTGTTGAAATGCAGTTGTGCCTTGACCGTTATAGAGTTCTTGTGTTGTATCTGGTTATAGACGTGCACAACTTTGACTTCAGGCTTCTTAAAAACTAAACTCCTAAAATATCGCGACCAGTAACACTTGATAGATGCAGTTAGAGGAAATTATATTTTTGACAATAGCTACATGCTTTCTCGGTAATGTCAGCAAGGAGATAAGAAACCACGCCCAAGCTCTCAAGGTCAAAGCTGTTCTCGCCAGTAGTGGACTTCAGCAGCTTCCTTCCATCCCATTCCTATGACGAAACAATCAGACAGTACTGAAAGGCTTATTCATTGATTTCTTTATAAATATTAACAGGTGCTAACAGTTCATGTTCTACTAACACAAATATGGGTTGATCCTTCGATTATACCGGTTTATTCCGAACAGAATTGCTACACTATCACGTACACATTGATCGTAATCGAACACAAACTGAACATAACATGCAGATAAAGGAGTGTATCGTTAACACAAAGCGAATGATATTAAGGCTTCACTGCAGTTAACTAGGTGAGTCTCACGTAAAGGAAGCGTAGTAGAGATCGCTAAGGTGGCGATATGTTGACGGAAGGAATAGCGCGGCAGATTTTTGTGAATATAGTATATAGGTCGCTGGAGTAGGAGTTTGATGGACCGCAAGAAGACGTCACGCACCTGAACATATCGAACTGGGTCGGCAGCAACAGTCTGATAAAAGGAGAAACAGCCAAGTTTGCAGCCTTTGCGGATTCAGCAGAGGAAGCGTTCTGTGTGAAAGATTGTGTCTTGAACCACGCAGACAAAATAATGCTTAGGTTATTTAATTTTAAATAGAGGGAAGATTTGCTAAATAATTGTCAGGCCTTTAAAAAAAGTCATTCAAAATACTCGCCATTAACGATGTAATTGCTTAATATCAAATTATACTCTGTTGTTTTCGAAATATATTGCATTCTTATTACTTGAAAAAATTGTCAGGTTAATTTATTCACAGAAATACAGATAAATCCTGATTGGTCCATTATGAGTATTAATTTAGCACAGGTTGGCAGGTAGCACATTTGGAGGCTATATCAACAGAGGTCATGACACTGGAATTACAAGGCTGTGAAATGAACAGTTGTGTGCAGCAGAATATCTTACTGGCAAATACAAAATGGAATAAATCTTCTCACTGTCGGAGTTACAATACGGTTTATAATGTATGTGTCTGTACGTATTAAAAAAAATGGCTAGAAGTTTTTCAAATCAGTTTTATGAAATTCTCCCACAATCAGTTTCGATCAGCCTTGTCATGTGACTGGTATTTTCACAGTGATTGCTGCGTACAAAATAAATGAATAAAAATAATAAAGTACATTTAATGATATTTTGTGATAAATTATACAGTATTTAAGAATATAAAAGTAAATATACTTAGGTGAAAATCTCTGTTAAACGAGACAGATTACCACATTATATCTACAGAAAACTTTGAAGGTAAATGTGAGAATTTCTGGTGTTTGTTTGACAAATCTCCCTTTTATTGCTGATATGACTCCATAATTAAAGAGGAAAATAAAGTCACTGGTAAGGGGCAGTTTCTGTATATACAGTTCAGGTACTAATGTTCGGATCTTGACTGTTTTTCGTGATTCTTTTCAGATACACCAGGCAAATGTCACAAATGTACCATAAATTAGGCCACAGATAATTCCTTTTAATGAATTCCAGTTCACTCTTCACTATAAATATCATGAAATGCTATAACTTTCCCAAGACTTTGTCAAACAAACCAATCATACATAAAATTAAATCAATAATCACAGACACTCACAATAATACAAGGCCAGTGATGTAAGTCAGAGCCTGATGGAGGTGAGGTGGTGTCTGGACCTGTTACAAATATGCAGCCCCACTTGACTCCCAAGTCACATATGCCTTATAAAATCAGATTTCCTATATTTTCTTTCAAGAAAATATAAATTATATAACAGATAGGGAATTTGCAGTCGAAATTGCTGTAGTGTTCACATTGGCAGGTTCACGCGAGCTAACTGAATGTGACTGTCTTTCTCCGTCCATTATTCCTTTTCTAAACAACCTACGTCACGGAAAGTCTGCAGTTTTGCTCTTCTTCCTTCTTGAATAACACACTTTTTCCAAGTGGTACATTAATATGACAAAATTACAAGTAGAATTTTCAGTTTATTCATGAAGGCTGACATTCCGTGTTATTATGTCACAGTTATCGTGCTGTTCCGCAGTACTTACTGGTGAAAGAAAGACGTGACTGAGGCAAAAGTTTAACAAAAGTTTAAGAATTACAATCCAGTTGTTACTATAGGTAGTATCAGAGTTAACATTACAAAGTTCTACCTTATGCCCACACATTGCACTTATGTTTTTATACAGATCTCATAACAACCAGCAATTATTTTACTATACAGAATTAAGCAATTGGTTTTTATAACCGAGACGGTGTGCGTTTACTGTGCGGTAAGAGCTGAATACTTAAATATAATTCAGGTTAAGCCGTTAATTGCGTCTTCACTTCCTCTACATGCTGCTGTCTTCTTGCTCAATTTAGATGATATTCATTCATTTAAATATGTTTAGAGATAATAAATTGCGAATAACAACAATTAACAAACACCTAGCTAAGCACAAATCTACTATCACACAAAAACACATACCCTGAGGAATTTCTTCATAACTAACCATTTCGAAAAGCACAAAGCAACTGACGGAACAGAATGCTATATGTTTTTAAATTTGTTACTTTCTAAACAATGAATACACATATTTCTAATATCACATCCCTTTACGTGTGATATCTTCAATAGAAGGATACTTAAGCTGACAAAACACTTGATGATACGAGGATGATCTCAAAAGAAATGTACACGTTGGCAACACTGCATAAGTAATGACGCAATCTTTCCCGCCATTTCAGCAGTTGTACTGGAGAACTTCTGGCAGCTAGTGCAGTGTAATTTGTCTCCAGAGGTGTGTGCACTTGGAAACGACAGAGTGTTTAAATGGCGGCTGTTCGTGTCTCAGGTACCGTGACTAATGACGATCACCGCGCGTACATCAAAATTGAAACATTACGCGGGAAAACTCCAACGGAGATCCACAGTTCGCTGATGGAAGTGTGTGGTGTGGAAACTGTTGACCGAGCACAATTTCACGCTGGGCTCAACGCTTTCGTGAGGGAAGGGTGAGCATAGAGAACGACCCGAAGTCAGGACGACCCCGAACGTCGACTGGTGACTAAAGTGTGGAACGTGTGCTCCAAATCCTGGAGGAAGACCGCAGAATGACATGTGAAGAAATTGCACATTGTGCTGGAATTTCGCGAGCATCTGCCTACCGCATTTTGACTGAATGCTTGCACAAACGTCGAATTGCCGCCCGGTGGGTTCCGCATGACCTCAGTGAGGAACAAAAGTGTCGACGTGTTGAAATTGCACAAAAATTGTTGCACAGATTTCGTGAAGAAGGGAAAGAATTACTGCAAAAGATGGTTGCTATTGACGAAACCTGGATCCGGGATTTCGAGCCTGAATTGAAATCTCAATCCAGTGAGTGGAGAGGCAAAGGTTCCCCGAGACCGAAAAAATTCAAGAGAGCCCAGTCGAACGTGGAACAAATGATGATTTTCGCATACGATTGTAAAGGTGTGATCATGACAGACAGGGTACCGAGTGGTACGACTGTAACTGCGGCCTACTACTGTCAATTTTTGCATAAACTGAGGCGTAAGATGCACGCGAACAGACTAAACTTGCTGGAAAACGGTGTCTTGATTTTGCATGACAACTCTCGGCCCTACATTGGTAAGGTTGTCCGTGAATTGTTGGACAGATACAGCTGGGAGGTGCTACCCCATCTGTCCTACAGCCCCTACATGAGTCCCCCGGACTTCGACCTGTTCCCAAAATTGTAAATCAACATGCGTGGTATGCGTTTCTCTACGCTGGAGGACCTATCTGCCTCCGTTATCCGACGCGTCAGACAGCTCAACTGTTCTACAGACCTGTCGGGTATCATGGAATTTCCAAAACGTTGGAATGCAGTCATTCGACAGAAGGGAGACTACACTGAAGGACTATAACACTTTCCCGCACATCTGGTGTTCTATTCTATAAGTATTGCGTTCTGTGCATTTCTTTTGAGATCACCCTCGTATAATAAAATTCCAAACCTTTTCCACGTCAAGACATTCACAACAATTGAATGTCTCTCTATGTGCATGCAGTTAGTTCTACTAGTTTCTTGAAGCATGAAGCCTCAACAACTTGATTGCATTAACAAATGTTCTGTCACATGACATACCGACAACTGGGCAGGAAAAAACTCAGAAACCCGTTAAAAGATTAAAACAAATCTACATTACTTGAATACGCAATTTGTACCTCAGTGGGGAAGCAGTTCTATTTTATTACAAAAAACAAATTTAATTCTGTTTAAGTAAACAATGACGGTTTATTAGAAGAACCACACAAAATACACAGACAAACTGTTCAAAATGTACAGCTGTGTTAAATATTGCCCTAGACACAATAACCACACCTTCAAATGGATAAGCAGACTTCAAGCTTTTTATTATAATTATTTCAATTAAATAAGGGGATATTTGGGACGGCCCTGGTTCAGAGACCTGGGCCTTATGACCCTGCTGCCCCCGTATTTTGGGGGCTGCTGTCGCTAATGCGAATTGTCAAACATAAATCTCTCTTAAAATGACATCTCCGTTGTGCTCCGATCAACAGATACATTCATTCCAAAAGCCGTCTTGTAGAAAATAGCGATTTTCAAGGCCTGGAAATCGGTATGTTGTGAAAAACAGCTTATTGAATGAGTGTATCTGAACATACATTTACTTACACCGAAACAATTTCGACATTGCCTGTAGTTACGTACAAAATTTGGTCTCGGTAATGTCCCCGACAAAAATAAGAAAGAGTACGTTACATTGTATAACGAAAGGCGAGGAAAAGAACTGAGTTGAACAGAAATATATGTTTTAGTCACATTGTAGTAGCTAACAACAGCGTAGGGTTTGTCATTTCAACGAACACTTCATAAAAAGACGAAATAAACGACGATGCCTTGCTTGTAACGTCAGAACATTCTGTATTTAAACCCAACCTCCAACTAAATTTACATTATTAAATTCCAAAGGCGCATTTTCTTCTAAGACTCCAATCAATAAGGGACAACACCAAGCTCATCCGCCTCTCTCCGATTTATCCGTCGGCGTTGCAGCGACAACCTAAGTGCCGGCAGAAGTATGTCGGGGCTTCTGTTCGCATTCCGTTCGTCACGGAACAAATTCTCCTGGCTAGAATGCTTCGGAATTTCTAATGACACTTCAAATCTTGATTTATTATCTTAAACGCAGTCAGATGTGTTCCACACTACACTGGTTCAATATCACTGTTTATTAATTGTTCGATTGAACATGGCTTTAGTGGTCAATACGATAATCGTTCTTTCTTTCTTTCTTTCTATATTTTTCCTTTCTTATTCTCACCTCTTTCTGCCTACTCATTGTAGATGTAAAGGGTTACTGTTACACTTAATCACACAGTGACACACTCACATACACTCGGAAGGACTCTCTGGAAGAGGGATCGGCCAGTTACCTGTACAACAAACAAAATTCCCAACAGACAGCCATCCATGACCTCGGCAGGATTTGAACAAGCACTCCCAGCAAGTGGGTGACTGCAGACTATCAAAATAATTATAAATATAATTTTTCCTGTTGTTTTGTATGGGAGCGATACTTGGTCTCTCACACTGAAGGAAGAATACAGGCTAAGAGTGTTTATGCCTCCCATAAATCCAGACCCTCGTCCGTACCTCGGGGTATCGCACATTCGTACTCTATTCCACCCTGGGTCACGTGGGAGGCGGTAACAGTTCTGGAGGGTACACCCTGATAGAGATTGCCACGACACATGCTGGCTAACGGGGCTCTGGTCTACCCAAGCAAAGGTGGAAGGTATCGTGCCGAAGGCTGCACGGCACTGGGGTAGAGACAGCAGTGTCGTAACGATCCCCTTGGGGAACCACGCCGCACCCCATTGCATGTAGTCCTTTCGTCTGCGTGGGGCTCCGTGGACGGTGACCTTATGTTTTTCTCCGTATGTATGTAGGAGGGCTTCTTTCTGGGGACTCCGGCAGACGTTCATGAATATAGGTATGAATGCATGGAAAGTAGACCAGTGGCTCCGGTGACGGAGTTTCGCTGCCCATGGGGAGCCTGTTAGGGAACATGGAGGAAGCTCCCTTACCGGGGACACTGAGCGAAAGATAAGAGATTTACTGAGAGGTAAAAATGCCCTGTAAGCGGGTATTTCTCTCCATAGGGGCCCTGTTTGGGAACCTGAAAGCGATTCACTTGCCGGAACTCTTTGAGGGAAAAGCGTATCATAAAGGGGTTCCTTTGTTGGACCCAGAGGACATTGAGATTTTAGGGAATGTGGTACCGAGGAGGAAACCTCAGTCCACATTTTGTGTGAATGTGAGGCCTTGGCTTCACTCATATATATATATATATATACAGGGTGTAACAGGAGGAACGGACCAGACTTCGGGAGAGTGTTCCTTATGTTAAACTATACCGAAAAACCCCAAAACACCTATATCCAAAGTTGAACGGTTTG
>Ga0123355_10021351_pt1 | contig 10361 bp, 6 predicted proteins | sample TergutEmb28metaG_3_FD_89872 | JGI IMG/M metagenome (GOLD analysis project Ga0123355, IMG submission 89872) | Embiratermes neotenicus P1 segment gut microbial communities from Petit-Saut dam, French Guiana - Emb289 P1 | ecosystem: Host-associated > Arthropoda: Insects > Digestive system > Gut ... | reverse complement strand
TCGATCTTCTGAACCAGTTCCTCCGGCATGGGAGCGCCCGTCTTGTAATGCTTGGCGTAATGCTTAAACACCGTTGGATACGTTGCCCAATATTCGTTGAATTGGGACGGGAACTCCACGAAGTCACGTGCGGTCGATGTCCCCGACAGGCTCGGATACACGGTATTTGAAAACATGCCGTGCAGGGCATGGCCAAACTCATGGAACATGGTCCGCACGTCGTCCGAAGTCAACAGGGCCGGCTCACCTGGCGCCGGCGGAGCAAAGTTGGCGACGTTGGCGACCACCGGCTTCGTGCCCAGAAGTTTCGTCTGGTCGACATAGTTGGTCATCCAGGCGCCGCCCTGTTTATTGTCGCGTTTGAAATAGTCGCAATAGAACAGCGCCAGAGAGCTTCCGTCGGCATTGAACGCCTCAAACACGCGCATGTCCGGGGAATACACCGGGAGGTCCTTGCGCTCCTTGAAACTCAATCCGTAAAGCTGGTTTGCCGCATAAAACACGCCGTTCTCGAGGACGTTGTTTAACTCGAAGTAAGGCTTCACCTGCTCTTCATTCAGGTCGTACTTCGCTTTGCGTACCTGCTCGGCATAAAAGTCCCAATCCCAGGGTTGAACCTTGAATCCGCCACTCTGCTTGTCGATCACCGTTTGAATGTCCTGGGCTTCGCTTGCGGCCTTGGCCGTGACAGCGGGCACCAGAGCGTCCAGGAACTTCAAGGCGGTTTCCGGTGTCTTCGCCATCTGGTCCTCAATCGTCCAGGCCGCGAAGTTGGGGAAGCCCAGCAATTTGCCCTTCTGAGCCCGCAACTGCGCGATTCTCGCGATGGTGTCGCGCGTATCGTTGGCGTCGCTGCGTTCGGCGCGTCCCCAGGAATTTTCGAAAATGTTTTGGCGGGTGGAACGACTGTTCAACGATACGAGCTCCGGCTGCTGTGTGGTGTTCTGCAGGGGAAGCACGAAGCCATCCACCTTGCGTTCCTTTGCCGCCAGGCGAGCGGCGGTGATCTCCGCGTCGCTCAGGCCTGCGAGCCCGGACTTGTCGGTGGTCAGAAAGGCGGCTTCCTTTGTCGCTGCCAAGAGCTTCGTGCTGAAGTCGTTCGATAGGGTGGCCAGTTCCTCATTCAGCTTCTTCAGTTCGGTCTTGTCGGCCTCGCTCAGGTCTGCACCCGCATGGATGAACTGATCATAGGTGTGCTCGACGAGCCGCAGCTGCTCCGGGCTGAGCTTGAGTGAGTGGCGCTGCTGGTAGACGGCCTTCACGCGCTCGAACAGTTTCGGATCGAGGTAGATTGCGTCCTGGTGGGCGGCGAGCTTGGGCGCTTCAATCTGCCGCACTTTCTGCAGCGTGGGATTGGTGTTCGCGCTGACCACCGCGAAGAATGTCGCGGTGGACCGCTGCAACAACTGCCCGCTCTTTTCCATCGAGACAAAGGTGTTTTCAAAGGTCGGCGGCTGCGGACTATCGGCGATCGACTGTATTTCCCTGCGCTGCTCCGCCATGCCGGCCTCGATCGCCGGTTGAAAGTCTTCGTCCTTGATCTTGTCAAAAGGCGGAGCTTGGTACGGCAGAGTGCTCGGTGCGTAGAAAGGGTTGGTAGGACCGAACTCCGCACCAGAAGCAGCCAGGGTAAGAGAGACAACGCTGATAACTACGAGAGAAGCGACAATCCAAGTGCTCATCGCATACAGTGTAATCGCTCGAAGCAAAGGTGACAAAGCAAGAGCGCTGGAAGCCGGAGGTAGGATCGGCGCGAACCCGACAAAGGGATCACGACCATATCTCAAGAACCTGGACGCTACCGGGAGTGATGGCCGCGCCGGACTGTGCAAGTTCGCTCGCACCCTATTATTCTGTTTTATTCTGTTTACTCTGCTTGCCGCAGGAGCGCGAATCTGCCGCTGAATCTTTCTCGAGTAGCGCGGGAGCTTACCGAGGCGGCAGATCGTATAATCAACCGGAAACTTTCGTCCCATGAAAACCATCCAAGGCCCTGCAATTTTTCTCGCGCAGTTTGCCAGCGAGAACCCGCCGTTCAACAACCTGAACGATATCTCGCGCTGGGCTCGGTCGCTTGCCTACAAGGGCGTGCAGATTCCCACCTGGGACTCGCGGCTCTTCGATCTCGAGCGCGCCGCCCAGAGCAAGACTTACTGCGATGAAGTTCGGGGCACGCTCGCCTCGAACCAGGTGGAACTGACCGAGCTTTCGACCCACCTCCAGGGGCAACTGGTGGCGGTCCATCCTGCCTACGACCAGGCTTTTGACGGGTTCGCGCCCAAGCCAGTTCACGGCAATCCTTCGGCGCGGCAGCAATGGGCGGTCGAGCAACTGAAACTTGCGGCGAAGGCGTCGGCGAATCTCGGTCTGGGGGCGCACGTGACGTTCTCGGGCGCGCTCGCCTGGCCCTACGTTTATCCCTGGCCGCAACGCCCCCCGGGACTCATCGAGACCGCCTTTGACGAACTCGCCAGGCGCTGGCGGCCGATTCTTGACGCCTTCGATTCCGCGGGCGTCGATCTGTGCTTCGAAATTCATCCGGGTGAGGATCTGCACGACGGCGTCACGTTCGAGATGTTCCTCGACCGGGTCGGCGTAGACAGCCGCTCGAACCTGCTTTACGATCCCAGTCACTTCGTTCTCCAGCAACTGGATTACCTTGATTTCATCGACATCTATCACGAGCGAATCAAGATGTTTCACGTGAAGGACGCCGAATTCCGACCGAGCGGCCGACAGGGAGTCTACGGCGGATACCAGCCCTGGATTGGACGCGCGGGGCGCTTCCGCTCGCTCGGTGACGGCCAGGTGGATTTCCCGGCTGTTTTTTCGAAGCTCGCACAATACGACTTTCCGGGGTGGGCCGTGGTTGAGTGGGAGTGCTGTTTGAAGAGCAGCGAACAGGGAGCCAAGGAGGGCGCAGAGTTTGTCGCTCGCCATATTATTCAAAGCGCGGAGCACTCGTTTGACGATTTCGCGAAGTCCGGCGCCGATGAGCAGGCCAATCGCCGGATGCTCGGGCTCTCCCGAGTGAAAGGAACGACGGATGGCCATTGAAGGATCGACCCAGACGGCAAAGCGCCGCCTGCGGCTCGGCATGGTGGGGGGCGGACCCGGCGCTTTCATCGGCGGAGTGCATCGCATTGCGGCGCGCCTGGATGATCGCTATGAACTCGTCGCCGCCGCTTTAAGCTCCGATTCCGCGCGAAGCCTTTCCGCTGCGCGGGAGCTGAACATTCCCCGCGCCTATCCCGGCTTTCAGGAGATGGCTGCGGCCGAATCGAAGCGGGAGGATGGAATTGATGTCGTTTCCATCGTCACGCCCAACCATGTCCACTATGGTCCGGCCAAGGCATTTCTCGAAGCCGGCATTCATGTCATTTGCGACAAGCCGTTGACTACGACGCTCGGCGACGCGCTCGATCTCGCCCGGATTGTCAACGAGACGGGGCTCGTATTCGGGTTGACCCATAACTATACGGGGCATCCCCTGGTCCGGCAGGCGCGCGATATGGTCGAGGCGGGCGAACTCGGGCCGATCCGGCTCGTCCAGGTTGAGTACGTGCAGGACTGGCTGAGCACTCCGCTTGAAAAGACGGGACAGAAGCAGGCGGAATGGCGGACCGATCCCGCGCGCAGCGGGCCCGGGGGCTCGCTCGGTGACATCGGAACCCACGCCTTCAATCTCGCCTGCTTCGTCAGCGGACTGAGGCTCGACGCGGTGGCAGCCGATGTGACCACCTTCGTCCCGGGAAGGCGTTTGGATGACAATGTGCATGTCATGCTGCGCTTTGCAAAAGGAGCCAAGGGCGCGTTGTGGGCAACGCAGGTTGCGGTCGGCAACGAGAACAATCTGCACCTGCGCATCTACGGCGAAAAGGCCGGGCTCGAATGGCGGCAGGAAGACCCGAATCTGCTCATCTTCACGCCCCGCGCCGAGACCCGCAGAATCATCACCCGGGGCGGCCCCGGCTTGGGGCGCGCCGCCGCGCACGCGACTCGCGTTCCGAGCGGTCATCCGGAAGGCTATCTGGAAGCGTTCGCGCAGCTCTACGCCGATCTCGCCGAACAGATTACGGCCAAGATCGAGAAGCGCCGGCCGAACCCGGATTCGCTCCTGGTGCCCAATGTTGACGACGGAGTCGAGGAGATAAAGTTCATGAAAGCCGTGCTCGAGTCATCGCGCAACGGCTCCTCCTGGACCCGCCTTTCAGGTTCGAGCTAACGGCTTTGGAGTTCACTCGTCAAATCTAAGCGGGCCCCTGAAAGATGATCTTTCCGGATGTTCTGCTTGAGTACGCCGGACCGAACCCTTATCATTCGCGAAATGGCAATTCCCGAAGCGACGCTGTCGGAAAAGAAGGCCGAGCTCGAATCTTTCCTCATGAATCGCCGGGCGCTGATCCGCGCCGCTTTGTGCGCGGGAGCAACCGCCCTCGTACCCGGGATTTCACTGGCGCAGGCGGTCCAAGCGGGTTTGACACCGGCTGCCCGAGGCGAGGACGGCTCGAAGTTTCTCTCCGCTCCGGATTGGAAGCCCGCGTTCCTGAACGATCACCAGAATGAGACCCTGATTGCGCTCTCCGACATAATCATTCCCGCAACCGACACACCCGGCGCAAAGGACGCGTTGGTGAATCGCTTTCTCGATCTCTTGCTCTCGATCGGACCGGCGGAGTCCAAGCGACAGTTCGCCGATGCCCTCGAGTCCATGGACAAGGAAAGCCAGAAGCACTTCGGCAAGGATTTTCGCGGGCTTCCGGCTGAAGACCAGATCTGGCTGGTCAGGCCGTGGGCATTCCCGAGCGACGTCGACTCCTGGACCGGGCAAGAGACCAACGCCAATTCGCCGCCCGAGCACTTTCTCAGGCTGAAGCGCATGATTGCCTATGCCTACTACGGATCGGAGATCGGCCAGAAGGAGCTTGGCTGGGACGGCGAGTTCACCCACGGCCCCTTCGAAGGCTGCGATCACCCCGACGGGACCCATACCTGACAGAGCCATGGCACAGGACCCTCTCGAACACGTGTATGACGCAATCGTCGTCGGCTCGGGCGCAACCGGAGGTTGGGCGGCGAAGCGACTCTCGGAAGCTGGGCTGAAGGTGGCGCTCGTCGAGGCCGGGCGCAAGGTGAGCGCCCGGGAATTTACCGAGCATATGCCGTCCTTTCAATTGAAGTACCGCAATCACTCGCCGGAAATGATGCGAACCCGGCCGATCCAGCAGCAGTGCTATGCCTGCATGGAATACAACTACGAGTGGTTCGTAAACGATCTCGAGAATCCTTACAGCACCCCTCCCGGCAAGCCGTTCAGCTGGCAACGGCTACGCATCCTGGGCGGCCGCTCGCTCGTCTGGGGACGACAGAGCTATCGCTTGAGCGATGTGGATTTCAAGGCGGCCAGCCGCGACGGCTATGACGTCGATTGGCCGATCTCCTACGCGGACCTCGCACCTTACTACGACGTGGTTGAAGCATACGTGGGCATTACCGGCGCCGCCGAACGGAACCCGATGCTGCCCGACGGCAAGTTTCTCCCGCCCATGAAGATGAGTTGCGGAGAGATACGATTGCGCGACAGCGTGCAGAAGCGGTTCGGGCGCACTCTCACCATTGGGCGCGCCGCCATCCTGACCCAGCCTCACAACGGGCGCGCGCCCTGTCACTACTGCGGCCCTTGCGAGCGTGGGTGCTTCACCTATTCCTATTTCAGCAGTCCATTCACTACGGTGAAGGACGCGCTCCAAACCGGAAACTGCACCCTGATCACCGATGCCATCGTCAGCCACGTGGATATGGACCCGGCAACCAACAAGGCGCGCGGCATCACCTTCGTCCATCGCGCGACCAAGGAAACCAAGCAGGTCCGCGCGAAAGCCGTGGTGCTGTGTGCCCAGTCGCTCGAGTCTACGCGCATTCTGCTGAACTCCTCCACCCGCGAACATCCGAACGGCCTCGGAAATTCGAGCGGATTGCTCGGGCATTACCTGATGGACCACGTCGTTGGCGGCGGTGCGAACGGAACCTTTGAGGACCTGAAGACCGTGCCCAGCGCCAACCCTCCGCGCCGGCCGAACGGAATTTATCTAGTGCGCTTCCGCAACACCCCTGCCGAAGGCAAGAACCCCCGCTTTATACGCGGCTACGGCTTTCAGGGCGAATCGGTGCCGGCGTTCAACATGAACGCGCCGGGCATCGGTGCGGAATACAAGCGGGCGGTGAAGCTCGGCATTTACCCGGTTTCTCTGGGTGCGTTCGGCGAATCGCTGGCAAAGTTCGAGAATTTTTGCGAGATCGACCCGGCCCTGAAGGACGCCTGGGGCATCCCCGCCCTCCGCATCAGCATGGCGCACGGCAAAAATGAGTCTGCGCTAATGCACGATGCCGGGATGACAGCCGCGGAAATGCTCGAAGCCGCTGGTGCGAATAATATCCGAGTTACCACCGGTACCGAGATGCCGGGCATGGCGGTTCACGAGGTTGGCACGGCGAGGATGGGAAACGACCCGAAAAAGTCGGTCTTGAATGCTTTTTGCCAGTCGCATGAGATCAGCAACCTGGTTGTCGCGGACGGTTCCTGTTTCGTTTCTTCGGCATGTCAGAATCCCACTTTGACGATGATGGCGCTTTCGGTGCGCGCGTGTGACCGTCTGGTCGAGCGCTTCAAGCGCAACGAGGTCTAGCCCTGAGCGAAGAAGAAACGGACTGAATTCCTCGCCGGGCATTGCCCGAAGCTTGCGATCTGTATAGTTGCGTTCTTGAAGAGCTCTTGTTGTCAAGATGTCTTCAGGCGTTTGGAGGAGACACTTAACAGCGTTCAGCGCCCGATGCGAACGGGCGGGAAGCCGGATTCCCGAGACTCCCTTCGAGTCGTCGATACGACAGATCACATTCCCCACTTACTGCGACGGTGGTCGGCTTCTGGATAACGGGAAGCTCCGTATTCAGGGCCCCAGCGAAATCAAGGTAAAGTCGTATCGGCCAATAAAGGGATGTACAAACCATCACCATCACGCCAGATGGACAATTGTTCTTGAGATTTCTGCCCTAGACTCATTCCGGCGTCTTGGTGACAGCGCGGAAGGCGCGCCACTAGGAGGCGTAGCTTAGCGGGCGCGGAAACTTTCTCGAGTCCGACAGGTATGCAGACCTTTGCAGACCTCCAAAGTTAGGCCGCCCAAAGCACTCTGCTAAATCTTTTGATTTGAGGACCATCAAGGGCAGACGCTTTGGCAACTCAACTGCACAGAAAATGTCGTACGCCTAACTGTCCGATCCCGGCGGCATTTGTCGGAACAAAAAGACGGCGGACTGAAATCCACAGGGAAAAGTGCTCGCCGTCTGCGCTTTTTTGCCAACAACCGTCTGGAGGTAGGTCAATGAGAAGGTGTGAGCCGAGTATAGCTGTTGGCGATTTTGACCCACATTTGTCGACGGCCGGGTTGGCAAATAGCATTACTTACGCCACCGGAAAATTCCTAAGCGGTAAATGGAGTGGCTTCAACGTTCCTTTCAAGCTTTCAGTGGTCGGAACTGATAACACCATCAGCCTTACCGCCGGAATCATACGCCGGAGCCGACCCTTCGAAGATCCTCAGGTGACTTGTTTCTCGTTCAGCGACGGTATCGTAACCATCAAAGACCCCGCAGGCCGCACGGTACTTACGCAGAACCTCAGGGACGGGTTGATTGTACGGGAATTTGCTCGGGTCGACGTCGACATCAGCGCAGACCTTATCCCCAACGCCATGGTTGAAGGCGGTTCCACGAATTGTCAGCTCTCTTTCAGGCCTTTCGGAGAGAACATCCCCAATATGGAATTTGGGTCTGCCGAAGTGAATATCGTTCCCACTCCGAAACCCAGGCAGGTTCGGTCTGCTTGGAACTGGCCGGGTCGGTCTCGCTGGTTCGGCATGTTCCGAGCACAATACCGCCGGCTGACCGGGCTCGGAACGTTCGGATGACTGCGGCGGAAAATCTGAGCGTGAACATGGCTGGTGGGCCGCCGTCTCGACCGGCGGATTCCGAGAACTTCCCTCCCGTCTTTTCCGATGCCGTATTTCTCATGATCAACAACCTGGAAACCGGCGGCACAGAGCGCCAGTTCGCCGAAATGGCAAAGGGGCTCTCTGCGCGTGGCGTTCCCGTGCATCTGGGGTGTGTGCGCAACCAGGGCGCATTCGGTGAGGGGTTGGGCGGTTTGGCGGCATTCCCCCTGTTCGGAAGCCTCTACGGTCTGCCGTCGATGCGGAGCCGCTGGCGGTTGCTCCGTCATTTGAAAAAACTCGAGGTCGGGGTGGCCCACTCCTTCGATTTCTATACCAACCTGATGCTCGTTCCGGCGGCGAAACTGGCCGGAATCCCGGTGATCGGCAGCCAGCGTCAACTGGGCGATCTGATGACGCCGGCCCAGTTTCAGGCGCAGCTTGCCGTTTTCCGCCTGTGCGACCGCGTGGTGTGCAATTCGCGGGCGGCGGCCAAATGTCTGATCGGAGCCGGGCTCGAAGAACGCGCCATCGCGACCATCGGGAATGCCCTGCCAGATACGGCTTTTGCCGAGGTCAAGCCGGCGCTCGACCCAACCACAGGAATGGTTCGTGTGGGCATGATCGCCCGCATGAACAAGGAATACAAGAACCATCGGGGCTTTCTGCGAGCGGCCAGGCTGGTGACGGGGAAGTTCCCGCGGGCAGAGTTTGTACTGGCCGGGGACGGCCCGCTACGCAGCGAACTCGAAAAGGAAGCGGCTGCGTTTGGCCTGGAGAAGAACACTCGCTTCCTGGGGGACCGCCGTGACGTGGCGGCCGTGTTGGCCTCTCTGGACGTTTCGGTGGTGGCCTCGGAGTCGGAGGGTTTGTCGAACGTGATGCTCGAGTCGATGGCCGCTGGCGTACCGGTCGTGGCCACCGCGGTTGGAGGGAACGTCGAACTCGCCGGTGAAGACCGTGCCCTTCTGGTGGCGGCCAAGGACGATCGCGCCCTTGCGGAGGGGATCCTGCGTCTCCTGGACGACCGCTCATTGGGGGCTGCGATAGCGCGCGCCGCAAGGCCTTTCGTTCAGGACAATTTTCGACTGGAAAGCGTCTGCCGGCAGTATGAAGATCTGTATGCGGAAGTGTTGCGGGACAAACGCGCTGGAAGGGCACGAGGCCGCGCACGGCTTCGGGCGTATTCCACTATGCACCCGCCGTCGAAGGTTCGTGTCGCCTTGGTGGGCCCATCGTTGCGCTACGTGGGCGGCCAGGCAGTGCAGGCGGATTTGCTCCTCCGGCACTGGAGGGATGATCCCGAGGTTGAGGCGCGGTTTGTGGCGGTCGATCCGCCCTTTCCCTTCGGTTTGCGCTGGGCTGAGCGCGTTCCCTTTCTGCGGACTGTAGTCCGCGCGCCGCTGTACTGGTGGATGCTGTGGCGGCGCCTGAAAGATGTGGACGTGGCGCACATCTTTTCGGCCTCCTATTTTTCGTTTCTCGTCGCGCCCTTGCCCGCGCACTTGACGGCGCGGCTGCGCGGCAAGAGAACATTGATCAACTATCGCAGCGGCGAGGCGCGGGACCATCTGGAGCACTCCTCGATTGCGCGCAATGCGCTTCAATCGGCCGACGGGCTGGTCGTTCCTTCAGGATATCTCGAGGCCGTGTTTCGAGACTTCGGCTTGCCGACGCGGGTTGTACCCAACTTTGTTGATCTCGCGCAGTTTCACTATCGCCAGCGCCGGCCGTTTCGTCCTCACCTGGTCTGCACGCGCGGTTTTCATCCTTACTACAGCGTGGATGTCGTGATCCGCGCGTTTGCCCGGGTGCAGGAGCTATTTCCCGATGCACAACTCGATCTAGTGGGAAATGGCCCTCAGGAGGGCGAACTTCGGGAACTGGTTCAGGAATTGCAGCTGAGCGGAGTGAACTTCAAGGGAGTGGCCTCGCGCCAGGAAATTGCCAGGTTTTACGACCACGCCGATATTTTCATCAACGCCTCATGGCTCGACAACATGCCGGTCTCCGTGCTCGAAGCGTTCGCCTCCGGAACTCCGGTGATCACGACGGCAGCCGAAGGCATCCGCTACATGGTGGAGCATGAACGCACCGGTCTGCTTTCCCCCACAGGAGACCCGGACGCGCTGGCTGCGAACGTAGTCCGTGTGCTTCGGGAGTCCACGCTGGCTACCCAACTCGCATCGAACGCGCGCGACGAGTGCAGGCGCTACGCCTGGAGTCGCGTGCGGGAGCAATGGCTTGAGGTCTACCGCTCTCTCGGCTTGCCGCTTCGCCCTGCGGTTCAAGAGGCCGGCGAAGGCGCGCGTGCGGGGCGCTAGATCACGAGAAACACGTTCAGCTTTATGATGGATGCCAACGTTGCCAGAT
>Ga0123355_10021350_pt1 | contig 10361 bp, 4 predicted proteins | sample TergutEmb28metaG_3_FD_89872 | JGI IMG/M metagenome (GOLD analysis project Ga0123355, IMG submission 89872) | Embiratermes neotenicus P1 segment gut microbial communities from Petit-Saut dam, French Guiana - Emb289 P1 | ecosystem: Host-associated > Arthropoda: Insects > Digestive system > Gut ... | reverse complement strand
TACTTACTTACTTACTTACTTACTTACTTACTTACTTACTTACTTACTTACTTACTTACTTACTTACTTACTTACTTACTTACTTACTTACTTCATGGAGCAGGGTCCTTCTTGAGAAGCTAAAAAGTTTTCAGCTAGTCAAGAAATTCCCTGCATTTTATGGAACCCGAGAGTTCATTACCGCAGTCACAAGTGCTCGCCAGCTCTCCCTATCCTGAGCCAGCTCGATCCAGTCCATACACCCTCATCCCACTTCCTGAAGATCCATCCTATTATTATCCTCCCATCTAAGCCTGGGTCTCCGAAGTGAGCTCTTTCCTTCAGATTTCCTCACCAAAACCATGTATACGGCTTTCCTCTCCTCCATACCCGCTATATGCCCCGCCGATTTCATTCTTCTCGATTTGGAACAATAATGGGAGAGGAGTAAAAATCATTAAGCTCTTCATTATGTAGTTTTCTCCACTACCCTGTCACCTCGTCCCTCTTAGGCCCAAATATTCTCCTTAACGCCCTATTCTCAAACACACTCAGCCTACGTTCCTCCCTCACTGTGAGCGACCAAGTTTCACACCCATACAGAACAACAGGCAAAATTATAGTTCTGTTTATTTTAATCTTTAAATTTTTGGATAGCAGACTGGAAGACAAAAGATTCTGCACCGAATAACAGCAAACACTCCCTGACTTAAATCTGCACTTAATTTCTTCCTGAATAGAATTTTGATTTGTTCAGTTTGTTCCCAAATATTTGAACTCTTCCACCCTTTAAAAGGAACTATTATCAAACTTTATACTGCGACTTCGTCTGCATTTCGATCTCAAGACCTGACCATGTACTTAGTTTTATCAACATTTACTTCTAGTCCAATCTCCTTACTAACCACTACCAAAGCTTCTGCGTTTTCCTTTATATGTATGTATGTACGTTTCCTCCCAACATATTAACTTCGTCAGAACTAAAAGTAGTAACGGAATAAATTCACGACAGGTTCTGCTGCACAGCCCTTTCGACTATCCAAACGGCATTGACGAGACTATTCTGAGTGCGGGCAAGATAATGCTGGTGTCTGTTTACCCCGAGAAGTTCGACACAACACAGGAGGTGGGAGACATCGATGTGCAGAGCCGGAAATGCTTGCGAAAGAATGAGCGTGTCCTGCAGAGCCTACAGCGGTACTCCTACAGCAACTGCTACTCAGAGTTCCGGCAAAACTTGTCTGCACATCGTTGTGGCTGCTCGCCCTTCTATTTCCCAAACAACTGTAAGTAACAAAGTTACGAGGGTCTTGAAACAAAGCTTATTAAAAAGCTGAAGAAAACAAAAATAAAAAAAGTTGAGTTATAAACAACTATGTGAGCGTGAGGCGTTTGTCTCTAACCCTGAGACAAGAACTTAGTTACAGGATAGGGTATGTGAAGGTGGAACCCGTGGCTAAACTTGTCAAGAAGTTTCAAGTATTAACCACACAAGGCGGGCAAGCAGGCTTAAGAACTATCAGACAGCTGCAATCTTCGCATAATCTGCTATTCATACACACAACAAGCAAAGAACGTATGAATTAATTATTTTTACAGAAACTATCTCTATTTGTTTCTTTTACATTCCATTCCTTCAAAACAAACCCCCGACTAAGATATACTGCTGTCGACAACAGCAAAAATCCGTGAATGTTGTGTCAGCACGTTGCAGCCCTAAACATTCCGCTATGTCGAGAAGGAATGGAATTTTCCTTCCATGTTTTGTGAATCTTCTGAAGTAATAAAAACGATTCATTTACAGTGACCTGGTTTACGAAGACACCGACGACATACTTTTGAATAAAAAGTAAGAAGCCATTTCAACGAGAGAATAATTCCTCACTCTTGAACACATTTTTTAGCATGAAAGTGATGCTAATTTCATTTTACTGTATTCTATGAATGTTTGTACTGGAGGAATCACAAACGCATAGCTGAAGAATTTGCAGGTTCTCTCTTCTTTGATAGTATAATAAGAACAGATGAAAAAATTATTGTGTTCTAATAATGTTTCTGTTAATTATATACAGTTATATGCAGGAACAGAGCTAAATTTCTAAAGGTATATAAGAGTGATCAGCTGTTTAACTTTCAGTGCCATTTGCTGAAAAACTAAGAAACTCTTCATTTTGCCACATTCTCTTCATGAGTTTATTATGATCGTCAGAACATGCATTAGCTGACAGGTTTTCAAGTGAGACATCCACCTTGTGTTGAATATAAACTAAAATGTAATACAAAAATATACAATACGGTAATACACAACTTTATTTTTTTGCGTATTACTTTATTTTATATACATATTTTATATCACATTTTAGCTTAACTGACAGGTCTTTAAAAATGGAGACAGACTGTGTTATGTGGGAACTAAATTTTGTTACATAATAATGATTAATTTAATTCTTCAAAACTTTAATCATTCATTTTATCTATGTTTATTTTCCGTTAACAAGTATATAATCCAGGTTTCAGAAAAATATTGGCAATACAACAAAATCGACGGAACTCAAAAACGCAGTCGTATAATCTACACAGTCAATGAAACCGTCTACATTTGTGTGTGTCAGTGTGAATGCGGAAGCCGTAATACATGAAAGTGGAGTATAAGATTTTAAAATTTCCAACATATGTAGGATGATTGTGGGACGTAGCATGACGTATAAAATCAAAATCTGTGCAAGTGATAGTGGCTGGAGTATGGGAGACTCTTTGGGCCCCACGGACAGCTGATATCCATGGTGTGAGGCCCCATCTTTCTGCCTGTACCATTCTTACTCTGCTCTACCTGAAGTACGAGATACGACCCAGGAATCAGTCAAGCAAGTAGGACAAAATACAGTTTTCATGGTGAAAGGACTACAGTGTCTGTATCGACAATACTAAACAAAAAGCTTTTTATGTTTTGCTGACAGTGCATCTCAGTATAATCTTAGTAATTAACCAGCTTAATGCACAAAATCTTGTTTTGTAATAAGTTTATTATATACCTCTACATGTTTCGAGAAATATGTGCTCATCATCAGGAGGTCAAAATTGTATTATACAGCATCTGGTACCATCACACCTGTAGGTGGCCGTCCGGTGCACCGGACGGCCACCTACAGGTGTGATGATTTTGTGCATTAAGCTGGTTAATTACTAAGAAAACAAAAAGCCTTTCGTCCTCTATGACTACGCTTTAATGTTTTATTCGGTAATTAAGAAGGTACATAGTACAGTGATGTTCCAGGTGGAGAAGAAAAACTTTTCTTATGAATCTACTACTATCTATGTCAAGAAAGAATAATTGCTTTTACTGATGCTTCACCACGTATTGCTGCCACTCTATTGAAAGAAGGCATAATTGATCATGCTGCATTTAAACTGTCTTGAAATTCAACATCTAGTGAACAACATAAATTGAATGTTGGCAGAATGTTGAATGTTCCCAGACTCCATATTTTTTGGTTGGGAAAAGTGCACTGTGTCGCAAGAAGCAGCTTTGGGAGCTTCAAATAACGACTTGCAGCATTTGAAGAGAAATACTTCCAATTTTGGAGGAGTAGCTGTTTCATTAGCTGACGATTTTCCACAAAATATTCGCGCTATTCCTCTAGGAACCGAAACACATCAATTTCTGGCTTGCATGAAGTCATCTTATATAGGCTACGGAGTAAAATTCAGCATAGCTTCCAGAGGACGAACATTCGATACACCATTAAAATGTTTAAAACCTGAATCAACTGAAGTTTTGTAATTTTAGTAGATTTATGGTGAAACGACTGCAAAATTCCCTCGCAGAAGCTAAATGTGTCACTGGACGTGATAGAGAAACAATTGTGTTGATTGCAATAATATCTATAATATATGTATCATAAGAATATTCACACTTAAGATGCTCCACTTATCCAAACATCTCAAGGGTAACTGCCCAAAATTGTTGGACTTTATCTACGATATACACCTTCGCAAACGGACAGCTGTGTATTAGTCGTTTAAGAGTAGGCCAGAGAATAAATAGTGTCCTTTTAAGCTGCAAACACAAAAGCAATAAATGTTGTATGCAAGGAGGCCCGAAGGAGTTTGGTATGTTTTTAAAAACAGACGGTAGCAAAATGAATCCAGCTTCTTGTGTGTTTATATTTAGACACGACGTAGGAGGGATCCTCTTAACGATTGGTTGGCTGTAAAAATAATGACGAACGGAAGAAACAGTCGAGTGTTGTGTAATATGGGGGCCCTTCATATATTGGGCACATGGACAAGGAGTACATAAAGTTATCTTAATTCTCCGCAGCTATCGCTTTTTGGGATTTGTGGTGAACTACTACGTCTGATCATCAATATATCATCCATCACATTCACCCTGTGATTCAACATTTATGATATATATATATATCAGTTCCTACACCATGCGGCACCGAGATGCCTTCCTCAGGGATTTTGCCTACAAGAAATCTGATTCCCCACCGACCATCATTTAGTTACCGGTTGACCAGAGCCATGCACAAATAGCTACATTTCTCCGTTAGCTACAAGTGATTCTGAAAATTAATCCTCCACACTTTTATTATTGCTTCATTTAAACGGATCGAAAGGCTGTGGTCCATTTCTGTTCAGAAGCAGAAGCGCGGTGCTGTATAGAATTCTGGAATATGATTCATATTCGCACTACGTCCGCAAAATAAAAGCTAAAATAGAGGTCTTCTCCTTCTGTTTAATAATTCACATACCTTGAATTGTCGAACTACTGGACTCTTCTAACGAAATCGGAATTGGAGTTATACCTTAAAAGTTGGTTCAGCGAATTCAGTTTTGGTGTATTTCGATTCTGTAAAATTCGTATTTCTTGCAAGCTTCAAATCGGCCCCTCTCAGTTGCCTGCGTAAAGAACCACAACACAGAGAGTGGATAGACTGCGTAATATAAACCAGAGATCTCATTCAGCTACGCAGTCCGTATGTGAACCATATTCCCAATAATTTAGCAATACAAAAAAAATAATAAGCAGTAAAATCACATCAGCAGTGCAATTAATTTTCCACAATGTACGTTATATACGTGCAATGCGCTCTCATCAGCAATAAATAAATCAATATCTGAAACCAACGAAGTATACAGCAGAGAAAATAATCTTTGAAGAATAGAAGACCAACTTGATGTCACTTGCTATTTTATTACACTTCTTATGTACTCAAAATGTTTCGGATATTAATATATCCATCATAAGGAGCTTGCGACTGTGCTGTTGAATTACTACATCGGTCTTTTTTTCTCGGTTCGTTGTGTATTGGAGATTTGGTGCGGCTGGGTTTGAATAGTGTCCATAGCTTCAACCTGCAACACGGACACTACTCAAACCCAGCCGGACCAAATCTCCAACACACAACGAACCGAGAAAAAAAAACCGATGTAGTAATTCAACAGCACAGTCGCAAGCTCCTTATGATGGATATATTAAGGTCCGAAACATGTTGAGCACATAAGAAGTGAAATAAAATAGCAAGTGACAGCAAGTTGGTCTTTTATTCTTCAACTATTACAATGATGCACGGTCCAATAAACATAAAAAAAATAATCCATTTGGAAAGTGTTCACACTTCGCACTCTTTCACTGTCACATAAATTAACTCTCTATAGTTTAACTGTGTGTACTTTTTTCGCAGACAGACAAAGAATATGCAACTTAACGGACGTGCCGTGCTTGAGTAGAAACAAAAGTAAGTAAATTTATCGATTTAGTAGCTTCCCAGTACAGCTGCTGCCTTTATCAAGTTTTATAAACAAGTTCTTTTATCCGTTACTTTCAGATGACATGTTTTTTATGAGTGAAGACTTTGAAAATAACACAAACTATGATGCTTGCAACTGCCTTCCCGAATGTTCCAACATCTTCTATCGAATAGAAAAGTCCCAGATTGACATCCAGAAGGGAGAGCCAGCGGTTCCTAGTCCTGTCACTTTCTTGTAAGTACGCAATTGTAACATTAACACATCTCACGCGTAGAATTCTACTTAAAGGAGCACATTTCATATGATTCTTACATTTCTACACTTAGCAATTTTTCGTATACCACTTTTTTCCATTGGGATACGTGTGCCTCCTCTTTCTTATATAAGGAACGCATACTGTGTAGCTCGCTATATAGCTCAGAAGTTAAACTCGTCTAAAAATATGTCCCAGTCTTATATACAACTATACATATTGTATTCTACAAGGAAATGCCACTTCAGGAATCTGTCGAAATGCTTGCGCCTCATCTACGTACGTGCTCCAGTCTCCCTGACATATTTATTAACATGTTCTTATTTGACACTCTGCTGCAGCACTCTAGGGAAGAAGCCTTGCCACTGCCACGAAAATATTCAGCGTCAGGGTGTATTAATATTATGAAGAAATCCTATCACTTTCCGATACTCTTAGCGATCCAGTATTATTGAGAATTTCCATAACTTATAGGAGCACAAACGGTTCAATATTGCGAAGAAATTCCGACACTTTACGGTACTCTAACCGTTCTGTACTGGGAAGAAGCCATGTTACTACCTGGTACCCGCACACTTCAATATTATGGAAAATCTTTCTAAGTCCTGGTGTTCGAACCGTTTAGTATTCTAGAGAAATCCTATTGCTGACACGCCATCGAATGCGTCATTATCATGAGAAATCCTGATGTTTAAAGGTACTCGAAAATCTTAGCTGATAGAAGTACAGATGAATTGTTAAATCAAGTGTCTACTAGTATGACTAAATATTTTGAAGTTCAGTGAAAAGAAGCGATTATTCGCTACAAAATCTGTATAGTTTTCTGTTTATGTCTATAAATATGAAACTCCATGTCTCACTCTAGAAGAAGAGACGAAATTGATAATGTTTAGCAGAAGGGAGCGGATGCGAATACTTAGATAGGAGACAGGAAATGAGAGGAAGATAGGTAGGTAGAAAGAACATTCCTAATTTATGTATTCCACATATTATTATAGAGTGAATAATTTAACCGAAAGCTTGTTTAAAAAAGGAATAAACTCCAAATGCGTGCAAAAGGCGGATCATACCAGCTGAAGGAAAGCCCTGAGTGACTTAAGGAGGGGATGGAAGTACAATATTAAAATTGATCCTGGAATAGTACTACGTTGTATCTCCATATATTAAAGTACTTGGAGACTTTTAAAAATGAAAATATTTCGAAACTATATTACCAAACTGATATAAAGTAAATTCTGAAATTACTAAATTAATAAATTCCATAAGTGATTCTTAATCATCATTCCGAAAAGTGTTATAAATTAATTTACTTTTCAAACTTCCATTTATCAGGACATGAAAAGCAAACATTTGTCTGTTGCAATGTGTGGGTGAAACACTTTCCCTCTGTTGGCATATCATCCGTCATTGAAAATAAATTTCATTAAAGAAAGTTGCTCGGGGAAGTACATGGACAGACCTGATAATGATGCTGCGAATGAGGAAATTAGAGTACTTGGTTAAGGACTTCATTATGGCAATACTTCGTGTATTTTGTTATTCGTACGGTGCAGTTTCTTACATTCCGCCTTTTAACCAACAAAATCCACTGATTAAAATACAGCAAAACTTACCACAAAACGCATTTCATATTAAGTAACAACTCCTACACATTTTGGCACCAAGATGCCATCCTCAGGAAGTATAGTAATAAAGAAAGATCAAAGGTCCAACACGTACTTCAGCTGCCTGTCGCCCACTCTTTACGTGATGCACCAACAGTTTAACATTCAACAGCTGTACGCTCTGCCCACCACACTGTATTCATGTGTTTTGTATTTATCTGAGAACAAACAGCGACTTGTGCCACTTACACCATAAACTGATTGGTGTTTATAACCGATATGAAAAGTGTTTACTGCGCGGTACGAACTGGGCCTTTAAATATAGCAGTATTCAAAGGGTTAATACTAAAAGTTTTAAACTGTTAAAATTCCAGATTCCACAAGTTAACAACCTAAGTCCATATTGCTGTGATAAAAGCAGCATACAGCAGTGTGCTTCTTTTGGTGTAGGTTCGCAGTTGATTCTATTTTCTGGGTTGTGCATACAAATGTCTGTAACATTATATGATCCTATCCGGACACGACATAAGTCGTACGCTGCAGCGTGGCGAGATCCCTGTGGAACATATAATGTCACTAATGTTTGTATGCACAACCCAGAAAATATGAACAGCTGCGAACTTTTACCAGAAAAAGCGCACTGCTGCATGCTGCTGTTAGCACAGCAATATGGACTTGGGCTTATTAATTTGTGGAATCTGGAATTTTAGGATTTGAAGGCTTTTAGTATTAATGATGAAAGTTTGGGCGACAAGCTGCTGAAGTAAGTGTTGGACTTTTGATCATTTGTTGTTATTCAGCTCCCTGAGGATGTCACCTTGGTGCTGAAACATGTAAGAGTTGGTACCTAATATGAAGTGCGTTTTATGTTATGTTTTATTGTATTTTAACTAGCGAATGTTGTGGTTACAATATAGTAGGTCGCATATTATTTGGGGTAGTGAGACAAAGACAGCCTGGGTACGTGGCTATAATAGGAACGATTAGAATTATTTATGGGGGAACTTTAGTTCATACTTACAGAAGGGTGTGAGGGGATATCATTAATGTGGATCCATAAAATATAGTTTGTGTGGATGTGAAAATCACGTAACTGGCTCAGATTCGTGTCCAGTTGCGGGCTGTGGTCTTAGCAAAGTCAGTTCTCCGTTCTCTGTTACAAAGTACTATGTTGTACATACCCCTTACGACTAATTACCATGCTACTTGTGCCTGTGTTTTTATTGACGTAAATCCCGACAGGATTCATACTTCAATATTCGGTAGAAATGACTTGTCACCTTCGAGCGCAGACTGCCAAACACCCTTATAAATAGCCTCCAAATGCACGGGACAGAATTTTTCCTGGAAGTCCCAAATAAAAGGGTGCAAGTTATTTAATCAACACAGCCGGTAACTTCTTCCATTAAGAGGCACAGAAGTAGAATAACATAGAAAAGAGAAGACAGTGAGATGTGCGTAAAACCAAGAGAAAAATGTTTTTGTGGTGGCGTAATGCAATCAGAAAAGTCAGTATATTTTTTATAAACAATTATTTTTATCTCATGATTTTCGGCGACGAAGTGTTTAGTCGCTTTATTCTGCAGGTATTTAACGAACCACTTTCTCTATCGGATGCTACATGACATCCAATCAGCGTCTACGGAAGACAAATGGTAAACACAAATAAAACTTTCAGTAAGACTCTCGTAGCTTCATTGGCGTAAATGTAGAGGAATTTACTAGAAATTACAGGCCTTCCTTTGAAGATTACTGTCACATCCCTGAAGACAGTAAATCTAGTTACTGCCGGAGGAATCAGATTCATCAATCTTGAGTTATTTGATTACATATCAGGTAGCGCAGTTGGCGTGGAACAGTGTTATGATAAATTGGACAAGAAGTGGAAGAAGGCAGGTCTATATGGAAATATTCCTTCTCAGATTTGTTGAAGGTGTGAGGAATAAAACAGTCAGAATGGTCGTTTCCAGGACCGAAAAGAGAACCAAATTCTTCGTCATTATAAAGCAATAGGGCTCATCTGACCGCGACTTTCGGTCATTTCCGAATAGAGAATAAGCAAAACAATGAAACACCATCAGGTTTGGCTGCAACCCTCTCGATATTCGTAACAAAAAATCTTTAACAGTTACATATACAAAACCTGCCATTTCAACAAGACATGTCGATTTAGGAGAACACTGCATTGTATAACTTTGAATTGTTCCATACCCGTTGTGTTTGGTAACTAATGGGTAGGGTAATTACAGTCAATAACACAACCATGTGTACTTAATTTATGATTTATTTGAAAATGACAAAAACTACAGGTTTCGACCAACATTGGCCATCATAAGATTTTTCATCCGAAAAATTTGTATGCTGTAAGAGTGTTTATATAAAGTATGCTCTTTATATAAAGTATGCAGCCATGTATCGATGTTGAGATCTCATCACCGAGGACTTTGAGTTAAACGTGGCTTATAGCCTGACAGAAGAGCTTAGTACTTAGTGCGTGGGGAGTCAGTAAGTTGGAGGGGTGGGGGGGCGTTGAAGGTTAGTGTCCAGTTTGTTCTGGTCTTAGATGTCATTGCGGGTTACTTATGCATAATGCCTCTCCTTCGTAGGTATCTGTCGTAGATGGGGTGTTTGCTTCTTGGGTTCTCAGTGTGTAGGCTCGGTGTAATGGTAGTTACTGTGGGAGAAGAAAAAATGAGCGTGCGTGAGTGCGGGTTGGTAACTCAGTGGAATGAGTTTCTCTCTCGTGACTAGGGGGTAAATAAATAAAT
>Ga0123355_10021349_pt1 | contig 10361 bp, 5 predicted proteins | sample TergutEmb28metaG_3_FD_89872 | JGI IMG/M metagenome (GOLD analysis project Ga0123355, IMG submission 89872) | Embiratermes neotenicus P1 segment gut microbial communities from Petit-Saut dam, French Guiana - Emb289 P1 | ecosystem: Host-associated > Arthropoda: Insects > Digestive system > Gut ... | reverse complement strand
GGGGGGCACTACTAAGCGGATTATCTCGAATTACTAAGCCGTATAAAGCGGTGCTGTTAACGGCGTTAGCGTTTACGCTTTTTCATATTAACCCGCTAAGCACTGTATATCAATTTATTATGGGAGTCGTAATCGGCTTTGCGGTTGTTTTTAGCCGCAAACTTATTGTGGGCATAATTATTCATGCGATTTCTAATACTATTGTTTTTACGCTTACAATGCTTAGCTTTTATATGCCGGTTTATAATTATCCTTACCCGCCTTTCACAGTTTTTGACCGTTGGTATGCCTCAATTATAAACTATCTAAGCAGCGGAGCGGGTATTGCTGTTGCAATCGCAATTTTAGTAACAGGGAGTGCATTTATCGTAGGAGCGATGTATTTATTTAAAAAATTCACTCCAAAAGAATTAGAGCTACCGCCCTTAGACGAACCTGTTAAGGTCAGTCAAAGTCAAAAGGATATGTTTGAGGAGTTGGTTTTGGGCATGGGTAGTATTTTTAGTCAAATGTCGCCCGGACAAAATCCGTTCTTCCCCCAAAATGCAAACGGCGGTTTTAATGCCAATAAAAACATTGACCCATTTGCGCCAATGGTCGAGAGTACACAGACTACTCAATCGGCCATTGACCCTAACGACCCGTTTGTATCCGCGGGCGGGCAAAATGCCTCTAAGTGTAATGCGGTTATCGACTGCAAATCATGCGGGCGCACATATACTGCTATGTCTGGTGTTGCGACTAAGTGTGAAATGTGCGGAACCCCCAATGTGCCAAATAGAGTTGCCGATATGCAGACTGCCTTAGAAAACCTGCAAAACCAGCCGGACGATTTAGTAGAAGACCCGATACTTACTAAAATGCGCTCCGAGTCAAGAAAACGTGCCACTTGGCGGTATTTTTGGCTATCGGTCGGTGTTAGTGTTATTATGTGGACAATGATTTTTGTTGCCTTTATTACAGGATGCTAAACAAAATTACAAATGTAGTCAAATTATAATTTACAGTGTATAAATATTGTAAAATAAAACTAGATAAATTTTCATTAACTAACTGTAATTTGTATTTTTGTTTAGGGAACTATTTAGGATAAAAATTCTTCGTTAATATTAAAATCTGCCACCTTCGACACTCCGAAAAACCGTTGTCAAGCAGTGGGGCAAAAGGGGATTGGCTCGCTTTTTTGGAACGATCAAAAAACACGCAACCACATCATTCACAAAAAAAGATGCCTGTCCCCTTTTGCTAAAGGAAGTATGGAAAAATCACCGTCGCTAATATTAAAAACCCCCACCTCTGATTCTCCGCAAAATAGATATAGGGCAGTAGGGCTTGCTATGTTTATCCTAATAGCGGGGTTACTTTTTGCAAGGATTTTAATCAGTCTTATTAGTATGGGGTTGGCTAGTGTTGTTGCTGACGCTACCCATAGAATTTTAATAGACACTTTGTTTTCTATAATTGCCCAAATCGGTGTTTGCTTTTTGGCAGTTTTTTTAGTTTATCGTTTAAAGTTAAAATATGGTGTGCGCAAAATGCTGGAGTTTTCTAACGTTAGAAAAACAAGATGGTTTAATTTGGCATTAGCTGTACCTATCGGCATTGCGGGTGTTTTTGTAACAATAGGAGTATCTGCTCTTTGGATGATGTTATTGTCGGCGTTAGGGTATAACCGCCCTGCTGGCGGCGGCGATGCATTGCCGGCAGAATTTAGTGCAGGACTTTTTATTCTTCAAATATTTTTGGTAGCAGTATTGCCTGCAATTTGCGAAGAATTCGCTATGCGCGGCGGACTTTTTACCGTTATAAAGGGCAGCTATAAGGGCGGATTTTTTTATGTGTTGATGGCACTGGCGTTTGGATTGTTTCATCAAAATATTACTCAATTTTTATACACTGCGGTTTTTGGGGCGGTTATGGCGTTTATTGTTGTTAAAACAAAATCAGTTTACCCCGTTATAATTGTACATTTTATAAATAATGCCTTTAGTGTTTACCTAAGTCATGCCGCCCGTTATAATTGGGCGTTTTTAGGCGGAATGTTTAGGGCGATTAGCGACGGACTTTTGACCGATACCTTTTTGGTGATTGGCTCTTATATTTTAATAGTAGGCGCGCTTGGCGGACTTTTGTGGCTATTGCATTTTTTAAACTCGTCAAGGATATTGCAAAAAAAGAAGGCAGTTATTTTAGACAGCGGTTTTGACCTTACAAATAAAAGGGTAGTATTAGTGGGCGAATTTAACGAACAAAAAATAAGAGATTTAGATTTAGAAAAAGAAGTCTACGGCAAAGAGTTCTCAAAGCAAGCCCCGCTCCCATTATACAAGCCTACTCTGGCTGACAACGCTTTTTTTATCGGCGCAATAGTAGTCGCCGGCATATTTACTTTGTTCTCTTTTGTATGGGGACTTTTGTATTGAGGGTGCAGGGTGATTCACCTTCAGTGCTTAGGGTACAGAGAATATACAAAATATTAAAAATGAGCTAAAGCTATCAAAAATCTATGCCTTGCCTTTTTTTAAATGAGTATACAATCTTGCACCCTGCACTCTAGTCCATATATTCCCGCACACAAAATTTGTTTATTTAAATTTTAAAAAAAGTGTTGACAGCAGGTGACAAGCTGTGTTAATATAGTGTTAGAGTTGACTTTTTGCATATAAAAGTTAAAAATAATAAAAAACAAATATAAAATATAGATTTTAGGAGGTCTATAAAAACATGAGTTTTGGTAAAAAACACAAAATGAAATTAATTCTGCTTCCGGTTGCGGTGATACTATTGGCAATAATTATTGCTGCAACTACACTGACAAACATGTATGGCGCTTTTATTACTGGACTTATTCATCCATTGAATTTTGAACCAGTTGGTATGAATTTAGCAGCAGGAGAAAGGCTGTCGCAAGACATAGCGGCAGAGGGCATGATTTTGCTCCGCAACGAGGATCTAGCAGACGGAACTCCTGCTTTGCCTATACCTATTGCCGAGGCTAATAGAATGCCGCAAAACGCTATAGCCGATATGTCGCAAGAAGCTATTTTAGAAGCATGGACACCAACCCCAATATCTGTATTTGGTTGGGGTGCAACTGACACAGGTGTAATTTTGGGCGGTAGCGGTAGCGGCAATGTAATGCAAAGTGCAGATCCTGAGGATGTTGTTTCAATTCGCCGTGCGCTTACCTATAATGGTTTTGCTTATCACGTGCCGACGATGAACATGATGGAGAATCTTATTCCGTCCCGCCAAAACAGTCCCCTGCACAGCATGGTAGATAATTACCCTTTTTATAACGGCTTTTGGAACTTTTATGAGCCTACTATTGCGCAGTACGAGGCTGTTATGCCGGGTGCAGTAGCTCACTCTGATACGGCTTTAATAGTGCTTAGCCGCAGAGCGGGCGAGGGAGCAGATTTACTGCATAGGCAAGTAGTATGGAATAACTCTGGTACCCCTAGTCGCAGTGGTGCTAGTATACCAAGCAATTATTATAATGTAACAGATAGAACATATTTAGATTTAACACAAAGGGAAGAAGATTTAATCCGTTTAGTAACATCTCAACAAGGCTTTACTAGGGTCATCGTAATGTTAAATGTAGCTAATGCGCTAAACACATCATTTTTAGATGAAATTCCAGGTATCCATGCCGCTTTTGTAATGGGCTATACTGGCTTAACGGGTGGTCATGCAATTGCTGCTATGCTTAGTGGCTATAGGAGTATTAGAGAACGCGCAGTATTAAGAAATTCTTTAGGAGAGCCAATATTGGGCGATAATGGAGAAGTTCAATATATATCGGTTGGTGGTGATGACGAAAACCCTGAATTCCTTTATACAATGCGCCAAGAGGAGTTTTCGCCAAGTGGCAGAACAGTTAATACATGGATTACAGATTTTAATGCTGACCCAACCTTTGTAAATTCTTCTTTACCTGGCACTAGAAGATGGGCATCTGGTGCTGGCTCTGGCGTAGGTCCTGGTAGAAGCGGTGAAAGATTTATAGAGTATATGGAAGGAATATATATGGGTTACTGGTTTTACGAAACTGCTAGATACGAACAAGCTAATTGGGGGTCTAGTGGACAATTCAACTATGACAATGTAGTTAATTTCCCTCTAGGTTTTGGTTTGTCTTTTACTGATTTTGCTTGGCAAGTAGAAGAGGTTAGACATTATCGTAGAGTTTGGCCAGAAGGAACATTAGTAGAACAATCGGGCAATACATTGTTCACAAACTCTGTTATAAATATTAGGGTGCAAGTAACAAATATAGGCAATAGAAGAGGGCAAGAGGTTGTTCAAGCATATTTTAACGCACCATTTACAGCAGGCGGTACAGAAAAACCTTATATAAGACTGGCGGCTGTTGCTAAAACTAGGATTTTAGAGCCGCTACCTGCAGGTTATTTAGCTACTCCAGAAAGCGGTGAGGTAGTTAGTTTGGTGTTTGATTTATATGATGTAGCATCCTATAGTATGTATGGCAATAATCCAGATGGGTCTATTGGTGCGTATATATTTGATGCAGGTACTCATAATGTAAGATTGCAAACAAATGCAAGGCATATAGCTAGTGATGCAGACTCAGGCGTTACGTTTAATTCAGGTTTGGGTACAGCAGGTTACGGAGCAGTTATACCTTTTATAGTGCCAGAAGGCGGTCTTAGGTATGACTATGATATAACAGTGCGCACCTACGCACAAATTATTAACCCCAACTACGTTCCTGGCAATGAAGATGGCGAAGAGCGCCTTATCCGTTGCCCCGAAGGCAGATATCAAGAGGTTGTCCGTCAATTTTCGCGTAACCGCTTTACTGGTGTAACTGCTTTTGCTGGTGCTCCGATAGATGGTAGCCGTACAGGAACGCCGCAAAACTTTATGACAAGATCTAATTTTGCGGGTACATTCCCCAGTGCTTTGACGCCAAATAGACCTGCGCCTACAGTGCCTCCAAATGCAGATGGTCGACAGCCTTCGCAAGGTACTGTTATTGGCAATACAAGCTATGTTTATTATGTGTTTGATTTGCCTGCAAGTGCTCAAGGTGCCAATAGACCTGCACAAGGTGTAGCAGGACCGCATAGACTGTTTTTACCATATAGACTGCCAGATGGTACTTATACCCCTGGTGCAGATATTCGCAACCCTAACACTGAGTTGCTTATGAGGCTAGGCGCAAATTTTTATGACCCCTTATGGCAAGAAGTATTAAGTCAAATTCCAGTAGGAGCTTCGGGAGCAACCGGCGCTGGTGCTTTGAATCCTTATGCTGGAACGGGAACACTTCAAGCAATAATACGACGCGGAGGATTCCAAACAACAGCGGTACCATCTGTAGGCAAGCCTCGTATGGTTGATTTAGATGGGCCTAGTGGGTTAAACGAAAATATGATTGGCGCTGCTGCTCAAGTTATCGGAACGGCATTCCCGACTTCTATTATATTAGCACAAACATGGAATACTGGCTTGGCTCAACAAAAAGGTCTTGCAGTAGCGGCAGAGGCTAGGGCTGTTGGTGTATCAGGCTGGTATGCCCCTGGTGCTAATATTCACCGCAGTCCTTTTGGCGGAAGGAATTTTGAGTATTATTCAGAATCTGCAACTTTAAGCGGTCTTATGGCAGCAAACACTGTTATTGGCGCTAATGCTGGTGGTTTACGCGCGTATATTAAGCATTGGGCTATTAACGAAGCTGATCAAAATAGATATATGCTCAATACCTTTTTAACAGAGCAAGCGGCAAGAGAAATTTATCTAAGATCTTTTGAGCTTGCAGTTAGACATGGCGGTGCTAATGCTTTAATGAGTTCATTTAATCGAGTAGGCACGGTATGGGCAGGCTCTCATGGGGCACTTAATATTAGTGTTTTAAGAGAAGAATGGGGTTTTAGGGGTTCTATTGTTACAGACTTTTCACAAAGTTATATGCATGGTCCTGCGGGCTTAAGGGGCGGTAACGATATTTGGTTATCAGGTTTTGGTAATGCTGTTAGTCCAGCTCCTGGGTTGTCTGATACTTTTGTAAGCGACATGGATTTTTATGTAGCAAGAAGGGCGGCTCATAATGTTTTGTTTACTGTTGCCAACACATTTTATTTATCTCAAACAAGCGACATTGAACTAGGTGCTATTGCTCCTACTCCTACTGCATCCTTCCCTTGGTGGATGATTTGGGGGTTTATGCCAATCATGATTGTGCTTAGCTTAGGTTTTGTAGCGTGCTTATTCTTCGCTTTCAAAAAGGAGATTATGCGCTTAATTAGACGCAACAAGCCTGCAACTGCAGCGGCAGGCGGTGGTGAAGCTGGTTTTGCAAGCGGCGGTAGTGCCGCAGACGTAGACGCAGCGGACTTACACATAACTGACTCTTCCGGCGGCGGATAAATTTTCAACTAAAAAAAGCTATTAGCGAAAATCGCTAATAGCTTTTTTTAGTTGAAAATTTATAGTGAAAAAATAAAAGTTAAAAATATAGATATTCTAAATAGTAGTATGTTTTAAACTCTTTAAAATCCGTTGACATATTCTAATCGCATACTCTATACTATAAAACATGAAAACCCCCGCAAGAGGAATAGTAGTTTTAATTGCTACAATAATGATTCAGTTAACAGTGGGTTTAGCGTACATTTGGAGCGCTTTTCAAAATGGGGTTGCAGATAGATTATTTAACGAACAGCAGCATTTAGCATCGCTGACTTTTTCGCTGTTGCTAGCATCGCTTGCCATAAGCAGTGTTTTTGGCGGCAAATTAGCGGCAAAATTTTCGACTAGAATTGTGGTAATAGCGGGCGGCATAATAGCGGGTATTGGTTTTATGGTGGCGGGCTTAGTGCGCCCTGAGTTTAGCTGGCTGCTTTGGATTAGCTATGGTATTTTTGGCGGAGCGGGCATGGGCTTTACTTATACGACAACTATCGCTTGTACTCAAAAATGGTTTCCGCACAAAAAAGGTTTAATTACGGGACTTGTTGTAGCGGCGCTGGGACTTGGCACAGCTGCGTTTACTCCTTTGGTAAGATATTTAGTCAATAATTTTCACTATATAATAGACGCTTTTGGCGGCGATAGCTTTATCTCGGGCTTTGGCGGCGAAAGTTTTACTATGATGATACTGGGTGGCATTATTTTAGTGGTGTGTGTTGTGGGCGGTATATTTATGAAAAATCCGCCTAAAGATTATTTAAAAGAATTGCCCTTAAAGCCGATACCTTGCTTCGAGTGTGCGCCAAAGGGTGAAATCAGCGACAATGTACAAAGGATGACGGGTGCGGAAATAAATATTGCTCAAGAATATTTAGACGCTAAAGAAAAGCAAGAAGTAGTTTTGGCGATAGAAGCTAGCGATACAAAAGGTAAAGAAGCGGAAGAAGGCGAGGATTGTATTGCCTGCGAAGATGCTCTTGTTTACGAAAAACCTATCGTTTACGCTTGGCATGATTCCGTCAAAAAAATTAAAAGACCAAAGCCCCGCGAGTTTGTATATAGAAATCTAACTGCCTCGAAAATGATAAAAACTCCGCAATTTTGGCTGATTACTATAGCTTTTATGCTGGCGTGTATCGGTGGACTTATGCTTATAGGCTTTGCTGATCCCATCGCTGGGATGCACGACTTTGGCGAAGGAATTGCTTTTGTGGCGATTCTTGCGGTTGGTATTTCTAATGCGAGCGGGCGATTACTTTGGGGCGCAATAAGCGACAAGCTAGGGCGGATAAACACAATCTTTATACTTTTAGGCGGTACCGCCATTCTAGCTCCCTTTTTGGTTATTCCGCAACTTGGCGGCGGAGTGTTTGCTATTATTGCTCTAATTGGATTATGCTACGGCGGAATTTTGGCGATTTTTCCGTCTTTAACAGCAGAGTTATTCGGCAGTAAAAACCTTGCGACTAATTATGGTTTGGTATTGCTTGGCTTTGGTGTAGGCGCAGTTGTTGCATCACAAATAGGCGGACTTTTTTCTAACCCGGCAAGACAGTACAACAATATGCTGTATATGCTGCCTGCATTTTTAATAGCCAGCGGAACCGCAACCGCCGCGGCACTTTTGCTTATGGGAGTAAAATTACTAAACCGCGCTACCCGCAAAAAAATCGCCGGCATATTTTTAACGGTTGTAAGAAAGATAAAAATACCTAAAAAAGGGGCGAAAGATGAAGGGCGTGGGATGAGGGAAGAATAGTTCAACCATGTCTTATTAAAAATTAAAAACCGATTCACGTCCCTAGTCCTAAAATTACTTGACGCACATTCTGTGCTGTCGTAAAATAATTACAAAATGACCCACACTGCAATGTACCGTAAATACCGCCCTAATACCTTTAAAGATGTAATAGGGCAAGAGCATATTGTAACTACGCTAAAAAATCAAATTCTAGCCGATAGGGCTAGCCATGCTTATTTATTTACGGGCTCGCGCGGTACGGGCAAAACCACTTTTGCAAGGATTTTTGCAAGGAGTGTAAATTGTAAAAAACCAAATGACGGCTCTGCTTGCGGAACTTGCGCGCCTTGTATTGCGCTTGCCGACCCCACTAATATAGATATTTTAGAGATAGATGCCGCATCTAACAATAAGGTTGACGAGGTTAGAGAGTTAAGAGAGAGGGTAAAATACCTACCCGTAAATGGTCGCTACAAGGTTTACATTGTGGACGAGGTTCATATGCTGACCGATTCTGCGTTTAATGCACTGTTAAAAACATTGGAAGAACCGCCCGCTCATGTTATATTTATTCTAGCTACAACCGAGGCTCATAAGTTGCCCGCAACAATTTTATCTCGCTGTATGCGTTTTGATTTTAGGCTTGTTGCTAAAAAACAATTAATAGAGCTTATTGCAAGAGTTTTAAAAGCAGAAAAAAAGGACGCAGAATTAACGGCAGTAGATTATATAGCAGATGCCGCACAAGGTAGCTTTAGAGACGCATTGTCAATACTTGATATGTGTATGCATCTCGAGGGCAAAAAGCTGACTTTAAACGGAGTTTTGTCGGCACTGGGCGCAACAAGCCGCGAGCATATCGCCGAATTTGTAACCTCTATTCAAAACGGCGACCTAGCGGGAGTACTTTTAAAAATCGACGAATTTGCGTCAAGTGGCAAATCAATGGCACTAATCGCCAGCACCGTTGCGAGTTTTAGTAGAGATTGTTTGGCTATTAAAGCTGGAATGGACAAGCTAGTGTTAGGCACAAAGGAAGGAGTAGAGCGGATTAGAAATATTGCCGACAATGCTAGCGAGGATTTATTATTAAAAATACTAACCGAATTTGCGGCATTGGACAGCGAATTAAAATATGCTGTTAATCCTAGGCTGGTGTTAGAAACTACGGCGTTAAGAGTGGCTCGTCCTATTGTTGCAGCAACCGTTGCTTTAGCTCCTATTTCCGCTCCGTTGCAAACAAAAGCTGTACCTGTGGCGGCAGAACAAACAACAAAACCTCAAAAAACAACTCCGCCTATAGAGCCGGCAGTAGAAAAAACACTTTCTCTCCCTGTTCAAAAAATAGCTGATGCGGTTAGCCAAGCTATGGACGAGGACGCAAAAAGTGTTTGGGGCAGACTAATCACTTACTTTAGAAAAAAAGGTTTTATGCACCTTTACGCCCTTTTAAGCGAGTTTACAAATTATAAGCTAGTAGGGCGAGAGCTTATTATCACTGCAAACGAGGATTTTCATCTTAGATTTTGCGACGAAGAAACTTTATCATTATTAAAAACTGCGCTATTAGAAATTGATGCGCCGTTTAGCGTAAGGGTAGACAAATTGCCCTCCGGTGTCGATATGGACAAAGAAATCGAAAAGATGGAAAAACTGGCGGGGTTTAAACCAAAAGTAATCAAGTAGAGGGTTGCAGGGGACAAAGATATTGAGGAAACAGTGGACAGAGAACAGAGCGCAGCGTTAGTTTTATAACGCAAACAACATGTCAAACGTTAATTATAAAGACTCTTTGTGTATTATACGCCCTATTATTTGTTTCCTCAAAACCCCTGTCCCCTGCACCCTCAAAAACAAGGAGTACAATCAATATGAACATGCAAGCTATGATGCGCCAAGCGCAAAAATTGCAAGAGCAAATGCTTAAAGCTCAAAAAGAGTTGGAAGAGGCAGAGTTAACAGGTACGGCAGGGTCGGGTCTTGTTAGTGTAACTTTAAGCGGCAAAAAAAAGCTGATTAAAGTAGAATTAAAACCTGCTATCGTTGACCCCGACGATATCGAGATGCTAGAGGACTTAATTGTGGCCGCCTACAATGATGCCTTTGAGCAAGCAGTTGCGTTAGAAGCACAAAAAATGCCTAATACGGGCGGTCTATTTTAAGAGGGATTAGAGGTCAGAGG
>Ga0123355_10021348_pt1 | contig 10361 bp, 5 predicted proteins | sample TergutEmb28metaG_3_FD_89872 | JGI IMG/M metagenome (GOLD analysis project Ga0123355, IMG submission 89872) | Embiratermes neotenicus P1 segment gut microbial communities from Petit-Saut dam, French Guiana - Emb289 P1 | ecosystem: Host-associated > Arthropoda: Insects > Digestive system > Gut ... | reverse complement strand
GATGTAATTACATTACTGTACGAGTCCCTGATGATGGGTGTCAACACCCGAAACATGCAGAGCTGCCTACAGAAATGTAATAAACTGAATAAATCGCATCTTGTTGGACAGTTATTAAATCCGATTCACGAAGCACGGACCCATGTATATAAATTGAGAGAGTTAATAAGGTTGAGAGTGGCCGGGGGGGGGCATGTGGCGCTTATGAGGAAAGAGAATGTGTACACAGGATTGAGACGGGGAAACCTGAGCGATAGAAACACCATCAAAACCTTCTGGACAAGGACAAGAGGCGGCAAGTTGTGGATAAGGCAATCAACCTTTACACTCCATGAAGAGCAAAGATTTCTGAACAAGCTGTGAACTTGTCAGCTTCTCAAGGAAGTCTCTGCTCTAGGAAGTTAGTTAGTTAATTAGTATTTTAGTACGTCAACTGTTTTGTCAGTCAATTAGAGTGTTACTTACTTAGTAATAAGTTAGTAAATGCGTTACTTACCAATTTAGTTACTTAGTAAGTTTGTTTGTTTTCGGCGCAACAGCCCGCCAGTGGTTCAGAACCTCCTCATTTAAGAGGTTTCTAGATCACACACAACGACGCACCACATTCGGTAGGAATGCTCTGGACGAGTGATCAGCTCGTCGCAGAGACCTCTACCTGACAACACACAACACTCACAACAGACAAACATCCATTCCTCCAGTGGGATTCGAACCCACAATCTCAGCAGGCGAGCGGTCGCAGACCTAAGCCTTAGACAGCGCGGCCACTGGGACCGGCTACTTAGAAGCACATTAATTTATTAATTATTCCGTTGTTTAGTTTGTAACTAACGAAGGAAGTAAGGAAGTTAGTTAAACTTGCTATTGTGTGTACAAAGCGACATAACAGCGTGTACTAAAGCAACGCATTACAAGAGTAAAACAAATTTGTTTCAACTCAGGCTAAACTCAATTAAGACTTTCTTTTATTCTCCTTTAATTGCTTTCTTGTGCTACAACAACTGAGGCATTCATTTTAATCCCTAATCTTCGCGTCTGTTTGGAAAGCCTTTGGTGCCTGCTGAATATATCCTACAAATTAAGAAATTCAAATATATTGGAGCAGTTCTTGTGTAATTATCTCACAACTTCTAACCTTTGTGAAAAAGTAAGTTCACAAGAAATATTTATCTAATTTTTCTCTAGAGCCTTTGAATGAAAATGTGTCGCCCTGACAAATACATAAAGACCTACGCTGCAGGCAAGAACAGAAACGAAAGCAAGTCTTCACATAACTGTCCCTTACTTCGATTTTAATTAATTTTAAATTAATCGACAGACCTAAATGAAGTTCTGCATCTGTTCTACGCTTGCAGACGGAAGGCCTAACAAGTCGATTTTCTTAGGCATCCAAGAGACTATTGAAAGGACCTGAAGGGGAGAAAATAACTCTAATGAGTATGTTCAAACATACCGATAATTCAAATCTTGACTTTCATTTGTCACCACCACGGACGAGCTGACGATTTATACTTTTATCTCTAATTAAGTCTTGTAAATAAAGCCAAATTGGTGCACAATTTTTTTAGTAAGTTTATTTCTTTTCTCTAAATGTTTCGGGCGACTATGTGCCCATCATCAGGAGAAATAACTGTATTTATGCGACACTTGGTATTTGTCACTCTGTGTGAGTGACTGTCTGGTACGCATACAAGACAGTCACTCACACAGAGTGACAAATACCAAGTGTCGTATAGATACAGTTATTTCTCCTGATGATGGGCACATGGTCGCCCGAAACATGTTGAGAAAAGAAATAAACATACTAAGAAAAATTGTGCACCAAGTTGGCTTTATTTACAAGATTATACAAGGATTAACGGTCAACAAAACGAAAAATTCTCTAATTAGGTCTAAAACAATTCAGTAAGTTCCCCATAACCCTTCAAAAGTGTAAAAGACTATTACATTCCTAACCACGAAAGAACCAACTCAGAACCCTCACACGTGACTAAATATTTGTACCTGCAGATGGGCAATGCGATTCCTAGTTTATGAACAATTGTAAACTAACTTCAAGATGAAAAATAATCACGAATGACCTAATGGCAACTATGTGGAAGACAATAGCAGTGATCCAGGTCAACACACACCCGCTGTCTTGCGCGAGGTAGGACAATCACGTAAATCACGTTAGCTCGCATCTACTTCGAAATGCTCAACATCAGTCTCTTAGATACATAAGAGAAACTGTTTGTTTGTTTCTGACGCGACAGCCCCCCAGTGTGCCAGAACCTCCTCATTCACGAGTTTTCTAGACCACACACAACGACGCACCACATTCGGTAGGACTCCTCTGGACGAGTGATCAGCCCGTCGCAGAGACCTCTACCTGACAACACACAGCACTCACAACAGACAGACATACATGCCCCCGGTGGGATTCGAACCCACAATCTCAGCAGGCGAGCGGTCGCAGACCTACGCCTTAGACCGCGCAGCCACTGGGACCGGCAAGAAAAACTGTTGGCTTTCTTTAATGAAAACATGCAAAAAAATGTGTACGTCAATAAATGCTACGTATTGATTTCATTTCCAGTTTATCTACAGGAATTATTATTTTATCTCACCAGTACTGTTTGTTTTTTCCTGTCCGTTCGCTTATCGTATGAACAGTAGTCACAGGGTGGAATGAGGGCAGGAAGTGACACGATAATGGACATGGGAAATAATAATTCTGTATAATCCAACCAACAATGACGTCTATTCCAAAGAAAAACATTTCTCACCCAAAAGGAAACTACGGCAGTTGATGCAGAATTCTGCAGATAATCGCGTATCTGCAATCACAAACACGCTATACAGCGTGCCCGTGAAAATACTGTACCCGGTATAACCTACGACGCGGATTTGTGCGCTCTCGGCTTGTCCTTTTTGTACACTACGGCAGTCGAAAGTGACGTGTGGAAAAGATATCTCGGTCGCCCGTGCAATCACGGCACAATTCAAGACTTGAACTGCTTGAACTATTTATCGTATCGCGCAACATTCACTGTGCACTCTCGGACAATCGCCGTCGATACGACATCGAATTCAAATTTTTAATGTTTTTTACTGCGCCATGCAAACTGTTGCGACCGACCGACAGATTGTTCCTACGCACCACTTTCGACTGTCATAGTGTGCCAAAAGAACACAGCGAGAACCAAAGACACAAGACATGCACATACTGCTAAACGATACAAGTCAGGGGTATGGTGATTTCTCGGACACTCTGTACAGTGTGGGAATTGGCTGCCTCTGGCACAACAAACATACTTCAACGGGGCACAAAAACGTCAGCCGGCTTCCTGTACCCATCCATATGACTGCAGTATCCTTCTGCGGTATCATTACAGCCAAGCAATTCGTTTACAATATGGTATCGACATTTAATTAATTTGCCAGACTTTTGGTTGAAAAATGCTCCCTGGGTAACTTACCTTTAGATACATAAACATAAATTGTATCTGCTTCTGTATTGGACGCTCGGCAAGTGTAATTGCCGGAATCGCCGTGTGTGGCGTGGTTGATGATGAGGCGGCTGTGAGTCTTGGGACCAGGCTCGGTGCTGACGGTGACACCGCCTCGCGATGTGTCGTAGTTGATCATACGCTCGTTGTGATACCAGAAGACGTATTGTGGTGGGGACGGGCTCTGAAACAAGACATCAAATGGCACATTGGGTGGCAGCAGGACAACATCTGTACAAGTCTGTACAACGAGTGGGGGCAGGAGAGAGTAGACGCTCGTATCACACGTACAGTTCGGGACTAAACTCTGCGTCTCCGATCAGAACTCCAACACGCCTATTCTGCTAGCGGTTGCAGTCCACTTTACACCACACCTTGCCCGCTCGTCCTGTCGGCAGCAATCAGACGGGGTTTTTTCCATCAGTCCTCCAACAAATTTCTCCAGCGTCTCGGGTCGCAAATCTGGGTTCCGAACTGTAGTTGGACCGACGCGTGGCGAGGAAAATTAAAAAAAAACATATATTGTCGGTGTTCGTGAGTAGCGCTTTTCATGTGTTATTATTATTAGATGTTTTAAAAAGAAATCACGACAACAAAAGCAAGAACTCGACTGCCACCTCAGATCAGTAGGTTTAAGCTTCTAAAGACAAACACCAGCTGCTGGCACAAGCACCACGTATTACCAAAGACTGCAAAGCACGGACTTAGTCCTGCCTCTGGCGAACTGATTTTATAAGACTGCGAGCAAAAATGAACAATTTTAATTCGTATTGACAGATATAAGAAGATATTTTTCTGGGATTCAAGCTTTCTACGGAATAAGCGTATATTTCATAACCAAAAAAAGAAGTTTATGCTTTAGGAATGTGGAACTCGGTCCTCTAGGTCAGACCTGACGAACCAATGACAAGCGCGCCCAAAATAGCAAGCGGAAACATTTCCTTGGCACGCGGCTTTCACTGCTGTCCCATTTTTTATTTATTTTGCCAGACCAACGTCTCTATATTGTGAAGAATATGTGTACAGGTACTCATAGCTTATTGTTTAGAGGTTGTATGTGGATTGCCGTTGCTACCAAATAATACAACGAATGGAATATTTTTACACGAATCGGGAGCAGCACGAAGTGACGACTGGGTGTTTATCACTGGGGTGCCGGCCTGGCGCTGAATAGGCGAATACATGGCGCTGGACAATAGTTCTGAAATCTTCTTTTCAAACAGGAAGTAGCAGCAGCCCCAGTACTTCCACATTTTCTTCCTTATCACATTCTTCGACGAGATCTTGATTAGAACTGTAATAATTACGCTGTGCATTAATTATGTAATTATAATACTAATTAATAATAATGAGGGAAGGCTTCAAGAATTTATTTTATTCTTCAGATTTCCCATTGGCACTCGCAAGGAATTCTTCGAAGCTTGTTCTCAATTTGGGCACCCTCCTCAAAAATGTTAACCAGTCCTGCTCTATGTTTTGTATTGTGGGGTTCTGCAACCTCGTAGATTACCAAGTTTTCCACGGACCTTCCACATTCAGAGTCTCCTCTGCATGCCTGAAGATGGGAAAAAAATTTCTCTGAAGGCTTTTACGGCTTTGTGCTGCTGGATTTCTTTTTTATTTAACGAGGAGAGCTGAAAAGTCCTACTTTTTTCAACCCTCATCACTCGTCATAAACATGCGTAAAGCTGCTCATTGTATTGAGCTTGTACAAAATACACAAATTCAATAATTAGAAAGTGTCCAATTAGTACGACCAGACTTACCTCTAAGCTATTGTTTGAAAAATGAATTCCAATGAAGGAATGTGATCATTTTAATTGGAACAACAACAGAAACAGTCTTACGCAGAAGAAAAGATTATAATACACTTTAACTTCGACTAAATGTAAGACAAATAAACAGTCTAGTTAGACACGGAAGAGGAAATTTTGATATCTCGTATATCATTTTCCGGGTATTAAATGTACACCCAATTAGCAGTACAGCTGAGCGTGTAGGCTGATTTACGTCGAGCAGGCGGAACAGATTTCGCTCCTTCGAAGAGAAGACAGGATGACATTCTGAGACCCGAGGATCATGAGAGCCAGGAGCAGAACTACTGAGAGTTAACTGCTTTATCAGTTGTGTGAATCTGCAAGATTTGCAAGTAACATAATTGAATCGCAAAGCTATGAACATCCAAATCCAGAATTCCTGCTAATTACGGATAGGTGCTGCTGAATACACACACCATCGATTGCTACACATTTTCAGGAAAAGGTCATTATGGACTTAACACGTGCCCTTATATTAATAATGGGTTTTCAAGGCGAAAATTTATGTATCCTGTACTAAAACATAAATTATTATGACACAAACACAGAGCTTCTTTGCATTAACAGACACAAGTCAATCTAATATTGGAATTTTTTTAAGCAACAAATTTACCCACTGATTGTCTTATTCGCTTGCTTATCCAGACTCACACTTCGAGCCCACAGATACTTCTAAGTCGTCTCTTCACACAGGGCAACAAAGATCAGAATCGTCACAAAAACACCACCGACCGTGTCATTGAGTGTATCTGTGATGCAAGTTTTTTGAACAACGATAAACGATAACTGAAGAATTAAATCCAACTAGATGCCACTTAATAATTAATTATGCTTATGTTAGGCTCAACATGTTTCGGACACCATTATGCCCATCATCAGGAGCTCACGACGATGGCGTTGGTTACCACATAGGCCGTCTGGTTCACGAGTTGCTGCTGGTTGGGCGTTAAGTGCAGGCAGGATGGATGAGTGTCCGGACCGAAGGCTGTAACACGACAAGTCTTGTTACAGGCTTGTTGCAGGCTGAAGCACAAGTTGTAGTTCAGCTTGCACCAAATCTCCAACACACATCGGACCAAGAACAATACGACCAATGTGGTAATTCAACAGAATAGTCGCAAGCTTCTGATGATGGATACATTAATGTCCGAAACACGTTGAGTACATAAGAAATGAAATAAAATAGCAAGTGACATCAAGTTGGTATTTTATTCTCCAGACATACTGCCTAATTTAGTGAGCACACCTGGTATACTTCAGTAATGTCATATCTAAAACCATCTTATCTAAATTGGTGGCCTTTTTCCTTAGGGTTGACACATTTATTACTGCACGCATTGTCTGCAACGTTCCGTTAGTTCTTCCTCGTCCGAGCCCAGCCTCCTCCATGTCGAAACATCAAGAGACACTAGAAAACTGGAGCCCCCCCCCTGACAGTACGACACGACGATTGAAGTGCTACACACATTTAGAAAAGCCCCATTTTCGTCCTCTTCACCTTCTTGCATGCCTCTGAAAATAAAGACATGATTTTACAAACGCTAACAATTATTTATAAATCGACTCGCGCAACATCTCCGATGACATTAATCTTCAGAAAAACTGCTGTGAGAGCTCCCAACTGACACTGTACAAAACGTATTGGTATCATCTTTTTATGATTCGTGTAATTGAATTTGACAGTGTTTCACGTAAGCATTACACCGAATAGCAACAATTGTCTTGAAAATGACTCGTCCAAAAGCTATTACAAGCCAGAGAATAAATATACCAATCAGTCACAATTTTTTATCTGAAGTATGATCAATATTTAACCAAAAAAGGGAAATAATTTACTTATTTTACGTAGTGGTTTTTATGAAACTGTAACTGTGCTCTGCTTCCAATAAACATACAACTAAGTCAGTTTCACAAGCAGTAATACTTAATTCTATACGTACATATGAGACCCTCAGTACACACAAACAGTAAAATAGCAAAGAGTGTGATACCTTAATTGAATTTTGAACTTTGAATGCTGCACTGGTAGTTTAATTAGGTGTGGAACGAAGCGTCTAGTGAGAAACACACACGTACGTATATTGATCACTTTGTTTCACTTTTTTTCAGAACATAAATGAAACCAATAGGAACTTCAGCATTCAGACAGACTCCAAACATGCATCCAGTCACACCAACCGCACGACACTGACATTCCCAGACATCTGACTCGCCGTTCATTGTTCCTATTGGAAATGGGTAAACATTAACAGTTCCAAGCTAAACACAGCAAAACCAAATTTGCCTCTAACTGTAGAAATTAAATATATTGATATTCAATACTATTCAATATTACTTCAATGCCTTTATTTACATATTACTTACTACTTAACAATTTCATAATCTTAAACAAATCATCGATATTGTGCATTGCTGCGAAGTTCACTGTAAATACGAATATTAATTTTATTTCACTTCGGAAAAATTGAAGTCTTAAATACGGCTTCCCACTTTATTTGAAAACATACAGTGGGTGTCTATGTATATATACAACTTGACGCACAATTATTTTTCTTATATTTGTTTATTCCAATTCTCTACATGTTTCGAGCAACCAAGTGCTCATCATCAGGAGAGTCAATTGTATCAATACGACCTCTGGTATATACGGTATATGACCGTGTGGTATGCAGGCTAAGCCTGCATACCACACGGTCATATACCGTATATACCAGTGGTCGTATTGATACAATTGACTCTCCTGATGATGAGCACTTGGTTGCTCGAAACATGTAGAGAATTGGAATAAACAAATATAAGAAAAAGAATTGTGTGTCAAGTTGGTTATTTACAAAGAGTGTAATAAGATGCACGGTCAACAAAACTAACAAAAAAATAAAGTGGGTGTTTTGCTCACAGCCCAACATGACAATTAACCTACAAACAAATGTATTCATTTCATTGCTACTTTGTAGACACGTTTAAAATCCCTCATTCAATACTGGATAACCCATGGAGTCCCATCGATATTCAGGGTTTAAGATATTTACGTAATTTATCTAGAAATCTCCACGCATTCATAAAACCGGACACTATGTGGCCTTCCTTCGCGTCTCTTTACCTCCATTCCACAGCCTGAGACGGAAGAATCCCCTCCATGCCTTCTAAAGAAATTCCCTTCGAAATCAATTTAAATTTTTTTCGTCCAATCCATATGTAAGTCTCAAAAGTTATTTCTTGCCTTCTCTACATCCCCCAGTTGTATTTCTGAAAATCTTACAGCTTTATTACATTCATATTCGTGCTACGTACCTCGTCCACCACATTCCCCTTATTTTACCACAACAACGTTTATTAAACAGTGCCTATTATTAGTTTTCTCCCTACAGTCTCTCCATCCTCTTCCCTCTTCCTCCTTCAGTAATAAAATGAACATAAATTCGAAGAACGCTATTAAAAATCACATCACTTTAGTTTCTCCTCTTTTCAACGTAAGTAACCAAGACAAATATCATATAAATTATAGATTTTTATTTCGCATAATTTGGGAATACCGACATGAATACTGTTCAATTGGTATTCTTGAAGTAGACTCGGGTATCCTAGATTGGAGTGTATGTATCTGTATAACACAACATACACCCCAATTTAGTTTAATTATAAACACAACGGGGATTATGACTCGGATATCCCTTCAGTGAGAATCTCAGAACGATCTTTAACTCTTCAAAGTGTAGCAGTTACTCTATGTTCTGCCTGTTTATCATTTCAAAATTATACGTTCTGCCCGCAGTGTATTTAAATGTTTCGTGTTGATCTCAAAACAAACAGCAAATTGTGCCCTACACAGCATTCAGTAATTGTTTTTTATGACCAGGACGGCAAATGTTTATTCTGCTGTTTGAAGTGGGTCTTGAAATAGAACTGATTACGTTTAGTCTTTCAAGGGTTACAGTATCAACAGTAATTTATGGAAACAAGGCAAAGAAACATCACGATAATATTAGAGTGGTATGGTGTCCAAATGAATTACCGAATTCACATAATCCAAACAACTAACCACATCACAGCCAGTCCTGTGCAGTACATCCATTTACACACCTCCCTACACGCATATATTGCCCAGTTCTTTCCGTCTTTTAGGTTTCTGTAGTGAATTATATGTATTTCCCTTTAACACCGTGCGTTCTACATATCCCACCCTTATCGTACTTGTACTTGAGCACCAGAAATTGAGCAGTATATTTCTGCACTTGCCCAGTTGATTCCTTACAATATTATATCGAACAGATATAGGTATTACGTATCGGAAAGTCAGCAACACACACAAAGTGAAGTCTTAGGTAGGTTTTCACCCTTTTTTATAGGCCACGACGGCACTTAGGGTGATTAGAAGTATAGTTCTAATCTTTCTAGGACCTCGGAACTAGATGGGGGTGAGTGGTCAGCCCCACGCTTCGGCCGCCTCTACCCCCGGGAAAGACGCGATACCCATTGTACAGGAGGCTGTGTGGACCCCAGCGCCGGTCTGGAAGGGCGGAAAATCTTGTCCCCACCGGGATTCTATCCCGGACCATCCAGCCAGTAGTCAGTCGCTATACCGACTGAGCTACCGGGCCCACAAGTGCAGCCGCATAAGTAAAGGTAAATGCAAATTTCATCCCGCTACATGCCGTGAAGGCAAAGGAGGATTAGGGGATTAGATGCATAGCTGTGTACTGTCTTTAACCTCTACGCTAGATCGGCGTGGCTGTTCCAGTGTCTTTGTGATTGGTAAAGGTAAAGCAGTCCCGTTACAGGCCTGGAGTGGCCTAGAGGGTTCCAGGAAGTTAAGTTTCCCAGATTTCGTGACAACGGCATAGGAATGGTGGTAGGTTGTCAGCCTTACGCACCGGCCGCCTTTACCCCCAGGAAATACTCCCGGTACTCATTTCTGTTAGACGCTGAGGTGACCCCAGGGCCATAGTGCGATCGGAAGGATTTTATGTCAATGAAAAATCCACTGACACCAGCTGGGATCGAACCAGCGACCTACCGATTTGTAGCACAGCACCTTAACCACTGTGCTACTGCG
>Ga0123355_10021347_pt1 | contig 10362 bp, 7 predicted proteins | sample TergutEmb28metaG_3_FD_89872 | JGI IMG/M metagenome (GOLD analysis project Ga0123355, IMG submission 89872) | Embiratermes neotenicus P1 segment gut microbial communities from Petit-Saut dam, French Guiana - Emb289 P1 | ecosystem: Host-associated > Arthropoda: Insects > Digestive system > Gut ... | reverse complement strand
CTTTTACCGTATATTCTCGAATCTAATCCGCACTAGTTTTTGCCGATTTCTGAAATAAAAAAAAAAAAGTTAGTTCGCGTTTCTAATCCGCACCTTTCCTTCAACCATCCCTTGCCGACAAGGCAGACTGATTCGGTTATGAGTGATGACGGCCACTCTGGTGAGTAATAAATTTTAAATATATATTATATAATATAAATAAAACAATAAATTATTGTATTGTATTGTTCTTACGGCACGTACAGCAGCTGTATTATTTTTTCAAAATCCAGCTCACGACCGCGAATCTAATCCGCATCTGATTTTTTAGCCCTCTGAAACTGTAGAAAGGGTGCGGATTAGATTCGAGAATATACGGTATATAGGGTACAGAATTCAGCTGAAGTGCAAATTCCTGTGTGCACACATGTCTTTCAGTCATTACGGTACTTTTATCTGTGCTCTTGTGTGTTATATGATTTAAACAAGTACGTTAACATACCCTAATATACAACTTTCCACTTCAGTGCAGCTGGTCAGCAATTCTAAGGGTTTGTAATACCCGTTGTAATCCAGGAGAAAGCCCAGATGTGAAAGCAAACAAGCACCTACTCCGGTGAAATGTTTCCATCTCTAAAGAAAAAATATTCAAAACTACAAACTGACAGTGGTTTATTTCTATGCTTACATACTTTGAAGCTTCACATGGTTGTGATGTTTGAAATTTTTATTCAAAATATGTTCATGTTTCCATACCATAGTGCATATGCCTGACTACAAAGACATTAGCACCACAACCAAATTATCACAAGTGTTTATGTTATGTTTGTAAAGATAGCTGTCAATACTTAGTTTTCATTACATTTTCAAGTTTTTATGACATAAATAATAAATTATTGTATCGTATTGTATTTTTCTTACGGCACGTACAGCAGCTTTATCATTTTTCCAAAATCCAGCTCACGACCGCGAATCTAATCCGCACACGATTCTAATCCGCATCTGATTTTTTAGCCCTCTGAAACTGTAGAAAGGGTGCGGATTAGATTCGAGAATATATGGTATACAGGGTACAGAATTCAGCTGAAGTGCAAATTCCTGTGTGCACACATGTCTTTCAGTCATTACGGTACTTTTATCTGTTCTCTTGTGTGTTATATGATTGAAACAAGTACGTTAACATACCCTAATGTTGAATGCTAAAAGCGGGAGACAGTTTTTCCATTGTTACTGTAGTCAGAGTTTTCGGTATTTTGAGGCAACCTTGGCCCTATTCATCTTAAACTATCAAGATTCTACTGTATTTATAAATTGCTATCTACCTTCCCCAAAGGTACATATTGGCTGCAGTCATAACATACAGAGTACTGAGATATGCAACTTTTGATAAGTGTGCAGTTCACAATTATTTGCCAGTATACATACCAGCTGAAAAAAGGAATGAATATACAACTTTCCACTTCAGTGCAGCTGGTCAGCAATTCTTAGGGTTTTTAATACCCGTTGTAATCCAGGAGAAAGCCCAGATGTGAAAGCAAAACAAGTACCTACTCCGGTGAAATGTTTCCATCTCTAAAAAAAAAATATTCAAAATTACAAACTGACAGTGGTTTATTTCTAGGCTTACATACTTTGAAGCTTCACATGGTTGTGATGTTTGAAATTTTTATTCAAAATATGTTTGTTTCCATACCATAGTGCATATGCCTGACTACAAAAACATTATCACCACAACCAAATTATCACAAGTGTTTATGTAATGTTTGTAAAGATAGCTGTCAGTACTTAGTTTGCATTATATTTTTACGTTTTTATGACCAAAAAAACCTTTGAAACACGAAAAAGGCAATATTAAATTTCATGAACACAGGCCACTATATATATATATATATATATATATATATATATATATATATATACACCTTGTGTATAAAAAATGTAAAATTTTGGGTGGAAGCCTGAAATAACATGACATTTTGGTGAGTAAACTACATGAAATGAGACCACTGTGAAGACTGACTCTCAGCTTTACTTGAGATCTTAGTATATCTCAGTATCTTCTGCAAAATGTCTAGACTGGTTCTGGGGGCCTACGCAGCTTTCTAGTGAGTACCAGGGTTCTTTCCTGGGGGTTAATTGACCAGAGCATGAAGTTGACGAATCATCTCCACCTAGCACCAAAGTTAAGAATGAGTGGAGCCATACTTCTCCTCCCACTACATGCCTTCGTGGTTTGCACAGAAACAATTTTAGTGTTGTTGTATGCTTTCTTCTGGGTAAATCCCAGCGTCTGAATTTTATATGCTGATGTTTCAGAACATTCTGTCCCATATTCATAGGCAGGTAGGTACCTTCCTGCCTATGAAGACATATAAAATTCAGGCACCGGGGAATTACCCAGAAGAAAGCATACAACATTCAGAACACAGCGAAAATTTGAAATCAATTTTACCATTCCTTTTACCTTACATGTTCATTTTGTTTTAAGCTGAAAAGTTTCATATTCTCTTGTTTCAGATCACGGCTGGTGAGCCATGCATACAGCCTGTACTTTCGAGAACAAACATATTATAGGGTGTCAAATCTTGATGGACGCATTGAGAATGCAGACCACCGTCTGACTGATGACATCACAGCATTCACATCGTCCATAGCACATCTCTACTCTCACATCACTAAGCCCCTCTTTGACTGCCTCCTAATAGCCATTGCACTGGCCAGGACCAACAAAAAAATGGGAGCAGCCATTATACCTGGTAAGCAAATGAATGCCCCATGTAACATATTGCATTTTATAAATGAATTTACTATATGGGGTTAATAGTGGATTTGTGTATGTATTTGTTTCCTACTGCATGTGTTTTGCTGAACTAGACCTTCTGTTTCTGTTCTTCACCTCATCATAGTTGTCATATTGTATACTACTTTTTCCTGAAATCATTGTCATCTGCTTGGAATAATTTTGCAATTGAGAGAACTTCATGACTTTTGCAAAACCCTAAAAGATTATTATGAGTTATGAATGACAGTAGGAAAAGCCAGTTTGACATACTGTAAGACACTTCCCCGAACTTCCTGAAGGTACTGAGAAAAACATTAATATTACCCATCAGTTATTTATTCTGTACTTATGATATGAACAATATAATTTTGCCATAATTAATACAGCTGTTGGAAATTTTGATGAGATTATGATGGTTTCGGTAAATTACTCAGTCACTAAGTAGCATAATGTTGCAAATGACTGAATTTATTGACAAAACTTGAAAATCTTTATCTTAAAGAGTAGTTTCCAATCTATGTGTTACATTTAGATTATGATTTTCTGGGATGTGATGCCATTTCACTCTATACCATTAGACATTCAGATCTCTCATTCATTAAATATGACTTTGTGATGACCATATTTAAAGAAAATGATAAAACTGTTTCTGCAAAGACAAGCTGATTAGAAGTTGTTCCTTGTAACTGAATATATTTTTTCATAAAAATGGTTAAATACTATCATAGAATACTATGACTGTCAGATTTAAATTTCATTATTTCTGTTGTATTAGCTACCTCTGTGAAGTTCAAACATGGAGAATGGTGTTAAAGTATCGGAGTTATGCATCAACATTAATTCAAAAATGTTGCAGCTTACTATAAATTAGACATACTTGGTATTTATGTGCACAACAGAGTATGCTTTGACCCACTGAATGATATTGTTACATTTAAACTAGTTCATGTTGATAAATATTTGGTTCGCGAAGTAGCCATTGTGTAACATGCTAGTGGCAGAAATCCAGTATGATTGGTTTTCAGTATTCCAGAACTCATTCAGTGTTGCAGTCACAGCTGTTTTATGTTAGTGGAGGAAAAAAAACTTGGCAATCACTGGTACAGGGTGCCCTTCAATGTGGAGTTTTTTCTTGAGAAAAAGGTTGCAGTAGAATATCTATTTACTGAAATAATCTTGTATATGGTTAATACACTGAGTGTAATTTCTCAGTGCCTGTTTTGTATGCAGGAGGCCCAGGGTTTATTTGGTTATCTTGAAGTGGTGAGTGTTGTGGAAAGTTTCAGTGAGTGAAGTACAGATTCTTCTTTATGTGCATAGTAGTAGCCTAATTCTGGGCTTTTAAGACATGCAAGTTATGTGCTGTAATGAGCCATGTGTCTACAGTGATTCATGTATTTTATATTTGTTTTCCACAAAGTCAATATTTACACAAATTCAGCAAAGGACAGTTGTGCAATTATGTGACTCTTGAAAAGCTGTGAAACATTGTGGGAGGTTACTATCTGAACTGCTTTCATTTTGATGGGTATTTTTTACTTAATCCTAATTTGCAGTTGAAATGTCTGTCATTTTTTAACTGTGTCCTTCATGATCACATTCACATACTACATGAAATAATGTCGTGTATTCAGGAAGTTTATACTTTTACACTTCCCATTTCATTATTCTTAATCATCCTGCCATTTAACAGCAAATAACCTGTACTGTTCATAAAACACTTTTAAAGGAACCAAGATACAGTACACAAAATAGATCACAGGTATTCTGAATATGCTGGTATATTGAAGTAGCTGCTGTTGGTGCTTGCTCTATCATTGATTCATGGTTGAGTTCTTGATCCCTGAAGGGTTACATGCAGATCTTACTGATTAACATAGTATCTACTTCCAACTCAGTATAAAAATATGAAAATAGATTTTTATTTGTAAATTTATTCTCATAAATAAAAAAACTGAAATGTAGAACTGTAAGAATAGATTTCTGTTACAAATTTATTGCTTTGAAGTGTGCGTGCGTGAGAGAGAGAGAGAGAGAGCGAGAGCATGTCTGTGTGCATGCATATGGTGGTGGTGTTGATGATGATGAGCTGAAAATTTTTGGGTACAAGATAAATATATATAATAGCAATCAGTTAAAAGGTTAAGCATAATTGTAGTTACAGTCACTAGTAATAGAGTCCACACATACACTACATATGTTCGTTTTTATTTTCTGCCATGTTTTTTGGTCATACACATTGACCCATCATGAGATATAGGTACAAAAGGAAAAGTGCTACAGAACTCTACCTGTTTTTCTACCTGATAGTGGTCAGTGTTTATGACTGAAACGTGGCAGAAAATAAAAACAAATGTATAGAGTTTGTGTGTTGTGTTTGTATGGATTCTAGTGATGACTGACACAGCAGGATGATGTTGCCCAAACATACTTATAATCATAACAAATATTAAACAATTATTAAAAGTATTAAAATTATTAAAAAGTAATGCCTCCCAGTATAATTGTGGAAATTGATCAGTGATGGTTTGAAATACATCTTGCTATCTGTCATTCCCCATCAGAAACAGTGCATTAGTTAGCCATTCTAAATCCCCACAGAGTTTCTCTTCTTGATTATCTAAAGTGCTGCTATTTAAAGCATATGGACAAACCAAGTTCCAGAGATGTTACATTCTCCAGGTCTTCATTCTATTGAGAGAAGGAGTATCAAATAATGAATGGTATCACTTCAACATCAGGTTTGGTATTGCCATCAGCACTGTCACATTCAGTGTTATGATCAAAAGAAAGCTTGTATAATAAAAGGGAACAAGTTATCTTTCTATAAGATCTTAAAAAAATTGTTGAGAGTCAGAAGTTATCAGCCAAGTGAAGACTTGCTCTTGTTTATCCACTTCTTCTACTTGTCAGTGCTGTCAGTTCAAGGTATGGGTGTGCTATACTGTATGCTGTACTGGGAGTTGGCTAGAAAGCTTGCCAGTTTACAGATATATTGTGTCACAGTGGAACTTTTTTTTAGAGTTACATTTGCATTTCCTCAAGGCTATGAAGTCTTGAGTGTCAAATGCTTATTTCTTTCTTGTGTGATTGCATTATGTGAAAACCATAATATTTTTCTTGTAATTTGCCAGTGGCATATATGGAACTTTTTCTATTTGTACATGGAACCTTACTGAAGTTAAGTGTACACAGGCATCTGTATCGTAGTGACATACCTTGGCCACGTGGGCAGTAGCTTCCTGCTAACCCATTATGTACAATACTGCATGTGCAAATATGTCTTCCTTCCTGTTCCTTGTGTACTGGCATCTAATCACTGACTTCTTTTAGCCACTGTTGTAGTTACTGACCATTTCTTTTCCAGAATATAGGAAATATCTTTATGCTAATTACATGGTGATATTTTTGCTGCTGAGATTTATGGCCCAGTTTTAAATATTTGAGAGTCAGTAAATTTTTAGGCGTGTTCGCATAGTCGCAAAAAAAGGCCTATTAGCTTTGTAATGTCTGTCCGCCTCACCACATATATCAGTGCACTCTCATTGGTCGGATTTCTGTGAAATTTGATATTGGGAACTTTTGTGAAAATCTGACGAACTCCAAATTCGGTTAAAATCGTGTAGTTTACCGGAACACTTTACGTGCGTTTTACTGTTGTAGGCAACGCCAAATCGCCATACACAAACTCTTTTCGAGTGACATGTCATCATGCTGTTTGGATAGTCGAGGAGGTTTACGAATTACATAAACACGCCACAGTGTTGTGGCATACGTACATAGCATATCTTGTTAGATTAAATACTTGTATGCTTCTGTATGGTAGGTCCATATTTTCCAGGTATCTCATATATTATATTGTTCCTTGTTGCAGCAATTTTCCCCATTGTGCGAGATATTTGACATTCAGAGGATTGTGCATATTTTTATAATAAAAGCCAACAAGGTGCACAATTTCTCATATTTATTTGATAAAGTACTCTACATGTTTCGGACAGGTCCACTGTCCATCATCGGGAGTATCTCAACACTGTATACACACAATAGGTATTTGTCATGCTAGTTCTGTTGGCTGTCTGCTAGCGTAGACAGCCAACAGAATTAGCTCATGACCTGGACCGTTGTCCTGGTGGAGGAACCGATTGTTGGGTCAGAGTTCAGGCCTGCTTCTACGCACAACCTTACGTAACGTCACCAGTAGCTCGGCGTAGGAAGCCTAGTTGACTGGCCTTGTGGGGCGAATTCAAAATGTACAATACTGCTGATACGAAAGAGAGTGGTTAAATTGTCCTGATTGGTGATTTCGTCGTACGAGCTTATTTGCGTCTTAGATACGTCACTGTTATCCACTGCTTTATCGTTTCCTTTCCGGGTCATTGAAAACACCGCGTTTCATCTCCAGTGACCATTGTTCGGCAGTTCCGCAGTTAAATCGGAGCACACTTTCAACGCCCCTTCGTTTTTCTTTGTCAGTCAGAAGAATTGGGGACCATCTTGGCGAAACTTTTTTCGTGCACAGATCATCTTTCAAATTTTGTCTGTCCGTTTCTTGTCCAAATTTCTTTCCTGTACCACTTCTCGGATATTTAAACGGCCGTCTGGTGGAATAAGGTTTCGCACCTTCAAACATTTTCGTAGGATCTGTGACTTTTGGGACGAACGCGTCTTTTCAGTATATTTCACCATCCCTTCGCCTTCTATGAACCATTTATACCATTCGAACACGCTTGATTTTTTCACACTGACATATCCCTTAGACAACATTACACACGTTTCGTTTGTATTTCTCACGAAATGTAATGTTAATTCTTTGCCGTGAATTTCGATTACTCATTTTTGAACGAGAGGTACATCACACGCCTCTATGTCTGCCATGGCTTTAACACGAGTGACAGAGTCAAGTCTAATGAAACACAATAAGGTGTACAATAAAATTATTCCGATAACTTAATAGACACAATTGGTACTGAAAGACCCCCCCCCAAAAGTGTAGTTATAAAATAAATATTTGGTGATGAAGGGACCAGAAGTCACTTCTATGTTAATGGCAGTTTATTTGTGAATCCAGACAACAAAACAAGCAAACAGCAATCCTGGTTACTCTGAGTAACCTCATTTAGAATTATGTCTTAGCATGACCCACACTCTCAGGTAGATGTAATTGTCTTGCTGAAGATTAAAATGAGAAACCAACGATTGCACTGTAGGCACATAATATGAAATAATTCCTTTAGTAGGGGAAGTAATCATGCCTTCATTCATTGGCAAAAAGAGAATTTGAGCTCAGATAGTTCAGTTGGTACAGAGACAAAGCTGTGAGCTAGATGACAGAGAGATTATGGTTCAATCTCTGGTGGGGAGAAGAGATTTTTCTTTTGATCAGAGATCTAGACTGGCTTTGGGGCCCAGCTACCCTCTCTTCAGTGATAGCTGGGGGTACAGCAGCTCGGGAATGAAACTGACCCCTCCATCTAGCATCAAGTTGATGAATGCAATGGGCTGTACCATCACTTCACCTTATTTTATGTAAGGACTGAAGACAATCATGGATAGCCATAATTTAAATCAACTACCTATGAAACACAGTAATCAGTACATAAAGATGGTTGTTTTGCTTGCAGGTCCTATTTTAGCAACAGTGGTGATATCTCTGACAGGACAGATACTGAAAGCAGTGTCACCAAAATTTGGCATCCTAGTGGCAGAGGAGGCGAACAGGAAGGGTTACCTACGGCACATCCATGCCCGGATTATTACAAATGCTGAGGAGATTGCATTCTATGGTGGCCAGAAGGTATTCATAAATACATCACAAAGATCTCAGTACCAGTACCAGTCACAGTAACTGTATCTCTGAATGAATGTTAGTAACTTCTGTATAAGAAATTGTCAATTTTTTGTATGTATACTGTTGTCACTATTAACCTTTATCTGACAGGGTTGGTATTTAAATTGTATTGCATGGTTTATGGCAAGAGTGAGTATTATTTGAGAGAAAAGGATATATTATGAAATGAACGGTATTTTGTGGAAAATAAAACAGATTGTGAAGCATGTCTTAAAAATGCAGTGAACTTTTGTAACATGAATTTTAGGGATTTTTTTTACATGCATTTCAATATACGAACGCGGGTCTTTTGAAGGTTAAAAATGAAGGAAAGAAATAAGGAAAGGGAATGAGTTTCTGAAATAAGAAAAGGGAATGATTTTCTGGACTGAATCATAAAGGATATGAGATATCTTTCTAGTTGCTTTGGTTTGAAAACTGTAGTTACCCGTAATGAAGGTTATAACTTTGGGGTGTTACTGTGGACTGTATCTTTTACTTTTTGTTTGCTTCAAATGGTGGCGTCTTGCTCAGAGAAGATCGTCGTTTTAAGGAATATTGTCTGAGTAGGTACAGTAATGGCATTGCAGTTTCACATAACTGAAAACAATGATGGCATGCTGTGGAATTTTTCTCCTTTTAAAGCACTTGTCATTTCAGATTCCCCTGCACAAATTGTATATTTATCACTTTCATATTTATTTGCTACATAGATCACTGAACTAAGGAACTAGCTTTAAGATACCTCACTCATTTCATTTCCATGATATGATGTGATGTCAAAAATACACACACAGGAGGAGGTGGGGTAGCATTCAGTTTTACTTCATGTGCTTCCCATTCTCCTGTCTTAAACAGTCACCAGACTTTCAACTCCGGTTAAATCAAACCATGATAATCATGTACACCAAGGCCTTGTTTTTTGCCTTTTTGCCTTAAGTCCCATGCCAATTTACATCACTTCTTAATTTGCACTCTCGTGTTCTTGGTTTAACACACTTTGGATGGTTTATTTTGCATTTATTTAAGCCTTTTTTATAAAAATGCAATTTTTTATTTAAACCCACTTTTTCAGGAATACAATGATGGAATAAAACAAGGACGTTATATATTATTAAATGGAAGATGGGGAAGTTTTGAACACTGAGTCAGAAGGGACAGGGATGCAATCATGATTTGCTTTGAACAATATTCCATAATTTATTACGAATGTATGAGGATAACCACAGAGAAACTGTTAGGAAATGTTATGAAACAGGACTAGTGACTTACTGGATTATAACTGACAGTACTCTGTGCTCAGTGTGACAGTAATTATGTGATTGGTTTGGTTTTTAGATAATTCTGACTGGCAGAAAGACCAGTTGGTCAAGTTTTCTTGGAATCTTGTGAAGATGTTTTTTTTGTGTTGGTTGTTTCATAGCTATTTGATTATGCTACATCATACACAGGGCTTATATTTCATTAACAGAGGTAGTGTATGAATAGCAATTGAAATCAGACAGCGATCTATTTTCAGTATTTATGGTTTTATTTTATGTTGCTTGAAGTAGCACATAGCATGCAGCACTGAATGATAACAGAGATTAGTGATGAAATAGAAAAACTGTGGAAGGAGATGTTCATAGTCTAATTTAAGGTACTATCCCAGAATTTGACTTGAGGGAGAGGAGGGGGGGGGGGGGGGGGCCACAAAACAAAGGAAGGGGTTTTTTAAAGATAAAAAGACCCCGGGCCCGGATTTTATATGAAGATTTTTTTGATAATAAACCAG
>Ga0123355_10021346_pt1 | contig 10362 bp, 7 predicted proteins | sample TergutEmb28metaG_3_FD_89872 | JGI IMG/M metagenome (GOLD analysis project Ga0123355, IMG submission 89872) | Embiratermes neotenicus P1 segment gut microbial communities from Petit-Saut dam, French Guiana - Emb289 P1 | ecosystem: Host-associated > Arthropoda: Insects > Digestive system > Gut ... | reverse complement strand
TACTAGTCATAGTTGTCTTCTTAGTAATGTCTGTGAATTACTCTTGGTTTGTTGAAGCCTATTTTTAACAAGACAAAACAGGGTCGTGTAACGAGAAATCTCCAAACTTGCATTCGGAAGATTCTTTTTCGGCAGGCTGTTAGCGCGTTCCCCATCGCATTCGACGTTATAAAACCTTTGCAGCTGAAACAGTGTTGTTACACAATCTACGAAACAATCAATTCTAAACAATATTTCATGAAGGTTATCATTCGAAGTAACTGAAGATTTATTAACATGTCTGCAGAAAAGCTATTTGCCTTCCCTAATGTGTCTCCATCAACGTCATTAAGTATTTCTTATACTGTTTCATCCCCTTCTGTTTACAACACTGTGCAGATCCTCATATTTTTCATCAAAATTCTTCTTTCTCATTCCTTTGTTTCTCGGTCCCTAATTTATTCGTTTCCATTCTGTTAATATGACCGAAAAAAGTAAAATGTTTTCAGTAGGCAAAAGCCGATTTATTAACCTCAATGTTTAGTCAACTAGGGAGGGTTTTTTGTTTACTTCCTCAATTTCCATAGTACTGTACGTAAGCCTACGTCATCCGTTCTACTCTTATTGGGATACAAAATACTGTCCCCCATTATAAGTGAAAATAACATCGTTAGGACAATAAGTCATTCTTACAAATAAGTAAAACTCTAATGCCAAGCCCTCTCAATTCACTGTATGCAATAAGTGCTTGATTGTATCGCCATTCGTCTAGAATTAAATATTTGTTGAAATGAAACATATCTTCTGCAACAAACCACGGACAACACTGCTTATGTCAGACAGACAAGAGACCTGTGTATGTCCGTCAGTCACCTAATATGATGTCAACAGCAAAACAAAATTTACAATTCTAATGCTACTAGGGATAAAACTAATGTATTTACTGAACGTCTAATTAACTCCACAGAAAAGGGTCCCCTTTAAGAAGCTAGAAATCACTTAGCTAGTGACGAAATTCCTCTTTTCGTGATGTTCGGAGATTCACAAGAATTCACCAATGATAGCTATCCTGTACTCGATGAATTCAGACTACATGACACTTGTAACTAGATGCTGCCTTCTTCACGACCGCCAATAACAGTGATGTGCCTCGCAGTGGCGATACACCGGTATTCTCAAATACAGCAACTGGGTGAAGGCCGTACGATGTGAATGAAATTCAACACCTTGCAGAGTACCGCTGCACAACCTCCTCAACACAGTGACCTTAATTAATACTTCATGACTCAAACACACGATGTGATATTCTTCAATCTTCCGGCTACAACTGACAGAGTCCAAACAATGCATAGCATGAAGTCTGAAGTCTGCAATAGCAGTTACAGGAGCAGTTGACCTGTCCAGTCTTCTGGGACATTTAACATGGTTACAAGACAATTCCTCACCATAAGAAACAAATTCTGTGTCCTAACTCCAAACGATGAGTGATTGTTTTTCTTTTCATGTGCAGTCGCATAAATGATGTGAAGCTTGACAGGGTAAATTACAGAAGGTCATACAATTGCCTCAACTTACGTCACACATGTAATTATGTCTCTGATTAACACACTGCCTTCCTAGAACAAAGTATGGAGATCATGCAGACGTAGTGCACTCCGATACCAGCATTTTAAGTTTCTTTCCATGTGCAGCCACGCTACAGATTTAAATAAAGCGGAATGGCTGAACACAAGCATGCAGTTCTTGTAAACTTTGGAACTGTTCAGCGTGTTAATAGTCGTGAGGCAAATCTACAACCATTCAGGGGTTCAGATGTTTACAGGACAAAAATGGTGAGAAATGAATAATGCGAAATAGTGAAGTCAAGATTCTCTTAAATCTGCTCCTCGGTGTCACATTTGATGATTATCACTACCATGACTATGATCATGCACCACCGTTTCAGATTCATTATCTACAGCGGTCTGAACTGAAATAAGGAATAAAGAGATAACCATCAAACACAAATTCAAAATAATTAATTCAGTTATATGTTTCGACCCATGGGGCCAGCACCAGGCTGGCGGCCAGAACGAACCAAAGCAAGGATACATGTCGCCTTATGGAAGCAAGATCTCACTTCTTACAAGTATGTTAACAATTTCAGTTTTCCTTAACACATTTCGTGATTAAAATAAAATTAAAATAAAATGATTGTTAACGTAATTGTAAGAAGTGAGATCTTACTTCCGTAAGGCGACATGTATCCTTCCTTGGTTTGTTCTGGCCGCCAGCCTGATGATGGCCCCATGGGGTCGAAACATGTAGCTGAATGAATTATTTTATAAAGTTGCTTTCGACGGTTATCTGTTTATTCCTTATTTTATAGTTCAACACAATGGGATGCATAATTTTAAAATTGGTCTGAATTGAGCAGAACCTAATAAGAATTTTTTTCAACTTACAACTGGCAATAAACACTTTAACATATAGAAAATCATGCAATCCACAATAAGATACGCAGAAAAGTACAAACCAGGAAATTTTGTCACCTATCTTTTAAAACATTTTATGCTTTCTACTAGTGAAGGTGGCCTGAGTTAGAAGTAAAACAATCCTTACACATCATACTTTACAAAATTAAAATATATTTTATCACAGACGGTTAGAAGGCCGCAGTAATTCCCCCACAATATCAGATCATATACGCGATTTGTCACAAACAGAATCTTGAAAAATTAATGGCAAAATGTCGCTGAACTCCGTATAATGTGACAAAATATGGAACAGAACCGAAGTCAACCGTTTTCATTGCAGTACCTCCCACGCCGTAACACAACAAAATATGTAGGGAGCTTGCTGTAATGGGTGGTCATTTCTAGGCAGCCTTCGCCATTTTTGTGCAATCTGTATCAAGCCACTCTTTTACTGTGATGTTATTAACAAAATCAAATCCACAACGTACCTCGAAACGGTCTCATGAGAGCAGGCATTATCTGAAGCCTTATTGCCAAATTGCATACGCAACAGCCCAAGCCCCAGGCAAATGTTGTCGAAACAATAACGCCTGCACTCATAAAAGTAATTACAATAAACACTGCAACCTGTCTGTAAAGGAACTGCAATGGATCTAATTATTTCCGTTGCAGGAAGGTTCCATTAATGCAGGTACTTTAAGTATGGATCCTGGGGAACCCAGATCTTGGGGACCGTGAATGTTTCCCGCTAAAGGTAGGTATCCATTATGTCCAGGTTCCGTTTAAGACGGGTCCAACTGTATTACATTACGAATGTCCGACTTGTAAGAAGCAGGCAATCAAAGCTGATATTTGTGAGGTCGTAGAAACAAATTATGACCCCTGTTTTCATTTAAATGCTTTCATATGCACACGAAAGCCACAGGAATTTATTGCGCAAGGCTACAATGCATCGGTCTTCGTGTCAGTTTTCCAATAACGGAGAGTTACAACACTTACACAACAGGTTGTAAAATAACCTCATCTCGTGATTTCGCCAAACGGCAGAAACGAAGGCAGCGTATTCAGGTGCGTATGCGTATTATCTACTGGCATAAAAAGTTCCAAACAAACAACAGCTAAGCATCAAATTGCACTTCGAACACCACTATCGTTGGCAAAAGTGTACATTAAAGCAATTACTGTCTTCTAATCGTATAGCATTGAAAAGTTGTAATTTTTCAAAAATGGCCAAGTTATTAACCGCTCTTTACCCCATTCGCAGAAACAGAGAAATATAAACGATGACAGTAGCGGCTAATTACTTGTGTTGGAAGATTCTACACATCAAATGTGAGGTATGATTATTAATGAAGAAGCGGGAGGCTAATAAGAGAAAACGATCTTGGCGCCGATTGAAGGCAACGAGGAAAGTATTGAAAACCCTAGAAGCTACTGTTTCCTGCCCAAATATAAATCAACGAGTTTGGTAAAGCCACCGACTCCTGAGAAAAATGCTTACTTTGTGAAAGGAAAATGGGGGGTGGGGGGCGAATCAAAGTCCTTGTAGCATACAAACATATCTGTCAAAATGTCTTATCTCGAAGCCCTGAAGCTCTTTCGAACTACATGTGCAAAAATATCACACTGTTTACTTTTCATTCATAACTGATTCCATCACTCAGAGCTTCTTCCCTTCTGTTCAAACGCCATCAGAACTATTCTAGTAAAGGCAATGTACAAGAAATTCTCAGCAAAGAATAATTTTAACAGTTTCAAAAAGGGTACTTAGGACGGACGTTTATAAGGAACATCGCTGTAGAACGAAAGGAACCTCATAATAACTTGGCGAGAGAAAAATGTTGCACTCCTCCCCAAAACCAACAGTGCCCATACTTGTTCTGCGGCGCAGTCTCCTGTTGAGAAGCAGGAGTGGTTGGGGTCTTCTTTTGTACGTCTAATTCTGTCGCTCTTTCGCAGTTTCATTACAGTCTATTCCGGAAGCGATGAGACACACTAGATGTGTACAACCTTCCTCAGAGAACGGGTATTCGGCGACCCATATCTATGCCGAAAATATTAATAATGGACAGTCTACAGACCTGCAGTATTGCTAACAGATGCTGTTAAAGTACGATATTTAACTACCTTAGGTGTTCAACAAACTTTGGGATTTACATCGCTCACTTTCATGGTAAGGGCTGGACAGTCCGGTGATCGAATCCCGGTAGCGACCAGATTTTCCGTACCCGTCCGGACCGGCCCTCGGGCCCACCCAGCCTTCTGTACAATGGATACCGGGAGTCCCTGGGGTAAAGGGGCCGGGATGTTGCGTTCATCATCAACTCCCATCTAACGGCGAGTTTAAAGAAAATGTATAGTCATACCTCTACTCCCCTTCCGTGCCTTAATGGCAGATTATAGGCCGAAATGGCAGATTATAGGCTGACATTTTTTTAGGTTTCACTTTCATAGTATAATGGGAATAGTGAAATCCAGAAAACTACAATGAGGTGGACACGTGGCTAGAATTGAGAGAACAAGGAATACGTAAGAATCTTTAGGAACCCCACTGTGAAAACTAGGAAGATGGCACGAGAGTATTACCCTGGTTCTTGGGGCCGTGTGGACAGGAAATGAATAGACCTGACTCAGGATCACGGCCAGTTTCCCAAAACATAGTAATATTCAAGAGTTTTAAAAATCAAGACTAAACGTGTGTACTACATGTATGATTAGTGTTAGTAGTACACAGAGTGTTAGTGAAGCTTCTAATGTTCTTCATTGGACGACAAGCCTAAAACTACATTGGAACTCACACGCAAGGACTGAGAAAATTACAAAAACCTTCTGTACAAATCTGTTAATCTCAAAACCATATCACAGTCAGTGAAAGATACGAGGAAAACCACAAAAAGCGGCGCAGATTAAATCAGAATGGAGAAGCCCGAATAGGAAAAATTGCATACAAGCATGGGCCAGCTCTTTAAAACGAGTGTGATTATGCAGAAATAAAGCAATAATGAACTGCAAATTACAGTGTAAAGACGGCGAAATTCCAGTTTGTTAGACAAACACAGGATGGCGTAACAGGGGGGAAGTGTTGGGATGACGTCCTTCTTACAATCTTGCTTGAACTTAACGGGAAGATAAGGATGCCAGAAGCAAGAGGAGAGAAAATAAAGAAGTCAAAACACGAATAATTTGGCTCAGAATGGACTTCATTACCCTTCACATATGTTGCAGGGCGACGTGTCTAATAAAGTACAGTATGCATAAGAATCCAGTTGATTCGAGTCTGGATAAATGGCTCTCCTTGGATACATACAAGCAAATACAAATTTCCATCATAAATATATCTTTGAAAACAATGAAAATTCTTATATTCATTTACTAATATGTAAAGGAAAATAATGCGGCCACACAACATGTTAATAAGCCCAGAAATCACATCGCTACGTCAGAATTCTATTTCCGGGGTAGCATTAGGCCTACTTGCCTTTACTGAGAACTTCGTGGAAAATATTAAATGACCCTGTATCAGGAAGTTTAGAGAGAACGATGAACTGTTTTATTTGCTCGGAATGTATTTAAGCTAACCTCCTGTGTGTGTTTATCACAAACGCAAGCATGGCAGAAAAAACTTGCCTTAACGAATTTCACAGCGGCAAAATCTGTTAGCGATTAATAAAAGCGATTCTGTTAGCTCTTTCCTATCTGCAATTACGAAAATATCCGAGTAGGCACACGACACGCAATTGGGTGCATATGTTGACACTTCTAGAGATATACTTTATATGCTCCAATAGGAGTAGAAAAGGTTTTGCAGTGCGACAGAAGAATTACTTTCCAATCACTCAAAAATCGAGTTCTAACAATGTATCCGATATAATGTTCACCATTTACTGCAACGCCATGCTACACATCCAACTCAGTAAATCATCTCGGACGGAGTTAGCAGCTCCTAAACCAAGAAAACAGTAGGAATTCACTTTCACAGTGCTTCCTTGCACATCTGCCATCCTTAACATATACGTTGATTTATAATAGAAAGTAGTCTTTGGTCGCACAATTGGTTCCGAAACGTGCGAATCTGTAGTAAATTGAATCATTTATCTCATTAAATTGGTACATAAAATTAATGTCAAAAGCACATTTCTAACAAAAGACTTTAATCATGGGTAAAAGTTACAGTTGAGATTAAAGAGAACCGGAAATCTTTTGCAACAGTTTATATTGCAGAGGGCTTAAGAGTTCACAAGAAGAAGATGGAAAAGAACGTGACGTGTGAAACTCGTTAAAGAATAAGCAGAAGTTCTGCAGTTATTGGAACCTTTTAATGTGCCAACAGCTAAAGAGATCTACACGCAAAGTAACTTAGACCAGGACAAACTCCTTACACAACTTGTACGTTTCAGCACTCACTCACTTCCCACCTAATATAAGTGGACTGTATGCTAAGTATCAACAGGTTTACCTTAAACTTTCCTATTACGAGGGAGAGTCAAATGAATCCCTTAAAAGTGCGATAAAAATTCGAAACACAGCTCGATTGTTTTGTAAGTTGACAACAATGATACTCATGGTTGGAAGAGTGGCCGACAGATGGCAGTATGATGCAGGAATGCAGCATGACGGCGCAGTAGTAGTGTAAAGATAGCGGCCCCGCTTGCAACATGCACCAAACAAGAACAGCGTTCAGTCATCCGTTTTTTTAAGTAGTGAATGGGTGAAACCCATCGAAATTCATCGACGAATGAAAGTTCAGTTATGTTGATGCATGTCTGTCACTACAGCAAGTGTACGAGTGGACTAGGAAGTTCATGAACGGCATTAGTTCTGTAACAGACTCTCTTCGACCTGGTCAGGCACACCGAGTAGTGACACCAGAGGCCATTGCAGTAGCTGAAGCCATCGTGAAGGAAAATAACCGCGTAACAGTGAATGAAATAGCATGCAATGGAGACTACATAGAAAAATTAAGTCAATAAATTACGAGATAAAAAATATTTAAGGTTTTCATTTGACCCACCCTCGTATTTTTCTTTCCAGAAATAAAATAACTCCATCTGCAAAAATATTTTAAGTGCCTACATGTTAGCAGGTAAATGTTTACCTTACATACACATCGAACGACGTGGCTTGTCGATATTACAGTACCAATTACTTGTTCATAATTCAATGATGATGATGATGAAGCACACACTGGGTTTACTCAGTGTACATAATAATGTCTTCCGGTAATCAATGCGTTATCTTAACAGAATTAATCTACTTAAATTTAGATTCCGAAATTTTATTTTAATCTGCTTCAAAATCTGTGACCACCACCACCATCCCCGAGTACACGCAGTTTACCAACGCCACTTGAACTGTGCAGCTGTCTGCATTTCTTTATTCCCAGTGCGCTTACATCCTGCAAACCCAAAGTTAAAAACTATACGAAAAACACAGAAAAGCAACGGGCCTGTATTTTATAATCTATTCGGCGAGAAATTCGAAGACCTTAATGTACAATAAGTTCAGGCATCTTCGATGATACTTTGTATCCGTTTCAGAATATTCTGAATCTGTTTGTTTGACTGCGAATTATTGAACAGCGCTTCTTCAACTCGGGATAAAACGAGTCGAATGACTGCATGAATAGTGAGTAATGAAATGCATACAATGTGGAAAGATGAGGCTGTGGTCTAATTTAAAGTACCCCTATCCGGATTTTGCATTAAAATGGAAAACCGACAAAAAATCTTACGGTTATGTTCACCCTAGGTGTCAAGCCAATAAGAGTAGTTCTAATACTTATGCTCACCCTCGGTATCATGTCAATAAAGAGTAGTGATATTAATGCTTATTCTCACCCTACGTTATAGATGTTTCTAAGGACAGTATCACAAATTATATTGGGAAATCTCATTTTTCCCAAAATAACTTTTGACACTATCCTTAAAAACGAAAACCTTTGATCTTACCTTCTAATTAATGCCTTACACACTCTACGATCCTATTCACTACTCCCACACTCCCCTACCTCCACCGATCCCAAATTATGCCCTTCCTCCCTCCAGTAGGCTTTCAACTTTCATATTGCTCACATCATAATAGCAACAATGCACAACAGTGAGCAGCGGTTACCTACAATGTACAGCACACCGCAAGTTATGAATAAACAGTGAACAACTTTCACGCATACATCAACCACTAACACACATCACGTGGAGTTATACTTAGCAGTTCTATGTAAAAAGTTATATTTAAACAACACACTAGAAATTAAATGTGACCAGTGCATCCATTTCGAAATTTATATACCTAATCATTATTGAAAAGTAAGTATTGCCATTAATATACACGTTTACCGCAGTTATAACAACATACCTCTTACGTCCTTACAAATTTGACAAATAGTATGTTGTTACAGAAAACATCAACACAGTGAGAAATACACTGGTGCTGCCCACTACTTTCAAGTTCTTCCGCTAGCCTACATCTCAACATCGACCTAGAAGATCGCCTTCATTTAATGTTGCTTAAAATTTTTTTGAAGTTTTAATTACAAACTTTATAAAATCTTCAAACCTCGTTTTTAATGTATATTACATCTCACAATACCTCCATCTGGATGTAAGACGTGATCTCGTTCATAACATTCATGGCATTGTAATATACAGGGTGTTTCAGAAGGAACAGTAAATATTTTAGGAGGTGGTAGTATGGACTATTCCGAGTAAATAAGTTCATATAAACATGTGTCCGATTTTCAATGGGATTGAAGATACAGCTGTTTGAAGTTGGCGCGTACAGATCAGGTTTTTGTGTGTGGGGATGGATGGAAAGCGAAGTCTACAAAGAAAAAGTAAACACAAGAGACGAATTGGTCGCTCGAATTATGAATAGTGCTGCCCTCATAAAGCAAGAACGCCAAGACGAGCTCAGAAGAGCTACACGTACTGTTGCCAAGAGGGTTGAAACATGCCTTGAAGTCGTCGGTGGGATTTTTGAGCACTTACTTTGAACTGTTGCAATTTATTGAGATCATTTACATAACCAATAAATGCAATCAATACGTCATTTGTCTTTCCTTCCTACCTTTTGTAAGGCTTTTTATGCGTAACATTCAAACAGCTGTATTTCCACACCCATTGAAAATTAGGCACATGTTTATATGAACTTATTTATTCGGAATAGTCCACACTACCGGCTCCCAAAATATTTACTATTCCTCCTGAAACACCCTGTATATTTCCTACTGTGAATATGTGCTTAGCCTGAAGATGGTTTTTATAGCCGAAACATGCTGCTGACGATTACTTATGGATATAGTTGTGTTTAGACTTAATTTCCATTTGTTTTACTTACTAGTAACAGCGGTGTGAGTTTGAGTGTAGAATAAAGATGTGAAAACATAGCATTTGTAGGCTTTATTGAACGCTGTCGGTATTCTGGTGTCATATCGTTCAGACACCTCCTGTTTTATTTTCACAGGATGTGGTCACAGAAAATTAAATGTCTCACGACGTCAAGGAAAGACTTGTTTAATAGTGTGACGCTAACCACAACCAGGAAATGGGACGTGTCCATTTACGAGTATATACACAATTTACTGTAATATGTAATACGGTCGAGATGTAATAACAGTTTCGTATGTTCTCAGGCCAGACAAAGTGACAGTCTCTTCCTACGGAAACTCTAGAAAATGTTGGAATGTCAGGTGACCTCAAGGTAGAACGTAATCACACCTCTCCAAATCTCACTTTTTCCGAATGTATTAAATCCATCACAATATTACACACGATTTTGTTCACAGAAGGACATTAGGAATGAAATACACTGATTCACTGATCCGTTACTTAAAGCGAATAGTACATCTGTGCTTCAGAAGTTATTCGATTCAGATATCGGAAATTATTTAAAAAAAAAAAAAAAAAAAAAAAAAAAAAAAATAAAGGAG
>Ga0123355_10021345_pt1 | contig 10362 bp, 3 predicted proteins | sample TergutEmb28metaG_3_FD_89872 | JGI IMG/M metagenome (GOLD analysis project Ga0123355, IMG submission 89872) | Embiratermes neotenicus P1 segment gut microbial communities from Petit-Saut dam, French Guiana - Emb289 P1 | ecosystem: Host-associated > Arthropoda: Insects > Digestive system > Gut ... | reverse complement strand
CCAAAATAATCACTGTATCCCGCAACTCGCACAATCAAATCCCGATACTCCTCAGGATTTTTCTGCGCAGCAATCAGCGTCTTTCGATCCATCACATTAAACTGGATATGATGACCATCCATATCAAAATATGCGCTGACAAGACTCGCCATACCGTCAAGACCAACTTCACCCGCAAGCACATCTGCTGTAAACTTCTGATTCAGCAGTGTCCCCCCGGTGCTAAGATGATCCATCTTTGCAGCAGACTTAAGTGCAGCAGTCGGTCCATTCACATCAGCGCCCTGAGTCGGCGATATCCCCTCTGATACAGGTTTACTCGCAATTCTTCCGTTCGGTGTCGCCCCGGTGACTTCGCCGAAATAAATATGGCATGTAGTTGGCAACATATTTACTCTGAATTCTCCGCCCCTGGTATTCGGCTTGCCTGTCACTATATCACGATAAGTTTCAAACACCCTTTGCATAATTGCATCAGCATAATCGTCGTCGTTTCCATACTTAGGCACTTTGTTTTTCACAATACCGAGTAGATCCTCGTATCCTGAAAAATCTGCCTTAAGAGCTTCTTTCAGCCTCTCTGCAGTAAAAATCTCATTATCAAATACCGCATACTTAATAGCTGCCAGTGAGTCAGTTACAGTCCCGATTCCCACACCTTGCAGATAACTTGTATTATACCTTGCCCCACCGGCATTGTAATCCTTGCCCTTGGAAATGCAGTCATTTGTGACGATAGATAAGAACGGCACAGGGAGATACCGGGCATAAAACTGCTCTATAACATTTGATCCGGCGACCTTTATATTCACAAAGTATTCTATCTGCTTCTTAAATGCTTCCAAAATCTCGTCAAATGACTCCGCATCTTCAATCTCGCCTGTTTTCAAACCAAGCTGCACCCCTGTCCTTGGATCTATGCCATTATTGAGCGTTATCTCAAGAACTTTCGGCAAATTAAAATATCCTGTCAGAATATATGCCTCATTGCCGAAGGCACCGGTTTCCACACAGCCACTAGCACCACCCTGTCTTGCATCTGCAATGCTTTTCCCGGCATTTAATAACTCTTGCACTATAGCTTCTGTATTGTAAAATGCAGGCTGCCCCCACCCTTTACGAGATATTTCACACGCTCTCTTTAGAAATGCTTTTGGTGTCTTGCTACTGATTTGTACATTAGAGCTCGGCTGCAGCAGGCGCATTTCGTCCATGCAATCCAAGATGAGGAAACTTACATCATTGACTCCATCACTGCCATCTTCTGCGATTCCACCTGTGTTTATATTCGCAAAATCCGTATATGTCCCGCTCTCCTTAAGGGTCACTCCGACTTTCGGCGGTGCAGGTTGATTGTTAAATTTTACCCAGAGACATTCCAGCAGTTCTAATGCCCTCTCCTTGTCGAGCATCCCCGCTTCGCAATCTGTCTTATAAAATGGGTATAGATGCTGATCGAGTCTGCCGGGGCTATACGCATCCCAAGGATTTAGCTCATTAGTGATACCAATATGCACAAACCAATACATTTGTACTGCTTGCCAATATGTCCGAGGCTTATTAGCTGGCACAACTTCACAATTTTCGGCAATTTGCAGAAGTTCAGCTTTGCGCGCGGCATCTGTTTCCTTCTGCGCAAGCTCACTTGCAAGCTTAGCATAGCGCTTACCCAAGGTAATTATCGCATCACAGCAGATACTCATAGCGATAAGCTGCTCACGCTTCTGCATGGCATCAGAATCAGTCAGATAATCCAGCTCGGAAATTGCCTTTTCTATATCCCTTTTATGGTCAAGAAATCCCCTCTGGTAGATTATCCGAGAGCCTACAGTGTGACCGGGTCCACGCTGCTCCATAAATTCGGTAAATATCCCTGCTAAGTAGCACCGCTTCCACTCCGGTGTCATAGCAGAAAGCAATCTATCTCGAATCGCACGGTCTTTCCAAAACGGGATTATGGTCTTCTCTTGGGCTTCAAAATCTTCTTCCCTTACTCTGAAATAAATCAAATCACGCTCGTTCATGACCTTCATGTCTTCGAGCGTGTGACAGCAAATCTCAGGAAAACTCGGCGCAGACTGAGGACCTGAGCCCTTTTCACCCACTATGAGCTCCCCTTCACCTATCTGCAAGGTTTTGTTTTCCATTATATTTTTAAAAGTAAGAGCCCGAAGCTGAGTAATGGATACTCGCCCTTCGTGCTCCTTATATGCCTCAGTCACAAGCAACGCACGCTCCATGCAGAGCCTTGGCTCGGTGGTTTCGCTTTCTTGCCGCAACCTGCGGATACGGTCATTCATTCCTCTGTTTTTCATATTAATGACCATCCCTTTCATAACAAAAAAGTCTAACCGGCATCTTTAAAATCTAAAATACATTATTCAACTTTTTTAAATACTTCCTCAACTTCCGGCAGCAAGTCCACAAGATCCGGGTCAAATTGCTTACCCCTGCCCTTCATCATGAATTCAATCGAATCCTCATATTCCGGGAATATATCCACAAGCTCAGGATCAAACTGTGTACCTCTACCGCCTGCTATAATCCTCATCGAATCATCGTAAGAATATGCCTCTTTGTAAATGCGCTGATTGACAAGCGCATCATAAACATCAATGATGGATACTATCCGTGCAGAAATTGGAATTTCCTCACCCTTAAGTCCGTGTGGATAGCCACTTCCATCCCATCTCTCATGGTGGTAGAGACATATTTCCTTAGCATACTTTAAATACATGTCGCCATCAGGTAGACTTGCCGCAATTTTGTCAATAACCAGACCGCCAAAAGTAGTGTGCGATTTTATTACCTCAAACTCCTCCGGGGACAGTTTTCCGGGCTTAAGCAAAATATGATCCGGAACGCAAATCTTGCCGATATCATGAAGTGTAGATGCTTTTATGAGTGAGACTATATTGTAAGACTCAAGTAAATTACGAAACTTTTCTATCAGTAGCATCTTAGATATCAGAATCTCGGCAAACATAGTCGTCCGTCTGATATGCTCTCCCGACTCGAAGCTTCTGTATTCTATTATTGTGGCAAGGGTTTCGAGAGCTTGCTCGTAAGTACGTGTGACTTCTGATGTTTTTTCGGCGACAAGCCGCTCAAGTTCTATTTGATAGCCTGCAAGTTGGATGTGATTATCCACACGTGCCTTGACGACATCACGGTTAAAAGGCTTTACGATATAATCGGCAGCACCCGCCGTTAGCCCTCTCGATTCAGCCTCATCAGAACCAACAGCCGTGAAGAAAAGTACAGGGATATTCTTTGTCTCGTCTGACTTTTTAATCATATCCAAAACTTCAAATCCATCTATATCCGGCATTATCACGTCAAGAAGGACTATTGCAGGATATAATTTCTTTTCAAAAAGTATAGAGATAGCTTCCTTGCCGCTACCAGCCTCAACGATGTCATAATCATCCTTAAGTATGTCTGCCAGAAGGATTCTGTTCATCTCTATATCATCTACAATCAGAATAACCTCACGCTTTTTCTGTTCCATATCCATATCGCATTTCTCCCACTCTCGCATACGTCAATAATGACACTTTAAACCATTATCACTCGGTTGTCAAAACAATTTAAACATTGTCTTAACTTATAAAAAGTGGACTAAAAACACCGAAAATAGTCTGTATTGCGCACAAGTATCGTTTATGCTAGAATGACGTGGCGTAAACTGAGGGGAGACTAAACAATAATGGAAAACAATAACCCACATGACGGTGCGATCAACAAACGAAATTACATACTACTTACTATAGCAATATTCATGTCCTTTGCAATCTTTGGCTTGAGCGAAGGCATCCGAGGACCTGCTATCCCTCGAATCCAAGCTGAATTTCTTCTGACAGAACTTCACCTTGGCTTACTATTGGCAATCGGCTCGACCGGATACCTCTTTGCCTGCACCCTTACAGCCAAGCTTGCCAAAAAAATAGGCATCAGACAGTGCCACATACTTGGGCTTGTGCTTATCTCATTATCCGGTGTCAGCATATTCTTTGCGCCAAATTTTGCCACGGTCCTTATAGGATTTTTCTTAATGCACATAGGCTTTGGCTCTCTCGACATTACAACAGGGGTACTCTCAGCCAAGATTTTTACCAAAAACACCGGCACTATGATGAACCTAACCCACTTCGCTTTCGGGGCAGGTGCAGTTTTTGCCCCTATCATTTCCACAAGCATTATGACCGCACAATTTGCCGATAGTGTCGCAAGTTGGCGCTACGTCTACCTCATCGCTCTAGCCTTCGCACTTGTCCCTGTAATTCCGCTCCTGCTCGGCAGGTTAAATAGCACCAAGCATAGCAGCGGTAAATCCGGCTATAAGACAATGTTAAAAAATCCCTCGATTTGGCTTGTAACTATGGTCCTGTTCTTCGGTCTCATCGCCGAAAGCGGGATTGCCTCTTGGCTCGTCGCTTATCTTGAATCTTCTTACGCCTTCACAAGTGAGAGAGCAGCTCTGTTCCTGACACTGTATTTTGTCAGCTTTACTGCCACTCGCCTTGTTCTCGGTCCTTTTATTGACAAGCTAGGCTTTATCAACTCTCTTGCTATCGCTACTGCTTTTGCAGGAATAATGATACTTCTTGGAGTCGCTTTCGGAAGCAGAGGATCTTTCCTCATCGTTCTTTCAGGAATTGGCGTTGCTCCGATTTTCCCAACCGTCATGGCTATAATCGCTAAGCTCTTTTCAGATACGATTGAGGTTGCAATGACTACGATACTTACTCTCATAGGCGCTTTGGTAGTTCCCGCTAATTTCCTTGTAGGCGGAGTCATCAACCAGTCTCGTATATTCTTCACCGCATCTCATGGTGAGGCAGGTATCACGATGGCATTTTCTATAGGATTTATATTATTTGGTCTTGCTTGCTTTGTTTCCTGTGTGTTTATTTTGATATTGCGCCATCGTCAGAAAAAAGCCGGCAAGCTTGTTTAAAATAGATTTACAATTGGCTACTACCGCAAATACAGCACTTAAACACTCTAAAAGGTCGATCTGTGACATTGGTGTGACACACAAGGGTTATACTGTTGTATTGCTTGTTTTTTGTGCAGAATTCATATAAAATGCTTTTTGATAAAGCTTGATAAATAATAGAACGATTATAAGTAAAAAAAGCTAGGGAAATCTCGTAATTATTATCCGATCTTAAAATGAAATAAGATATTGGTTGATTGCAAGGTGTCAAGTGTAGCAGTGATCTGTAATTCGCTGCGCTTGATGCCTTTTGGTTTTTTGTTTGATAATTATACGGAAAGATATGCATTATAGAAAGGGAGAACGCTAAAAATGAAAAGAACAAAGAAGATTATTTGTATTTTTCTGACAGCTGCATTGCTAATCGGGATAGTTCCGGCGGTGGCAAGCAATATTTTTGCCCCGGATTATGTTGAGTGGGATGATGTGGATGAATTAGTGGATATGAAACAATCGAAACAAATCGACACAATTGTATTTGAAGAATCGTCAGACGCGCTAAGAGACATAAGGGGTAGTGGGATATTGCCCGGCGGTGCTCCGTGGACGTTATTCTATGATGGGGTGCTTGAGATAGGATCAGGCGGTATTGATGTTTTGTGGAGACCGATGTTCGGAGTTGGAACAGGGGCTTGGGGTAATGCCGTGGAATTTGTCGAGCGAATTATTATCACGGGTGAAGTTTCAGCCGGGCCGAGGTTGTCAGGCCTATTTGCAAGTTTATTTAATTTAACAGATATAGAGGGGCTGGACTACTTTGATACAAGTGCCGTGACGGATATGTCATTGCTGTTTTATGGTACAACTAAGCTTACGAACCTCGACTTATCAAGTTGGTACACAGGCAATGTGACGAATATGTCGGGGATGTTTACAGGAACGAGTAGTTTAACAAATCTCAACATAGGTAATTGGGACACTAGCAAAGTGACACATATGAGTAGTATGTTTGAGGGTGCGTATTATATATCAAGTCTCGATATCGGTGGTTGGGACATCGGCAGTGTTACGACCATGAATCAAATGTTTTATGGCGTGGGCGCGAGGTCAGATATACCAACAACTATAGATTTGTCCAATTGGGACACCGGCAATGTAAGGTCCATGGGCGAGATGTTTCGTGATTCAAATTTACAAATACATGGTTTATCCAATTGGAACACTGAAAATGTGACAAGCATTGGTGCCATGTTTGAGAACACGCGATTTGCAGATACTGATATGGATCTGTCCAATTGGGATATTAGCAATGTGAGTGGAACGACAGGAATAGGAAGGGTGTTTAGCGGCAGCAACATTACAAGTCTTGATATCTCCGGTTGGGACACAAGGAATATGGTCGGAATATTCCAGTTTGGTAGAATGTTTGAAAACACAAACTATCTGCGAGAACTTACTTTGGGTGAAAATTTTCGGTTCCTCGCAAATCCGGGTTTGGCTCACGTGCAGAATAATGAAACCTACACAGGGTTTTGGATACATACAGGCAGTGGCGAAACACGCACGTCCGTTCAACTCATGGAAAATGATTTTACTCCCGGCACATGGATGTGGCAGACTCATTACGGGCAATGGGAGATAGGCTTTGATGCAATGGGAGGCATAGTTTCTCCCGAAGTTGGAATTACAAGGGCAGACGGCAGACTTATATATTTGCCAACACCTACAAAGACAGGATACACATTTGAAGGTTGGTTCACAGAAGCTGTTGGCGGAAATTTAATAACAACCGCTACCGTGTTTACGAGCGATAATATTATTTTTGCCCAATGGGAAGCGATTGAAAATCCGCAGATGGTGACGGTCATGTTTGAAGGTCCAAGAGAGACCGTAGGTACATTAGTCGGCGAAACTACAGCGAAAGTGCCAATAGGTGGTAGTCTGACAGCAGAGCAAATCCCAACACCGGTTGTTACCTCCCCCTCACGCTGCTGCGGCGGTTGGCTTTTTGGGGGATGGAGAAGCCCGCAGTTCTGTGAGTGGCGGCATTTTAGCAGTGACTGCTTGAAAAGTTTGGTGATTACCGAAACAACTGTCTTCTTTGCAGATTTTGGTATGCTTACGGTGCATTGTGCCATAACATTTCTTTGGAATTATGATAGAGAGGGGTTCAACGCATTCGCTTGGTTTTCGGGTCATGAGCCCTTTCCACCATCACCTCCGAGCCGTGAAGGGTTTAAATTTTTGGGTTGGACTACAGATGCGGCGGGATACAATGCATTTGATATTGATATTGACCTTGAGTACTGGCTGATGTTCGGAGAAGGGTGCATATATGTCTACGCCCAATGGGAGAAATACAACACGGCAAGTGAAGATGTTTTTCAACTAACCATAAGAAACTTTCCATCGGAAGAAAGGATGGGAATGATGCCCGGAGAGATGACAGTAAGAGGGCAAACTGCAAGTGGGCCTCGTCAATTCAACAGCCCGTTAAATTTAAAACCCGGTATAGTTGCATTTTCTCACTTTTTGGGTTGGGCAACAAGCGAATCTAACTTTGCGGTGGCTGAAGGCATGGATTGGTACGTCGCGGTATATTTGGGATATATAATAGAACTTACACTAGACCATATGCCGGCACATGATCTTACGGTGTATGCAGTATGGGGATTCTATTCGATACATGCCCGAATAGTGACCGTGGGAAATCTGCCAAATCATGTGCGACCACCGGATCAGACATTACGCAAACTAATAAACACAGACGATATAACAGAGCCCATAACAATTTTTGCAGGTACAGCACCTGAAAGATATGATTTCCTTGGTTGGGTTGAAGTGAGCGCTTTTCCGGCAGTAGGTGATAATGTCAATCAAATTCCGGGGTTGGTATCAAGCCGTACACATAGTTTCGTAGGGACATGGGATAGGGGATGGTCGATGCATTGGGTAGCACTGTGGGGCAATGCAGATACAGGTATTATTGGAGAACCGCGCAGCGAGTGGACTCCACCTGCTGAACTTCCACCCATAGAAGATGATAACGATACTGAATATCCGCCATGTGACAACGGAGCTTGTGAAGAACCGTATGAGCCTCAAGGACAATATCCTCCATCTAACGGAGACGGTGCAGACTCAGGGGAACCGCCGCCCGGCGGAAATGTAACGGGCTCACCACCAATCGGAGGGCCGGGATGGTTCGGCGGGGGAGCCGGACAGGGAGTAACTACGGTTGTTGAAATGGAGGAAGAAGATGTGCCGCTTGCGGAAATGAATTATGACGGGATACATTATGCGTTTATGATAGGCTTCGAAGACGGCACCGTGCGTCCGATGGCAGAAGTCACAAGGGCACAAATGGCAACGATGTTGCTTAGAGTTATGTCGGATGAACAACGTACAAGATATTGGACATGGAATAATCCATTTGCAGATGTACCGGAAGACAGTTGGTTTAACAATGCAGTATCTACAATAACAAATGCCGGAATCATGGTTGGTGCATCCGATGATCTGTTTATGCCAAATCGTGCAGTAACCAGAGCAGAACTTGCGGCAACGATAGTTAGACATATGGGAGCGGCACCGGTAGTCGAATTGACACAATTTAACGATATCGCCGGACATTGGGCGGAAAATTACATAAATGCAGCGGCATATAACGGATGGTTCTCAAGCAGCATTGTTGAAAATGGCGGACAGTTTGAACCTGATAGAGTGATAACCAGAGCGGAAGCTGCATCAGTCATAAATCGTGCTCTTGGTCGTATGCCATATAATCCGGAAGCTTTGCTCCCCGGAATGCGCACATGGCCGGACAATGCAAATCCGGATACATGGTATTACTTATATATGCAAATAGCAACGAACTCTCAGCGCGCTACAGCGAATGAAGATGGTATTCGTCAAGCATGGACAGAGCTGATTGGAGCAGAGCGCAATTGGAGACTTCTTGAACGCTTTAGAGCAAGACCGGAGGATATTTTACCCGAAGCCGACGAAATTGAGCAAGACGATTAAATGAATAGAAGGTCTGCGGTTTCAAATAGCAAGTATTGTCTTAAGGCTTCAATTTGCACTGTTGGATTAGGAAGTTTAAGACCAAAAATACCGCTACATGAGGAATTGACATATTTTGTTGGAGGGATTTACAAATGTTAAAAAACAAAAAGATGCTCGCAGTTATCTTGGCAATTCTTATGCTCGTGTCAATCATAACTCCAATCGCTATTGCGATAGGTTTTGATGACATTGGCAACACCCGATACAATTCGGATATCCAATTTGTCACAGAGCGAGGCATTATGGCAGGAATGGGCGGTAATCGCTTTGCACCCTACGAAAAATTGAGCCGTGCGATGTTTGCAGTTATCTTATGGCGAATGGAAGATGAGCCTGATGCAACGACGAGCAATCCATTTTCAGATGTTGCAAATGACGGGTGGTACTCTATGGCTATTCGCTGGGCAAGGGAAAGTGGAATTGTAAACGGAACTAGTGCAACAACATTTGCCCCGCATCGTGATATTACAAGGCAAGAAGTTGTGACTATGTTTTCACGTTATGTTGAGTGGAGTGGTCATTCAATAGACGTTTCATCGGATATAAACTTGTATGCATTTACAGACCGATATGATGTTGCAAGTTGGGCGGTTGAGCCGATGATATGGGCAATTTACGCAGGAGTTATAGATGTGACCGACTCCACGGCTCTAAATCCCTCAAGCAATGCAACCCGTGCCGAGATTGCAAGTATGGTAGTGCAGATGATTGAGTTGATTGAGATGCTAACTTATGAGCAATCGCAGACTGAACCTGCGCAAGCATATCCGCCTGCAACCGAACAAACACCTACACCGTCATCAACGCCACCTGCTTCCGGATCAGATGGTGGTGGGGCTGGGTCTGGAGGAGGATCAGGAACTCCGCCGTCGCAGCCTCCACCGGAAATTGAGTGCGAGTCAGATTCTGCATGTGAGCCAGAGTGTGAGTGTGAGGCTGACCCTAAATGTGGGGCAGAGTGCGAATGCGAGACACCGCCACCACCGCCGATTGAAGAAGACGACTTTATTCTTACAATTTCGGTGGAAGAAACAACATTAACGCAAGGCGAGAATTTTATAGTTAATATTGAACTAAAAAACAATAGTGGTCAAGACCATGAAATAGCTTACTTCTTCTTGCTTTCTCCGAGTATTCCGGGAGAATATTGGATAATTGAGAGAATAATACCGCCTCAGCCGTTTTTTCGGTTTCTTGAAAATGGCAATGTAATTTCAGACAGAATTCATTTGGCTCGGTATTACGAGTTATCTCCGGGAGTTTATGACTTAACTGTTAGAGCAATATTTTACTTGGACTGGGATCGTTCTGATCCCCCCGAGTATGAGATGCATTGGTCAACACCCGACACT
>Ga0123355_10021344_pt1 | contig 10362 bp, 13 predicted proteins | sample TergutEmb28metaG_3_FD_89872 | JGI IMG/M metagenome (GOLD analysis project Ga0123355, IMG submission 89872) | Embiratermes neotenicus P1 segment gut microbial communities from Petit-Saut dam, French Guiana - Emb289 P1 | ecosystem: Host-associated > Arthropoda: Insects > Digestive system > Gut ... | reverse complement strand
TACGCGCCATCAGCGATTTTTATGACCTCTAACGGAAGCATTTCGTTCATGTCTGGCATAGTGGTAAATCCTCCTTATAATCATTTGATTTTGCTTCCATTGTAATTGCACGAAGGGTATATAGTCAATAATAAAATAAAAAAGACAGGGTATGCGGAAAATGAGTGCTGTTCCGCATACCCTGTTTTATGTACAGAGTGCTATTCTCTGTCGTAGCTGGGATTTATTGCGTATATGTTTTTTTGATCCAACCGATCTGTCACGAGTCTGAGTGCCTCTCCAAAACGCTGATAGTGTACAATTTCGCGCTCTCGCAGGAAGCGGATGGCGTTATTGACGTCTGGGTCGTCGGAGAGTCTCAGAATATTATCATATGTTTTTCGGGCTTTTTGTTCGGCCGCCATATCTTCGGTGAGGTCTGCGATTGTGTCGCCGGTGGATTGCATTGAGGCGGCACTCCATGGGAATCCGGATGCGAACTGCGGATACACGCCGGCTGTGTGATCCACGAAATATTCCTCAAGGCCAGCTTTTTTTACATCCTCAATCTTCATGTTGCGGGTGAGTTGATGAACAATGGTGCCAACCATTTCAAGGTGCCCCAGTTCCTCGGTACCTACCCGCGAGGTAAAAAAGCCCCGGAATTATAACTCCAACAAAACGGCAGCAGATTCAAGATCACATCAACACGGTCACGATTGGTTATTACAAGCCGAGATAGGAGCTCCCGGTAGAAATCGTCATCGTTAGTATCGCCTGAGACCAGCGCGTCAATAGCGGACGCAGTGTCAGGTGCTATCGATGAAAGAGACTTCATGGCATTTTCACGGATTAGCTTGCGGTTGATGTTCAAGCTTTTCATCAGCAACTTCACGATATACAGTGCGTCATTTTCCGGGAATCCCTGTCCGTTGCAGCCGATGTGATTCCCAGTGGAATCAATGCGCGGCGCGCCGTAACGTTGTGCAGTGAGGCACCGCCAGGACTTGTATACACTGCCGTCCATGCGTTTTTTATATCGTGCACCGTATGTCGCGCCGCAGATGCCGCATTTCATTTTACCGGAAAATAAGTAACGGTTGCTGATCTTTGCCTTGTTTTCCGGAGATGCGGCGCGGCTGTCGAGCATCGCATTCGCGAGATCAAATATGTCGCGGCTGATGATCGGTTCGTGATGGTCACGGATGATTATAAAATCCTCCTCACCGCGATTATATTTCTTTTCGTGCGATAAGTAATCCGGCGTGAATGTCTTTTTCTGCACCAAATCGCCGCAGTATTTTTCATTGCGGATAATGCGCAAAATCACTGTGTTCGACCATGTTTTCATATGCGTTGAGGTTTGAATCCCAGCCTCGCGCAGTTCTCGCGCGATCGTGTGGCAGCCCTTATTCTCGGCAACAAATTTGTGGAAAATCAGCCGCACGACTTTTGCGCCGTCTGCGTTGATTGTCATCATGCCGTTGCAGAGGTCATACCCCAGCATATCACGCCCGAATACCACGCCTTGCTCCATGCGCCGCGTTTGTCCCCATTTCACCCGGTCGCTTATTTTGCGGCTTTCTTCCTGCGCGATGGAACTCATGATGGTCAGCCGCAATTCCGCATCTGGGTCAAGCGTGTTTATATTGTCGTTGAGAAAGATAACACCGACGCCAAGGCGTTTAAGTTCGCGTGTATAGTAAATGCTGTCGAGCGTGTTGCGGGCAAAACGTGAGATTTCCTTGGTGATGATTAAATCCAGTTCCCCGCGTTTTGCTGCGTCAATCATGCGGTTGAACGCCATGCGCTTTTTTGTTGACGTGCCGGACTTGCCTTCATCTGCGAAAATCTCTGTGAGTTGCCAGTTCGGTTGCAGCGCAACGTATTCGCGAAAATATTTTTGTTGACCCGCAAAAGAGTTCGACTGATCGATTTTATCGGTTGATACGCGGCAATACGCGCCAACACGGAGCATTTTCGCGTTTACTTCGCGCTTGTCGTGGCGCATTTTTTCGTATCTGGTCATGACCTGCTATCCATGCGCGGGATTCCATCCAATGCGACCAATGCCGCGTCGCGCTGTGCCGCGCTTATTAATCCGCGCCGTTCAAGTGATTTGAAAATTTCCTGCTGATACAATGTGTAAAACTCCGGAAATTCCTGCGCATCGATCTGTGGCGGCGGTTTGCTTATCAGTACAAATTCCCGCGGAGCTCGCCGTTTATTTGCCATGTGACATACCCCCTTCACGGGAGTATATGGGCGTGTGGCTTGTTTGTATGATAAATGATACGGTAGAATGAGTGTTGCTCTATTTGTGCCCAGTTGCATGGGATAGTATTTGCAAAAATTCGTTCGGTGTGCTAAAGTATGAGAAATAGTGGATAGTCTGTCAAGATAAAAGGAGGCCGTCATGTTGCAGCTTGCAAAGTTAGCTCAAATAACTGACCTGCGTGAAATATGGAAACATGAAGCGCGTGATTTTTCAAAATGGCTCTCAGAAGAAGAAAACCTGAAAGGATTAAGCGACGCCGTAGGAATTGATATCGTTCTTGGCGAGATAGAGTCTGCTGTCGGAAATTTTAGTGTTGATTTATTTGCGGTCGAAGAAGGTACGGGCAGAAAAATTGTTATTGAAAATCAACTCACCGATACAGATCATGACCACCTGGGGAAAATAATAACTTATGCCGCCGGGAAATCGGCGGATGTTGTTATATGGATAGTTAAAAAGGCCAGAGATGAACATAGACAAGCTGTTGAATGGCTGAACCAAAGGACAGACGAGGATGTTGGCTTTTTTCTTATTGAGATTGAGTTGTGGAAAATAGGTGACTCTCTTCCCGCGCCGCGCTTTAGCGTTGTCGAAAAGCCAAATGACTGGGCAAAAACAATGAAGGCTGTCGAGGGTTTGTCGGATACAAAAAAACTTCAACTTGAATTTTGGCAGTCTTTTGTTGGGTATGCGTTTAACAAAGCAGAATTTTCTGCGAAATTTAGCCGACGCAAGCCCCAAGCACAACATTGGTACGATTTGAGTATCGGAAGCTCGAAATATTATATCTCTATGACAGTAAATACACAAAAAAAGCGACTCGGGGTTGAAATATACGTTTCAGATGATAAGGAATTATTCGCGAAATTTGTCTCACAGAAAGAGGAAATTGAGCGTTTTTTAGGTATGCATCTTGAATATCGGGAGGGATCTAAAGCAGGTAGAATCCTTACTTTAGTCGATGGTGATATTAAGAAAAACATTTCAGCATGGGATTCTTTGTTTGATTGGCTTATTGAGACAACTCTTAAATTTAGAGAAATGGTAAAAAAATTTGACGTATAATGGACTCGATATACGTCAATACAGCTAAAGTGTCTATATTCTCCGGCGCAGAGCGTTTCATTTTCTCTGCGCCGGATTTTTGGAACCTATTGCTATAATCTTTATCAAATCCCCCAACGAAATCCATGCTCCTGCATCACCGCGCGAATGGTTTCGACCGCGTTTGCATTCATGCCGGGCAGGGACGATATTTCTCGCTCACTTTTTGATTTCAGCATTTCAAGATTGCGGAACCCCAAGCCTTGAATGGCTTCTGCCGCGTGGGGCTCCAAGCGATCCAACAGAACGTTGATGAGGCTGGGGATATGCGGCTGTTTCGGCGGGAACTGTTTGTCGAACGCCAAGGCGTCCTCTTGCGTTAGTGATTCATACACAGGGTCAATGTAATAACGCCCTTGGACTCCCTCCAACGCGCCGTCATAAAGCGGGTACACCATGAACGGATCAAAAGTTTCTCCGGCAGCGGTGGTGATGTCGAACTCAGCCGCGCGCCGGAACCCGACGCGGGGGTAGTAATCGGGGTAGCCGAAGATGAGCACCGCGCGGTATCCCAAATGTCGTGCCTCGTCGAAAGTGTGAAGCATCAGCGCTTGTCCAATGCCTCTGTTTTGGAATTCCGGCGACACAGTGAGCGGCCCGAAGGTCAGCGTCTCATACGTTTGTCCAGAATTATCCTCAATGCGGCTTTTGGTGTAAATGATATGTCCAACGATTTGTCCGCTGATTTCAGCGACATAGTTCAGCTCCGGCACGAATGCCGCAACATTCCGGAGCCGATGCACAAGCAAGTGCTCATCACAAATCTGCTGTTCCTCACTCCAAAACTGCCAAAACGCTTCGCGGGTGAGCGCTTCGACGGCGTGGTAATCGGCGGGGGTTTCTAAACGTAGATTGATATTCATTGTCTATCTTCCTTTCGTCGCCTCTTGTTCTAGCAATCCCAACGGGAACGGTGGCATTGCCAAGGGTTTCACGGCGATTGACATAAGCAGGGCGGGGTTGTCATCCGCTGCTATTCGGTTTGAGACGAGTTCGCCGCAAATCCGGCAGCGGTGAATGATTGCCCATTCTCCGTTTTTGCGCACCCATACGCTGATCGGATCCATAATCCCACGGCACACCGATGACCGGTCGCCCGGTTCAATATCCACATGGATGCTGGAAAGGCATTTTGAGCAATGGTTACGGTGTTGACTGCCTGCACTTTCGGGCAAAATCAGCGTGTCACAGACTTTACATGTAAAATGCTCTGTACAGGTTGTGTTTCGGTAATCGGACCGGCCTCTATCCATAAACGCCAATTCTTCATTGAATCTACGTCTGTTCTTTTCACGTGCGGAATCTTTTTTATTTCCCATGCATTTTCCTCCCATTTTTCTTGAGTTGTTTTGAAAATTGCGCGATGTCTTTCATAAAAGCCTGTTTCTCGCGCATGTATGAACTTTTGTCTTCCACAAACTGATTCTCCCGCGTCTGTGCAGCATAGCGCGCCCACCGTTCACGCGGTAATGATCCATCACTGAGTGCGGCGCGCACCGCGCAGCCGGGTTCGGTTTCGTGGCGGCAATCGCTGAAGCGGCAATGCGCGAACAAGTCTTCCACATCGGCAAAGACTTCGCTGATACCCTCGTCCACGCCGAACAATCCCAGCTCACGCATACCGGGCGTATCAATTACCATCGCGCCGGAGGGCAGCATGAAAAGCTGGCGATGCGTAGTCGTGTGCCGTCCGCGGCTGTCATCCTCGCGGATAGACTTCACAGACATGACCTCCTGTGCCATTAATGCATTTAGCAGCGATGATTTTCCCACGCCGGACATGCCGAGGAGTACCAAGGTTTTGCCGGGTTGCAGATATTGATCCAATGCATCCAGTCCGAGTCCGGTAAGGCTGGAAATTGCGTGAACCGGCACATCCGGCGCGGCATTTCGGATTTCAGCCACTGGTGCAGCGGAGTCCTCACGCAGATCTGCCTTTGTTAAAATCACCACAGGCTGCCCGCCGCTTTGCCGTGCTTGTGTCAAGTAACGGACGACCCGGCTGACGTTGAAATCTTGGTTCAGCGATGTAATGATGAACACATAGTCGAAGTTCGCGGCGACGACCTGTTCAAGTATGGTTTTTGCGTACCCTGGCGCGTGTCCCGAAAAATCGGCGCGGGAAAACTTTGTCCTGCGCGGCAGCAGCTGGACAATCAGCGATGGACCGCTGTCGTTGTATTGCAGCAGCACAAAGTCTCCGACACACGGAAAATCCTCGCGTGCCTGTGCATTGTGGTGAAATGTACCTTTCAGCACGGCCGCCACTTCGCCGTGTTCAGTCATAACAGTGTATTGATCCCGCTGAACTTCAGTCACACGTCCAGGAATCAGCCCGTCGGTAGGGGGTTCAGTTTCGATATAGCCATATTGTTTTAAATTAATCATTATTTTCTCCTCTTGAATAGTTTTTCGTTTCCATGTTTGAAGTTGCCCGTTGCTTTTGCCATAATCAATTGAGCGTCTTTACCATCGGCGTTTGCGATATTTGCAATAAAGGCATCTGCCTTCGCGCCGCTCAAAGTGATGACTTGTTTTCCATACCATGAAATAAAAACTTTTCTGTCTTTTGTGGTTCTATACGTAAAGATATCGTCATCCAATATCCCTCTTTTATCGATTGGGTGGGTCATCGTTAGTCTCCTGTAGATTAAAATTATTTTTAGGCGCAAAAATACCGCAAACAAGCAGCCTCAATCGAAGCTGCTGTTTTGCGGCATAAAAAATCAAAAAGGGATACGACCTAAATCGTATCCCGCAAAAGAGCAGTATGGTTGATAAGGTTACTTCAATCGCGATGCACAACAAAATGCGGGGATGCACCCCTCGAAGACATGTTATGAATCGCCGTTATGCAGTTTTTAGGTTACAATCACCATTCTCACCGACATACTTTTACAACTCCTTTAATTAAGTGTATTGTTTTAAATAACGCTATAATCATAGCATTTCGTCGCAAGATTGTCAAACAAAAATTTTAGGGGTTGACAGGGCAAGCATGTTATGAGTATAATAACCCTCATATTTTAACAGGAGGGAAAGCGCGTCATGTTCAATGCAAATATTCTACCAATGCAACGATATGAACTCGTGACCGTACGCGGTGACGGGCTTTTGCTGTTGCGTTTGTAGATAGTGATATTTACAAAGTTATTGAGATCAACGGCCGAAGTCCAATCAGAAGGATTTCGGCCGTTTTTTATTTTGGAAGGGAGCATAATCATGAATCTATTCCTGCAAGAACACAAATGCATAGACTTTTCCGCACCGAATATTCAAGAAAAAGCAGCAACGCTTTTCGCTGGACTACAAGGCAATATCCTAAAAGCCCGAGCAGCGTTTGAATTCGTTCGTGACGAAATACCGCACAGTTTTGACATTGGTGCTGACATCATCACGGTCAAGGCATCTGATGTGCTGCAATACCAAACCGGCATATGCCACGCGAAAGCGAACTTGCTTGCCGCTTTATTGCGATCACAGGATATTCCTGCCGGACTCTGCTTTCAACGCCTGACTTTGGCCGATGACGATTTAAAAGGATACGTGGTGCATTGCTACAATGCAATCTATCTTGATGGCCGCTGGGTCAAAGTAGATGCGCGAGGAAATAAGCCGGGTATAGACGCACAATTCTCAACGGATGTGCCGGTTTTGGCGTTCCCATGCCGTCCGGAGTATGATGAATATTTCTGGCCTGGTATATACACCGCGCCGCATCAGGAAACTATGCAAATGCTTGAGAGGGCAACATGTTTGCAAGATGTGCTTGACAATATTCCTGATATGATTACAGAACAACCTGATATATGGGGGTGATTAAATATGAGCTATGAGATTATAAAACTTAAACCCGAAGATTACCACAAATGTGCTAACATTTGGGATATGGGCAAAAGACCGGAGATGGCAAAACGCTTCTATGACCAACTTGTTTCAGGCAACCGGGAAATCTATGTCTATACAAAAAACGGCGAGTATTTGGGGGAAGCCTCAATTGTGTACGAGCAAAACGACCCGGATTACAGCATACCGGGGCAACGGATGTATTTTTCGCGTTTGATTGTGAAAAACGATCACCGCAATCAGGGAATCGGAAGTATTCTAATCGACTACATAATCAGCAAAGTCACAAAAATGGGATACATGGAAATCAGTGTTGGTGTCGATAAGAAGAACGAGGGTGTGTTCAGATTGTATCAACGAAAAGGGTTCAACGAGATTATTTTTGACGGCGAAGACGAATACGGGTCGTATTATAAATTGTTGAAACGATTGGAAACGCATGAAACGGAGGAGACACCATGAACAATACTATTTTGATGTACGAGGAACTTTCATTCAATGCCCATCCCGCATTACAAACGCAGTTCTATGATGGCTGGATTCTGCGGTTTGCCAACGGTTATACAGGCAGGGCGAATTCGGTCAGTCCACTCTATCCGTCAACGCTTGATTTGCGTGAGAAGATAGCAGAATGTGAAAAACGATACATCTCGCATGGATTGGCTACACTCTTTAAATTGACTGATGGCAGTGATCCGAAGATTGAAAAAATGCTTGACGCATTGGGGTATACGATTGTTACGCCTACATACGTTATGCGCATGGATTTGCGTGATACGGACTTTCAACTGAATGATTGTGTGATAACCAGTTATGCCGACAAGGAATGGTTGGATGCGTTTTATTCGTTTAGCCATTATACAGGCAGTGTTTTAAAATCAACAACCAAGCAGATACTTGAAAATGTAAAAAACACCACGATCTGTGGGAGGATTGTCAAAGACGGCGTATCCGTGGCTTGCGGTTCGGCGGTGATGGAGCGCGGGTATATGGCGTTGTTGAATATTGTTGTCGATGAAACGCAGCGCGGCAAGGGGTACGGCGCGGCAATATGCGAATCGCTTTTGTCCGCGGCAAAAAACTTGGGCGCACATACGGCTTATTTGCAGGTGGAGCAGGGGAATGCGCGAGCAGTGAGTCTTTACACAAAGCTTGGATATAGACCGATATATTCATATTGGTATCGTGTGAAAAAAACATTGAGAAAGGACTACAAAAATGAAATTTATACACTATGAAAACACAGAAACATTCGCCGCTGATACGCTGGCGATTTTGCTTGAAAATGAGGTGCAGAATAATCTGCCGATCAGCTTTATCAACAACAAAGTGGCAGATAAGTCAAACTGGATTTTAGCCTCGGTTAAAGACTCAAACGGCGAAATTGCGCTTGTCACCGCGTGTACGCCGCCTTTTAATATCGTGCTGTATGAAACACGCAACAAGCCGAATGACGCAGCGGTGAAGCTGCTGTCTGATGAGCTGAAAAGCATTGGATTCACTCCGCCCGGCGTATTGGCGGAGCAGGGACTGGCACGGAGATTTGCGCAAGCGCATAGCGATAGTTTTTACATACACCATTCGATGAACATTATGCGGTTGGATAAAGTAAACGATATAGAAAAAGCGCCGGGATTTAGCCGTCCGCTACGCGCGGATGATTTGGTTTACGTTCCGTATTGGGAGCGCGCATTTTCGGAAGAGTGCGATGTCGAAACATATGATATACCAACAAATGTTGAACGGATAAAAATGCGTCTTGGCAATGATACGCATTACATATGGGAGGATGGTCATCCGGTATCTCAAGCTGTGCATGGGCGCAGTACACAAAACGGCGCGGTGGTGACTGCTGTCTACACGCCGCCGCACTATCGTGGGAAGGGGTATGCATCGTCGGTCGTGGCGGAGTTGTCGCGGGTTTTACTGGCGCGCGGCAATAAGTTCTGCTGTCTGTTTGCTGATGCGAATAATCCGATCTCGTGCGGGATATATCGCAAGATAGGATACTATGATCTGTGTGTGTTTGATGAAATCAAATTTGAAAGTTAGAGCTATGTTGCCGGGGCTTTTTTGAAGCCTCGGTACCTATATCGGTAAGCAGCCCCTTTAGTTCGGGGTAAGGCATGGTGTACCGCTGGCTCAGGTAACGCAGAGACGCGCCTAACTCACCGTCGGGGCCGCCATATTGGCTAATTATGAACTTTGCCAACGCGGGATTGGGATTCTTGATGTTCACGGGATATTGCAACTTTTTCTCATATACAAACATATCTTATTTCCTTCTTTCCGAGTATTCCCACGGCCAGGGATCTGTGAGCCAGGTGAATGTGTCCGCGTTCTCCAAGTCTCTGATATCAATCGGCCCGAACATTCTCTCGTACGCTTTGCGACCTTCTGTGCTGAGCGCGAGCATTGATTTCAGCATCTCAAATGCATCCTTGTCGTCCTTATGCGTGTCCAGGTACAACGCCAGCTCATGCACCGCAAAGTCGAGTGCCATTACCTCGCCCAGTGGAGTGCCGGCGTAAGGATTATTCTTGTTTGTAATGTTTGTTTAAGGAACAAATCTGCGCGCACATAAAAAAAGCAGCCGAGGGATTTAATCCCTCGGCTGTTTTTCATATCTATCTGTTATATGGGGCGTCAAGTCCGGTTTCTATAATCTCTATCCAAACTTCGGTGTTGTTGATGTCACGCCGCTGGTATGTGTGTGTATGCGCGGCTTCCATGAAGTCTGCATATGCCCAGTGACTTTCGTCGAGATCGCGGAATCTGAATACATTATCAGGCACGTCCTCGAGCAGCGTAATACGATCAAATATACGGTTGATTGCGGTAACCATCTCTGCCCTGGTCAGATGTGCGTCAGGTCTGAACAGATCCCTGTATCCTATGAACCAACCTTTTTGTGTGGCCGATAAGATGTATCTGTACGCCCAATCGTTCGGGTTCAGGTCGGTGTATGGATTGTGATCGGTGTTAGCCAGGTTGTCAAAGCGCGATACAACTGCCGCAAATTCCTTGCGTGAGATCGGCGCGTTAGGGCGGAAAGTGCCGTCATCATAGCCGTCAACTATGCCGAAGTTTGCAAGAATGCCGATCGCACGCCCGTACCATTCGTCGCCGACAACATCGGAAAACGGTGTGCCGTC
>Ga0123355_10021343_pt1 | contig 10362 bp, 6 predicted proteins | sample TergutEmb28metaG_3_FD_89872 | JGI IMG/M metagenome (GOLD analysis project Ga0123355, IMG submission 89872) | Embiratermes neotenicus P1 segment gut microbial communities from Petit-Saut dam, French Guiana - Emb289 P1 | ecosystem: Host-associated > Arthropoda: Insects > Digestive system > Gut ... | reverse complement strand
TGTATGTATGTATGTATGTATGTATGTATGTATGTATGTATGTATGTATGTATGTATGTATGTGTGTATGTGTGTGTGTGTATGTATGTATGTATGTATGTATGTATGTATGTATGTGTGTATGTATGTATGTATGTATGTATGTGTATGTATGTATTTATGTATGTATGTATGTATGTAATGTATGTATGTATGTATTATGTGTGTATGTATGTATGCATGTACGAGGTCTGTAAATAAAGTAATGCACATATATGTTCTTGCTTGTATGTAAGTACGTACGTATAGGTAGTATGCTTTTTAACCTACACCCGTCCCTAGTAAGGAGTGCAAATATTTGGTGTTGTGACCACCATAATGCTTATGTGGATTTTCTCAACCGCATTTTGACATTGGTACCATCTCGCCTATTTTCACGAAACTTCGTGTAAACATCATGTCATTAGACCTACAGGACACTGCAACGCTATACGTCAATTTCCTAGTCAGTAACCACAACATGGCGGATGCACGAAATTGTGAGGCGGATTCAAGGCTATCGCCTCTTAGTTTAGGGCATGTGATCGCTGCCTGGTAAGAGATCTTAAAAATACGCAACGCTTTTTGAGGTAGTATGTTTCACAATGCAAAGTATAAGATGGCCACCGTGCGAACATTTTCTTTACCTTTGCATTTGGAGGTGATGGATCTAAGCGTGTGAAATTTGGTAAATTAATCATTAAGACACTGTCGTATCTTGTGTAAAACGTTGTTTCTAAGTCATTCATTACAAACATGGCGATGATGTGATATTTCAATTTATATTTGACAAATATGACTTATACGGATTCTGTACTTGAGAGGCAGGTCTACAGAAAATGAACTGGACAATCATTATATTACCATTACATTTTTTTTTGGGTAGAAGTCAGTACAATAGGCAAATAGTCTTTGATTCGTGCTCGGCACTCTTTGCCCAGTTTAAACTTTTGAACATTTCTTTCATTGTCCCATTGATTTTTAATTGTAGAGCAGCGCAGCACTATATCTTCAGGAAGCCCCAAACGATTAAGGAAAGCCTTGAACTGAATGTTTAAAATTGGTACTTGTTTATGCTTGTAATTTTGTTGGGAGAAATAAAAATTCTATAAAGTACACCACAAAAATTATGTGAGAGGTGAACGTAGATAACACATAATTAGAGTGTGGCACAATACGAAACGCTTCAACAAAGTTCGCTATCATTATGTAATAAATCGTTTGAGGACGATTCACAGTCGAAGTGTCCGTTAATATCACCAACAAATGAACTAACAAAACACAGCGTCGAACGTAGTTTGATTAGATGTATGATACACTGATATGGACTTGGAAAATGGGGTCCGGCCCTAAGTGGTATTGCATTTCGCCCTTTGCTTCGAGGAACGTTAACACCTGTCAGGATAATAGATACCTCAACTTTCATTCGAACTGGGCCCCTTGAAGTACGAGTCATTATTTCACGAATATGCTCGATTCAGAGAGAGAGGCTTGTGATTAAATCAGGAGATAAACTCATTCTGTAAGTGTCGTTATTCGGTTAGGAAACTGTCATTTTGTCTTCATTTCAAACCGCAGAAGAACAAAATGTTCTAAACTATCTCACTCTGAAGATGGAGGCATAATAGCTTATAATACGGAAACATATGAACAAATTTATTGTTCTGCATGATGTCAGAACCCTGAAGACTATCATTAGGGCAGCAATCACTTTGACAGCCTGAAAACGTTCAAGATTATAATTTTACTACTTGTTTTAACGGGTGTGACAAGAGTCTCTGAATTTGAGGGGAGGACATAAATTACAGGTTAATATAAGCAGTGTGTTCTGGGTAGAAAAGTGACTGACTCATGTGCGCTGAAGATTGACGTAGAAGGCTTCTGCGGAGCGTTAGTACCTGTCTTGCATTCTGCACCGAGGCACATCGTAGAAGACCTCAGTATTTGTTTCATACCAGTGCCAGAATCTTACGTCTCATAAAGAGAGTTCCAACAATTCGCAATGTATAATGATTTTAAAAAGTTCTTATAAAATCCAACTATATTCCTGCATGTTTCTGTGGCGATCACCACCGTCATCAGGGAAAGATCACTTTGTAAGTCGAAATGTGTTGAAATATAGTTTGATTTTATAATAACTTTTTAAAGTCCTTTTACATTGCGTATTGTTGGGACAATTTGTAGATAAATTAAATAGATTGAAAAAGATGCACGAAGTAGACAATAATGTGCAATTTGCGTCTTGTAAGTTAAAAATATTTGAAAGCAGGAGTTTAGGAAAATATTTGGACCTGAGGCCCATGAAGGCTGATCCCTGTGGCCGTGCGGTCTAAGGCCTAGGTATGAAGCCTCTTGATTGCTTGGACTGCGAGTTCGAATCCTGCCGAGGGCATGGATGTCTTCCCTTCTGTATGTTGTATGTTGTGAATTAGCGGCCTCTGCATTGAGCTGATCACTCGTTCAGTGGAGTCCTACAGGGTGTTAGTGTGTGTCTAATTGTGTGTGATGTAGAAACATCACGAATGGCATGTCTTAGGTCCGACTTGACATGTTGCACCACAGAAGTGAAAAGACCCATAAAGTGAGCAGCTCAGATGTCTTGTAATTAGGAATTTCATGGAAACCAACTCATTAAGTGCAAGAGGCAGGGTTCTTCTTGCAAAGTAGCGGCCAAGTTGATGTGTCCAGTCAGTACCCCACACTTTCTGCAAGCCAAATGAATTATTGAAATCTCTAACATGAGTCATATGAGTCCGTTCCACATCGTGACAGACTAGTGATCTAGGAAGCTAGAGTGGGTTGGGCATGCAGTTAGAATGAGGAAGACGAAGTTGTGTACATAATTTTGGTGGGCAAATACTTGGACAAGCGCCCAATTGGAAGATCGAGGAGTTGAAGGGATAACATTCTAATGTAATTACTGGGATGTTAGGAGATTCGAAGTTGGATGTAATTGGGCCTAGATCTTATTCAGTTGCTAGCTTTGATAATAGAAATTTTGAGCCTTCGTTTTCTGCCACTTTAATAAGTTTTGAGAGACACTGTCTTAGCTTGTATTAATGTGCTGGTGTTTAATGATTTTTAATTTTAGAATGTGGTTGTAGTACGATCATTACGGGAACATTCCTCTGAATCTTAGACGCCAATTTTTTAATTTCTGATATTGAGGGTTTTAAACATTTTACTCCTAATTTAACATCTTGACTTTTTTATTTCCCTTTGGTTATTTTCATGGAAGGAAATGAAATCTGCTAATGTACGAAACTACATAAACCGAAGACGCGTAAATCAGGATAGACGAGCATTTCATGAGCATTCGTGTTCATCCCTGTTTCCTTAGCTGTGAGTAATACAAGAGCCTGCACGGTGATGAAAACAGAGAGTCTCTGTGGGAAGGTCAGGCGTCACTTCTCATTCAGATAGCTTAGGTCTGGCGCTCAAGAAGGCATGACTGCAGTAACGACAGCTTCGATCCTTCAGGTCTTGCTCCGCTGTATGCACCTACGCACAGGGCAATGCCACTCCGCTGCGGTCAACTGCAAGTCGTTTTCCACGCATCTTATAGACCTGCAGTAGTAGCTGGAACATAATGTAACGACCTGGATGTTTCCTTGCAGTCTTCTCAGGCATCCCGCAGTGTAAATTTTATACAGGTACTGAAGGAGATACGAGAACAAACTGAAAGTAGGTATTTTAGTTATTTGCGTATATTTACAAATAAATAACAACTAGAGTGTTACAATTAAGTGGTAATGTTTTGCATTTAAACATAACCAGTAGAAATGAGATAATTCCGACTGTAAGATATTCATTTTTACTACCCTAAAAATGGGTAAAGTGCACTAGTCTAAATCATTGATGCCAATATTATTGTTATATACACAGCGTCATATCTTGAAAGACGGGTATCTTTGTCAGCACAGTTACCGAAACCTTATATCTTGCAACATAAAGATTGTGATGAAATTAGAATGCTGAATATGCGTGGGACATACTTCTTATTCATTAAAAAAATAACTATTACAATTGTACTTGGAATTCGATATAGCAGACCACGCGCTGATTTTATATTCGTCAGACACTTGATAAATACTGGAACAGAATGGGCAGTGCGTTAGCGCTTTATAGCGTTCGAGCAAGCCTATGATTTAGTCAAGAGGGAGGATTTCTTAATGAGTTTGTTACACGCATGGCATTAGTATAGGTTAAGTGCGTCTGAATGCAATTCATAGTGGAGTCCGGGCATACAAACATTTGTCTGATACTATCTTAGTGTCATACGTACCGTACATCAAGTTCTGTAACATTTTTATTAACCAACGTCTGTGCACTAAACCGTGTACACCAAATCACACACTACTTTAATTAGTGATTTGGTGTAAATGGTTTTAGTGTACAGAAGTTGGTTAATAAGAATTTGTGTGATACGTTTTAAATCTAGAATGGTCTGAAAAAAGGGAATGTTTAATCGTAATTGTTTTTGTCTTTGTTTTACTCTAAAACAAAGACAAAGACACATAACAGCTAGTAAAGTCGAAGCATGCCAAGTGGGTTGAAGTGGAATAGGTCACATCAGCTTCCGGTCTATGCTGATGATACTAATATGATGTGTGGGAGCATACATACTGTAAAGAAAAACAGAGAAGCGTCGTCAGTCGCTAATAAGGAGAATAATCTAGAAGTAAATACAGAGAAAACTGGGTATATTTTTGTACTTCCTGCAGGAAAATGTCAAAACTTAAAGGTAGATAAATAAATTTAAAATGTGTCGAAGTTATTTATGTATTTGGGAAAGACAGTGATAAATACGTAAAGGGTAAAGTAAAGCAGTCCCATTACAGGTCTGGACTTGCCCAGAGGGTTCCAGGAAGTTAAGGCTCCCAGATTTCGTGACAACGGCACATGATGTTGGTAAGGTTGTCAGCCTTACGCACCGGCCGCTTTTTACCCCCAGGAAATACTCTTGGTACTCATTTCTGAGTCAAACTCAGGGCCATAGTGCGATCGGAAGGATTTGATGTCAATGAAAAATCCACTGACACCAGCTGGGATCGAACCAGCGACCTTCCGATTTGTAGCACAGCACCTTAACCACTGTGCTACCCTACCGCGGTCCCCCAAATCAAATATACGTGGGAAGTGATATATGAAGGAATTAAGTTTAAACTCAAAGAAAGCTTGCTACCATTCGGTCACAATCTTTTGCCTTTCCACTGCTGCCTCGTTATATGCAGATTAAAGAGACAAACCTATAATTTAGCCCTTTGCTTCATATGGTTATGAATCTTTGTCAGGAAGGGACATAATCGTAAAATTACTTAATGAAAATTCATTTTATGTATGTAGGCAGAAACACATTTACTACATTTTTAAGACATGCTGCGTAATTCCTGTTTTCTTCTCCACAAAATGTCCTGTGTTTCATAATTTTATTTTTTATGTTCAAATAATACTTTTTTCTTACACCATGCGCTAAAATTTAAGCGCCAATCCGGTCGTTTGAGTGTGATACTGGCATTATAACTAAACCAGCAGTCTTAAGGCTATCTGTGAGTTTTGCTTGTCACCGTGCCACACAATAGGACTGCTCTTACTGTTATCTTATGTAAACAAATGTTGACGAAAGTTGCAGCAAACCCGGCAAATTACTACCGTGCTGAGTACTTGTACTGGACACTGCTTGCATTTTGAGCCAGACGAAACCACACCCCAGTATTTACAAGACATTTCTGTAGAGATACATTTTGATATTACATTTACTTTTACGTCTTTCAAGTATCCGTTATCTTCATACTTCCAAACTTAAAAAAACAGTGTATGTGTTTCTCACCTTTCTATTCATTCTACGTGTATTCTGTTCCACTACACTAAATCTCATCACCACAATGAATACTTAAGTTCCGTATCTCATAATTTTAAAGTACTTCTTCTCCTTGGTTTCAATATTACCCTCAACATCTACCTTTTTTAGCGCCAAATCTGTGTTCTATTAGGATTAATATGCAGAATACTTATTTCGACCAAGTATAACAACATTTTGCCATCTGGCGTGTCGTCAGCCGCTGATTCATGCATCATAGTTCTTCCGTTGCGAACAATGGATTTTCCGTCCTTGTTTTTACTCGTATTTGTATATATTTATTGTTACTGCGTTTGTTGTGTTGAGTGAAAGAATAGGTAAATGATTTCTGTTTTGGTTGAGTGCAAACAGTGGCCACAGTACTGCTGACAGCAGTTTCCAGCGGGGCCTTTTATGTTGCTAGCTGCGGCTTTGGCAGTTGGTGTTATGATGGCAGCTAGCTACCCCCGTGGTTGGCGAGGGATCGCTTTAGTGTTTAGACTGCTAATGACAGTACATACACTAAATCACAATCGATAGTACGATACAGTTACTGAACAAGCCTGACGTTAATAGGAGGAGGTTTATATATATATATATATATATATATATGTATATATATAGATAGATAGAGAGAGAGAGAGTTTATTTATAACGTGTCATGTTCTTCATGAAGATGTGAACTCATCTCACGCTCACCCACTCAACCGGTCACAGGCGCAAACCACCCACACTCGCTCACACGCAATTGTGGAGCTTGACATGGTGATCTTAACAATAGGAACACTATAACCATTGACGCGAGGCTTGTTTGGCCGATACTCGTGAGGCAGGCTGTTTGTTGTGAAACTCTGCCCGCACCGTACTGTGGCTACAGAGTGATCGAGTAGCCACGTCAGACACACTCGGTGCAATGTTCCAGCTAGCGAGCTGTTCACGTTTGTTGAGTTAATAGAAATTCTAGTGCAGATGATGATTATAGGAGGCAAACGCGTAAGCTATCCCAAAACGGTGTGTACTGCAATAATCAATGCCATAACAACGAACTGTGGCTTTGAGTCTGACTTTCTGTAACCAGATATTCAGACTGCAGTTGCTATTACATATGTAAGCAGTGGGATCTTGAAACTGGAATAGTGAGTTCTGATACCACAGAGCCTCTGTGGAAGAAGGAGACAGAAAATGTGGTAGAAAGTGGGAACTACGCGTGTATATCATTTGTGCCTTTAGGGTGGAAGGTTAAACGATCAAAAACAGCCACCAGGAATTCCTCCAGAATAGAACATTTATGCTTTACTGATTCACTCTCACATTTGCTCGGTATTCACTACAGTAGGTCTCGTCGGATGGTGATGGAAGTTCACTTCAGTTACAAGCAATTTCATGTCTTATGAGAAAGAGCCTACTGCAGGAGGCGTTGTGTTGTACATAGGAGGAGTCGGAGGACTTGTACAAATTTTGGTTTCATGGAAACTTACCATTTTTGAGACCAAAACTTTAATTGGAACGTATTAAGGTTGATCTCTAGTAAGGTACGTAGCAGCGTGGCTAGGTTTATTTTGGCGCCCCGGGCGAGTGATCACAGTGGCTACCCCTGAGAGAAACTAACCTTAAAAATGACGCAAATGTTTGTTGAATATTATTTTATTTGACTCAATAATTTAAGGTGTGGTGAGATAAAATATTCATTTTGATGCTCTCTTTTACCATCCCTTGGACTATGCAACTCGAAATGGTCTCACTATTCGCCCCCATTCCGCTATAGCCACAGCCCTGAGGATGTGAACTGACTCAGGAAAACGTTCAGTGGGGAAAAGTTGTGATGATGAATACTTCGAGTTCCGTGACAAGGGCAGTTTATGGAGCAGCTGAGTGTACTATGTAAACCCTGAATTCTGTATCAAGGGTTATGTCACTACAGGCCTGATTGCCTAGCCGGTATTGTGTAGGTTTAGTGGGAATACGAAGCGGAATGAATAAGCGCTAATTAAATAAATAATGAAATGAATAAAAACGAATTCTTCTTTGTGATTTCGCTCTCCTTCCTTTGTATTATTTAATAATTCTATAAGATCCGTAGAAGCTACGCAGTTTCGGAACTGAAAAATAAGACATTAGTTGTCTGTAAGCAGAAACTGATTACGATTTGGTTGTGCCTTATTTTATGCTATAAAATGGGGCCATCATATGGCGGGATGACGAAATACTCATTCCCTTACCCATGTCCGTTTCAAAGGTTTACGCAATTCTCTCAGATTTTTCCCTTTCTTGTCTACAAATATATACATACGTGATCATAATTGTCTTTTGTTTATCGGATGTTTACAGCGTTAATACCAACTACTGGATTGCTGTCATTTGGTTGTATTGTCGTAAGTCGGATTATTGTTTGGCTGCTGCCATCTGGTGGTGTCAGTCGAAAATAACACAATTTAATAAACTTATAAGCTGGCATGATTTTGTTAATAGTTGAAGAGATAAATGCAACCTTTTCCTTTCGACAGATTTTTATTATATTTGTCGCAGCCTATGCCATAATAATTCTAACACTACTTTTAACATTTCAAACACATTTCTTTATATTCTGATGGGTTATGGCTGCCAGAGACAGAAAGATAGAAGGCGGTCACTCTGGGTTTTCCACTCGATTGACATTGTGCTGCACGTATTCTTTTTCCTCTACGTTGGTACCAGTTATTTAAGACCGACGAATCCGTAGGGAAATTCTCTTTATCCCTCTCATCTTCTAAATCATTCACAGTTCACAGCTTCCTGAAGAAAAACATTATTGCCAAAAGATATTCATTTCACAACAGTTACAACAACATTGCGGATTTAGTTCATGTAAGAACGGTCTACAATCTTCTAGATCATGTAGATAATTATTTGATTGCAAGTAACTCATCTCCAGTGAGCAGTTCCGATAGCAACCTTGTTGACATCATTATCGTCAACTGCATTTTCGTCATCACTGTCTACCCCCTCTTAAGAACGTGCGGAAAATGCCAAGTGCATTAGATCTAAAGAAAGACGCACAGTGTGTAAGTTGCGAATCCAGCGCAGAAAACGAAAGCAGCTACTCGGACGTGTAGTTGCACTGAGACCGCCGTGACAGCAGTGAAGAGGGTCGTGTCAATGTGCATTCCCTCATCTCTCGGCCTGTCGCCGCTGATAGCCGTCGTCTTATGTCGACTGGACGGTGGACTGTAATCGGGTCTGCCTGAATTCAGGACAAGGAATATCGTCTCACCTGTTTCGTTATCGAACGATGCTTGTGGACAGCGAAACATGAAATTGCTGACCCATAAACCTCCACAAGGCGTCATTTGCAGATTTTTGTAGAGCAATTATACTAACGTTTGAAGAAGCTTGCTTCCCAGATAGTATGATCTGTACCAGAGGCTGCAACTACAGTTTTATATACTCCTGATGATGGGTGCGAAGGACCCCCGAAACATGTAGAGTAATTTAGCAGTAAATAAATATCTGCATACTGTTGAATCTTGTTGGATTTCTTCAACCTTTTATAGAGCAGCTTCGTAATTATGTCTTCAACCCCTGCAAGGCAAATTGCATATTTAGTTAAACACGAACCACTTTGTGGGTGATTTACTTAAAAAATCTCTATAATCTTCTGAAAAATCATAATTTATCAAGTCAAGTGTAATTTAATATTTAAGTAGAAAGCACCTTTTCGAAGTTATGGAATCTTTAAGCCTGGCAAGTCGATCAGGGTTTTTATTCTCATGGCGAAGAAGAAGGCATGGAATAGCCCAAGCTGCTTCCTGGTGAGGCGAATGTCAGACGTCTGAGAGCGTTAACTAGTTCAGAACTGAAAGCGCCCTTGATCAGGACTTCATTATCAGCTCCAGGCTCTGCTTTGTAGCTTTGGGACCGGCGTCGGCGCATGCTTACCTTGAGATGGCTTCCCTTTCCGGCATTGCATGAACGCGACATATACTTTATTGCGGGTCACGAATTTTTTCCTGACACGGAGACGGCTGTCGAAAACATTCTTGTGTGGGGGGACTGGAGACACTTTATATAGCCTGATAATATTCTAGTGTTTTCTATGACTGTAAGGTAAAAAAGGTGAAGTGCACCCTTGTACAGGCACTGAGGCTCTGTACAGGCCGTACGGCTCAAAGGGGGAGTAGAGGTTTAGCCCTACTCTTTCTTGACCACGACACTAGAAGGGGATGAGGGGTCAGCTTCACGCCCCGGCCGCTCTTTACCCACGGGAAAGACCCGGTACCCATTGTGGGTGGGCCCCAGAGCCGGTCTAGACAGGTGCGGAAAACCTCGCCCCCACCGGGATTTTTTTTTTATTTTATAACACCATAATACATATTAACATGGACACTCTTCCATCGTCACACCATAGTCCATCCTTTCTCTCCCCATCTTTCCTTTCGTACATACTTACACCACTCACATCACTGTGTCCTTCCCATTTCGGTCATGGTCAATGTCATAACAGTTGCCATATTCCATCCCCTCCAACT
>Ga0123355_10021342_pt1 | contig 10362 bp, 2 predicted proteins | sample TergutEmb28metaG_3_FD_89872 | JGI IMG/M metagenome (GOLD analysis project Ga0123355, IMG submission 89872) | Embiratermes neotenicus P1 segment gut microbial communities from Petit-Saut dam, French Guiana - Emb289 P1 | ecosystem: Host-associated > Arthropoda: Insects > Digestive system > Gut ... | reverse complement strand
TGTGTCGAGATGGCCGGTCGCAGGACCTTCCGAATAATGACTTCTAGCCGACAGTCCGGCATCTAAAGTAAAAAAAAAGCAACACCCACATAGTACAACAAATAAACATAACATAACAACACACACAAGACAACTACAGCAATACACACGGTCAACCAACAACAATTACACAAAAGACAACTTAAAACTAGCAACAAAATACACGAGACAAATTATAATTTTACAACATGTACAAAAGGTAAAAACACCCAAGTAAGAGAGTACAGTTTACAGTCTGATTCTCTAATTACATCATGTCTAATAGGAACAGAAATTTTGCAGCAGGGCACCCTCATTTCGAATCGAGGACTGCCACCAACAGATGAGAGGTGAACCTGATGATCCGTACCTAATTCATTACACGTTCGATACTAGGAATGGAGCAGTCAAGGGCAATGTCAGAGAAATTAATTTTCAAAATTATGTAGCCAAGCATCTAAAGGGAAAGGATGACCGTACAGATTCACGCTTTTATACATGTCATGCGGGAACTGATTTTACATGTCTCCAGGAAGTTAGAACGTCTCAGCTTGATAGCTTTTACTGCCCACAACTTTCCGGGTACGTAGGTCCCAAGTCCTCCACTGCAAGGTTCGGTGAAAACGCATGGGTCAGCTGCCCTAGAAGCGACTCAGCTGTGTTATGTGGGGAGATTAATGGAGTCTGAATGCCGACTGAATGGCATATCAGAAGCTCAGAATTCTACCGCAACAGCCAGTCAGTAGGGTAGATTTAAATCAAATTAGAGTGTGAATGAACTACTTCAGCCGTGAAGACACGTGGATTCATTACGCGGACAATCGATATTTTGGGATCAAAGAGCAAGGAAGTAGAATCGTATATAGGTAATTAACCCGAGAAGTTACAGAAATTAGTAACAGATGAAAAATTATAGTAAAATGTGTGGCTGTGAAATAAATTAAGTACGCAAATTTGCGGACGAATAAAATAATCAATTAATAATCGCTGGTACGGTTAAGCGTTACAAGTGTTAATATAATGACAAACCAAATTACGTATCATGGTAAGTTTGTGATATGTGTGTGTGTGTGTGTTTGTGTGTAGCCTATGTGTGTAACAAGATAGGCAAAATATATTTTATGAGTGTGACTGTGTGAACATGATATTAAACTGTAATATGTGGTGTCCGGTTTGCAGGCTTAAGCAAGACACGACACCAAGAACGAAACGAGCAATATGGTAATCAACATCATAGTCGCGAGCTCCTGATGATGGGCATAGTAGTGTCCGAAACACGTTGAGCCTATAAGAAGTACAATAAAATAACAAGTGACATTCATTTGGTTTTTTATTCTTCAGTTATCACATGATGCACGGTCCTATAAACATCAGATTCACTACGAAAACATTCAGCCACATTTTCAACTCATGACTTCACACACATATGGAATCGCAGTGCGAACAATTGCACCACAAATTCACTACAATTATTTAAAACAGTAGAATTACTACAACTTGCAATACTGCAATATAAGTGTCCAGACATGGGTGTATAGTCTTATACGTTAGGTCTATATATGTATTACGTGTGTCTATAATGATATAAAACCGATACCACTCAGCATGATTATAGGGATGGTGCATTTCTTGCCATTCTTGTTTTGTTTTCGTAGGGTGACTTGCATGATGCAATTGCTTCTAAATTTGGTAGAACTAAAAACTTTTCTTCATCTCGTATTTTCGTCCAATATTTCTAATTAAAGCCTGATTTAATTCCAGGCTGAAATGTAACTTCCCTGCGTTTAAATTTATGTCTGTATACACTGCGAAAGCAGAACTGTGTGCCCACGGACCGTAGCAAGCAACAACTTTTGAATACTAAACTACATTTGTTGTCGTTACCCGCAAACAACATTTTCACTTTTGTACTGAAAGGCAAGCCGTTTGAACGCCAAAAGTTCACAGACCAGTTACTAGGTCTAAAATAAATTCTGCATTGAAACAAAAGCTTCCTGTCCCACCATAACGTAGGAACACTTAGCGAAATGTTTATAGAAAATGTTCTGCGTTTCGGTTTGTGCAAGTAACAAGACTGAAAATGGTGCACGCCGTGACGTTGAACACAGGCTTTATCACGGCGTTCTTCTGTTTCAAAGGGCAATGCGGTTTAACGGTGCACACGTAAAGGTACCGTCACTTTCAAACATAACAAAAGTACGATCTTGCTTGCACCGACTTTTACAAAACTCAAATGTACACATCGCTTTCCTAAAGGTTTAGGACTGATTTTTTTTTAAATGGAAAACAAATGAGGAAGACATATAACTTTTTGTATTCAAAATAAGCTTATTTGGCATATATACAGGCTTTTGTGCGATCGTTCATTTTCTGAAAAGCTGCCGAAAATTTCTCTTTTTGAACCTTCTTTAATTCATCAGTTACGGCTCGTTGGATCTCAGCAACATCCGCAAAGTGGAGTCCTTTTAACTTCATTTTCAACTTGGGGAACAGAAAATAGTCTGGCGGAGATAAATCTGGACAGTACGAGGGACGTTCGACATTCAGAGGATCGTGTATCGTGATATATTCTTATAATAAAGCCAACGAGATGCACTAATTTCTCAAATTTATTTTTTGGAATAGAACTCTACATGTTTCGAACACGTTTTCTGTCCATTATCAGGAATCTAGTACTGTATACATAGCAATAGGTATGTCATACAGCACTAGATTCCTGATGATGGGCAAAAAACCTGTCCGAAACATGTAGAGTTCTATTACAAAAAACAAATTTGAGAAATTAGTGCATCTCGTTGGTTTTACTATAAGAATACGAGGGTTGTGTATGCAACGGTAGTGCGTGCTGATCTATTACACTGAATATTACCCAGATCAAACAATAAATTCGAAACTAAGGACAAAATTCATTTATGCCTCCAAGTAAGATATGGTTTCCACTGAGCCATTTTCCACGAAACGCACATTTACTTATTCCCTGTTGGTGGACATATCCCAAGCAAAGATTTACTTTTCAAAACTGACGAAAGTTGTACAACATATGGGCGAAATGTTATGTACGCCCCTAAATGAAACATGGCTTATATTTATTTCGCTGCAACTCGATATTTCTCATTACCTTTGCACATAAATCAGTCGAGAAATGTGCACAGCACGGGTAGGAATTCAGATACTGCCTTCCTTAGAGTACACGTGATTAGCAGCCGATTTTCACAAAACACTTGCTAACTCTACGAAGTTTTGTAAGAAACTAGAATGAATTTCTTGAATATCTGACAAGGTTTAGTCGTTGATAATTAGTCACAGACGGGTAGCCGGATGAGTTTTGTCTCTACCCAAGGGGTTCTTCCTTTTACTTCGCCAAAACGCCCAAAGTTATGAGTGAAAAATAAAGTTGTAGTTTAAAGGCCTTTGTAAGAGGCCGCTTTTTCACCTTCTAATACAGCGCGGTCACAGCAACTGAAATGTGGGTTGCTTTCTCGATTTTGTCGTACTTACACCGACAGGGTACATTCTACAAACGAATGCAATATGAGATAATAATAAAGGCAGATTCGAGCAACAACGAACAGAGTAAACACACATTAATGTCTGTTTGGGCGTTCGTGCAATTCTCCCAAATGCATTTTCCAAATTTCTTTTCACCCCAAACTGGCAGCAGGGCAGCGAACTCAACCATCTATGCAATGCACGTCAAGTGGCGCTGTCATTTGTAGGGGGAAAAGCAGACTGGCTCTCGCTGCTGAGGTCTTGTAACCCCGAGTTGTAATTCCCTCTAATACTTCAGTTGTTGTTATCGTGGCTTTAAGGTATTCCAGCACCGGAAATTGTGAATTCCCATTACTGTCTCCACCTCAGAGCAAAGTAGCGATTACTGAGGTGGAGTTGCGTCTTTTGTAGACAGGAAGCTACCATAATCGCAACACCACAACGTATCACCAAATTACATGAAATGTTTTATACCGTTTGTCAGCGATGTGACTATGTTGTTTTGTCGCGTTGTGGATTACAAGTGGACAATACGCGACGTGGCGTGGCCTTATGCCTCCGATTGTGAAGAGCTTAAACAATCCATACTGTGTACAGCAGCAGTATTAATGCTACACGCCAGCTCCTAGATACCTTTCCAAAGCAGCCATCTTGTTTATCTACCATTATTTCACAGATATTCCTCCGTCACTGCCGTAACGAGATGGCACCAAATAAGTCCGACACTGGGAGTGGATATGTGGAAGACGTGTTGAACTGAAACGCAATAAAATGGTTTGCTATTTCTAATCTAAATTGTGGGAGAAATGTAGTGAAGTTGTGCGTTATGTACAGTCAACCAATACGAAAATTCGAACATGTCCAAAATGGCATTCCGTGCAACAAATAAATTACGCCCAGTCTGAAAAATAAAATAAGTAATTACTTGTAAATATTTGCACTGAATACATGACGCATAAAATTCATCACGGAATCGGAAAACGCTGCCATTTCTCACCCAATTATTCAAAATTTACATGAATGAAATAATAGTAAAATGCAGACAGATTTACACAAAAGGCATTACGTTAACAACAAGTACAATAATACTCTACTTTTGCAGAATATGAAGTCATAATACCTGATTCAGAGAATAATTTAAAGATCGGAGTATTTAAATTCTGTCCTATGTAAATTTAGGAAATTCTAAAAGTATTGTGAAACAAAAACTAGGAGTTTTATGTTTATGGTTCCGTGCATCGCTGATCTATATTAATAATTGTCCAACGAGATGCAACACAAAGCAGTCATTTTATTAATCTGCAAGTTCACTCTACCTCCCTCCAACGTGGCCAACTTGGCCAGGTTGGAGGGAGGTAGCTGCACAAAAATGTATGACCAATACCGGAGGCTGTAATTACAGTTTTATGTACAATTGATGATAGGTGTGGTTGACACCCGAAACATGTAGGGTGAATATTAATAAAAATACAACAAGATGCAATAACAGTATGGAGATATTTATTTACTGCAAAATCACTCTACATGTTTCGGGTGTCACAGCACCCATCATCAGGAGTACTAAAAATTGAAACCGCAGCCTCCGGCACAGGTCATAATACTGGTACAGCTACTTCTCTCCAACGTGGCCCGATCAGACCACGTTGGAGGGAAGTAGCTGCACCAGTATTATGACCTGTACCGGAGGCTGCGGTTACAATTTTTAGTACTCCTGATGATGGGTACTGTGGACACCCGAAACATGTAGAGTGATTTTGCAGTAAATAAATATCTCCATACTGTTATTGCATCTTGTTGGACTTTTATTAATACTGAATCATGATGCACGGAACCACGAGCTTAAAAAAATGTAGAGTGAACTTGCAGTATAATAAATAGAATGCTTAGTGTTGCAGCTCCTTGGACAAGTATTAATGAAACCAACTTGGAGATGTGCGAAGGTGACCCGCACATATTATGGTGCTATCCATGTAAAATCTTGGAGATCTATAAACTACTGCATAAAACGTCAGGGCGTTTGACTGTAGGAAAGGACTCAAACCTGAAGCTCTTTTGTATGGCATATGAGTAACAACCACTCAAACACAATCGTCACCAAGCGTGATAAATTGGTAAAAATGTACCAATCAGAAAAACGTACATACAAAAAGGGGCGTTATACAAGAATGTCTAAGTTTATAAGCACAATCCTACACCGGCTTCAATCTCAGGCCGATCCTTGTCGGATTGGTCGATGGATAAACTGACAATGGTTAGTGTTTCCGATTACTCCCGGTTTCTCTGCCAAATAAATCCCCCTCTGTTCCGTATTCATATTCCATTCTCCTACCAACGACATTTTATCTCCTTAGTGACTAACGGCACCCTCAAATAAAGCACTCGCCTCTACTCACCCACACATGGTGCAAGTGCCACATACAAGGGTGTAGTTAAAATCTTAATTGACAGGTACATTGTAGGCAAACAAAGCTGTAATTGTAGACGTGTGCTGTAGGTGGACGACTAATTATGTTTTTGTTCCGCTGTGATGTGCAAAGAGAAGCGGACATTCCCTTACGGTTTATGTAGTGGAACAAGCAGTAACGCTGCCTTCGCTGGCAAACTAGACGCGTGGTGTGTAATAAAGCGACGCCTTTCATTATGTTTGACCAATTACATACACAAAGTCCTTGCTTCCAAATCAGATGATTCTTCAAATTTCACTATGCAAGCAAATATCAAAGCAATCCGTGTACAGGCCTGTACGAGCCCTGAGGGTTCCAGAAGGATGAGCGTCCCAAATTTCAAGACAGTCGACTCATGATGGTGGTGTGGTTGTGAGACAGGACCGGTCGCCTTTACCCCTAGAAAACATTCCTAGTAGTCACTTCTGTTAGAGGCTTAGTCGAACCCAGCGCCATAGTGCGACGGGGAGGATTTTGCCAATTACAAATTCCAATGACACCATTGGAAATCGAACCTGCCACCTTCCGGCTTGTAGAACAGTTGACGAACCTGAATTACCAAACTTCTGTCTTCGTACGTGTGACCGAACTGGGGGATCAAAGTTTATGCCGAACAGACTATTTCAGTGGTGAAGTAGTTCGCTCCTGAGACTTGCAGGCATCCACCTTCCAGACAACACTGTCTTTTAACCCAGGAGGACACAACAATCTTTTTGTACATGTTTACAGGCTTCCGCTGTGAGAGGTGCTCAAACGACACTCTTCTGAGTTGTTGTGTCGAGTGAAATTATAGGTTTATTGCGACGTTTGGGATTGACGTGCTACAGCAACTTAAGGAAGAGAATTAGATACCCGTAGATACTGAAACTCTTCGGAGGACTGGATCGATTATAAAAATTGGTTTCGTACGGACTCCGACCAAGCAGAACCAAAGAAAGGGTACATCTTATACCTAGCGAAATCACTAAAGACCCTGACCAAACGTCGGAATAAGCACGTAGGCTAACGCTACACAGTGTAATGTCCCCGAAGACCAAAACATAAATGTTTTATACCTTGTGCTCTAAGTTTAAATCAAGCTTTGCGATATAAAAATTCACCACCAAAGGAATTTTACCAACTCTTAGCAGAATCGTTATTTCGAAGTTATTTCCAAACCCCAACAGGTCGTAACGCACAAGACGTAACCTGATAGTGGTAAAGGTCAAGAGAATAGCAGGCTCATATGGGTTTTCAGTGTAATATCAACAGCCTGCTAATGCATCTGAACTATTTTCGTCTTTAGCTAGGCCTTATAACATTTTTTACCTCGCGTAATGTTAATACTCCTATAAATGAGTAATAGGATCTCTATTCAAGAAAGAAAATTCAAACGTTGAGTAGTCCTGAGGCAAGGCGCTATAAACGTCATGCAACAGTCTGAAAGAGCAAAAGCATCTAAACTTCTGCCTTCTCCCTGCAAAACATGAACGAAGTTTTAAAAGTAATCTCACCATAACTCTTCATTTATCCCTGTTATGGAGACGCCTCAGGTTCATGCTCATAAGGCTTGGCTGGTAGTGTTGCTTTCAAAACTACAGCAAAGGATTAAAGTTAGATCCTAAATCTAAGTTTATGTTGTATTACAGAGCACGTCAATAACTAGATGACACATAATTTGGTATTGGAGCACAGGCGAAAGGGACTTGTGTATTAAGCTCGCTGACTTTAACTCCACAAATGTCAATTGCGATTCCATGAACAGCTGAGCTCTTAATACTTGTTAGTGTCTATTGAAGCAATCTGGCAGGGAGTTGGGGCTGGCGTGTTAAAGACGAAGGTGATAGATTCACATGAATCCTCTTTCGTATCGCCAGCTAAATTGTGGAACAAACTTTATAGATTACAGCCTTGCAGTTCTTTCGAAAGGACAAAGAAGTATCTTTTCTATTTGATTGTAATTTTTCAACTTGAATCTAGCGATATATATATAAGGCAAAGTGATCCCGCTACAGGCCCGGTGTGGCCCAGAGGGTGGGTAGGGGTCTAGCTCTACTTTTCCATGACTGCGGCACTAGAAGGGGGTGAGTGGTCCAGCAGCACGACCCGGCCGCACTTTACCACCGGGAAAGACCCGGTACCCATTTTACAGGAGGCTGGGTGGGCCCTAGGGCCGGTCTGGATGGGCGGAAAATTTCGTTCCCACCGGGATTCGATCCCCGACCGTCCAGCCCGTAGCTCAGTCGCTATATCGACTGAGCTACACGCCCCTCCCCCCCCCACAGACATACACACACACACACACACACATATATATATATGCCTGATAGGTCGCACCTTCAGACGCACTTCACTGAACAAGCAATCATAAAATGTTTATGCAGTTAAAATACTAATTAGGAAGATTTCAAGATTTTTACCTACTTTTTACAAGAGTATGTGGCCCTCTCCGCAAGTGGCACAAATTTTATTCAAATAATACGTCCATTTTACAAGAGATCTGCGAGCTGGGTTGTAAAATAAAGCTATCTATATATTGCTTAACGGGTAAAATAGTGTCTTTCAGTGGTATAAAGTTACCGTAAAACTTTACAATTTCACACACTTTACATCATATTTTGAACAACCCTGCCCATATACCTACTTCCTTTTATTTTCTAATGCTTCATTTCTTAAAGAAGAACATCAAAATGATGCATTCGAGTTCACACATGTAGCCGAGAAAATAAAAGTTATTTACACGTAGAACATTGGTTGTATTGTGTAGAAGTATCTGAAATATTTAGTACACGTGTAAGGTTAAAGTGCAAGAGAATGTTCTCAAATTACTTTCAAAAACTTTCTGTCCTCCATCTTCATTTGCTTTGGCATACCTGTCTCTTTTGCAGCCTCCATAAACGTAGATAACAATATTTCATATAGGACTTACGCTCATATGAACAAAGATTCTACTACCGAGTTCTTCTGACATTTCTACAGTAAAACCAACCAGATGAACCAATGTCTCAAATTTATTTTATTTTGGAATAACTGTACATGTTTAGGACGGTTTCTCCATCCATTATTAGGAGTTAAAGACTGTACAAACTGCATATGTCAAACAGGTACTGCTGACTGCTTGCTAGCAAGCGGAAAGCAGTATCTGTTTGACATATGCCTGTTACTGTATGTACGTGTACTGTCGTGAACTCCTACTGATGGACGGAAAGACCGTCCGAAACATGTACAGTTATTCCAAAATAAAATAAATTTGAGACATTGGTGCATCTGGTTGATTTTACTATAGAAATACAAGGGAGAATCAAACAGTAAAGGCAAAATACTTTTAACCGCTTTAATAGAAGTAACTGTGAGCAATTTTACTTATCATTTTTCTACATAGTCCCCTTGTAACACAATGCATTTGTTATATGGTTTAACTAGTTTCTGTATTCCTGCGTAGAAGAAGCTTTTCAGCTGCTCTTGTGGTCTTGTGTGCGCGATGTTGATGTCCGACCAGAACGACCTTCATCAATAACACGTGTTCGACCCGATTTAAACTTTTCCACCCTATCATAAACCTTTCGTTGACTCATGGTGCTCTGTCCATACTGAGCCAACACACGACGGTGAATTTCCACAGGTTTCACTGCTTCTGCCCAAAGAAACCGCACTACGCCACGTTGTTCTTCGATGGTGCAATCTTGCAAAGGAAAGTCCATGTTTTCGTCCTCGTTGCTGCCACTCGACTGAAGGCAGAGCGCTGTACTGCACATGGCTGAACTCTTCATCAGGCGTTGTCAATACTGCGCAATGCGGCAGCTCCTCTCTTTCCCGGTTACCGCGTAATTTAAAAATTGCCTTTATTTTTTGATTCACCCTCGTATATTACGATGCACGGCCCAAGGGTTTTCAAATTCACCTGACATATTCAGCATACACTGCCCGACACTCCACTAAGACGGAATCATTGTAGTACATCCTAACTTAGCACTGTTTAGACCAGTTATATTGTCAGTAAACAATTGTATCATTACATCCCTATAATTAATGAACACTACCAAACATGTTTAAGGAATCATATTCTCTTTTGTTCCTGAGCTAGAACGTAAGGAAGAAAGAGGAAAGAATAAGAATACGGAAAATGAAAGCAGGAAGAGTGCAAAAATCTTCCTTATGTGGAACTTCAGAGGAGCCTCCTGGGATAACTTCAAGATGCTCTACTGGTGATGTTATCAGAGCCAGCTTCCGTACGGAATATAAGACTCGGCAGAGAAACTCGTTCTTACGCATACATCTTGTTCCACATGTCCCTCTATTTATTGTGACACTACAGGCTAACTTGGGACTAGACCGGCTCACAGTTGAGGCTGCTAGATCACACACAATCAGCACCCCCCCCCCCCCCCACACACACCACAACCCCCCAAAAAAAGAAACAGGTGGACCCCCC
>Ga0123355_10021341_pt1 | contig 10362 bp, 10 predicted proteins | sample TergutEmb28metaG_3_FD_89872 | JGI IMG/M metagenome (GOLD analysis project Ga0123355, IMG submission 89872) | Embiratermes neotenicus P1 segment gut microbial communities from Petit-Saut dam, French Guiana - Emb289 P1 | ecosystem: Host-associated > Arthropoda: Insects > Digestive system > Gut ... | reverse complement strand
TTTCGCCGCAATCTTCGTAAGGCTTTACGAGTTCTATCATGTCGAGCATTATATCGCTGTCACTTCCAGCAGAGTAAGATACGGCAATGCGCCCATACTCACGCAATTTGTTACGAGTAACCATCATGTATTTTTGTATGTTGTAGTTCATGGGTACATCTTCATTTAGGAAGTTATAGAAATTTTTATCGTTCATGTGCAAGCCTCCACAGTTAGTATAAAATAATAACAAAAAAGACCCGATTGTTTTTTCAATCGAGCCTTTGATAGCTAAAATATTTGCCTTCACTATTCCCTTTGTGAACACCGCTAAGGTGTAGTTACGTCATAATGACGGATAATATCTTGCCTTTATAGAGTGTCCATAAAGGCGGAACAATTTTTGCTTTGGTACTTTGCAAATGACGTTTTGAGATAAAACAGAGGTTTTTTTACAATGGATAAATGTTCAGCAAGCCTGTAAATTCAAGGATTTTTGCTGTTCCCTTTGTGGATAATCTTCAATTGAAAAAGTGTGGACATTAAGCACGGCATGGCCGTACACCGCTTTATTTATGCTCATAAAAACACCCCATCGAAAAAGATTTAAAGTGCCCTTTCAAACCATACAAAGGCATTGGTAAACGCATTAAAAATATAGTTAAACCGCAGACCTCCCTCTACGTATACCGAAAAAACATATACAGGGATACCCACGCTTTGCCCGCCTTCTTCTGTCAAAAAATAGGACAGACGCATATCGTTTATCATGATTCTTCCCTGCACGCCCGCCCCATATCCTGTCCCGTGGCGCATGTAGTTCATTAAAGCCATAAGTGCCTCGTCCCCGGAAAAGATGCTTCGGGCTTCCCCTATAAGTCCGCGGTGATACGCGCATACGCGGGAATACGTGATGAATATTATGCCGTTTTCTGTCACGTGCACCCTAATGTGGTCATTGTGCAGCATATGCCCCCTGTAACTCGAAAAGAAATTCACCACCCAGTGACCCTGGCGGTTTAAGATTGTTGAGTGAAGCAGCATGTCATTTGGCATACCCATGATGCTTTCGATATATTCCGTGGCCAAAAGCTCCGCCGCCCTTGCCCCCGGCGCGGCACTGAAAATCTCGTTTGTTATGCCGTCAAAAATTTCGAAGCTGACGATATTTGTCCAAGCAGAATAAGCCATCACCTTGTTGCCGTCCATTGTGCGATAGACTACATGGTCTTCGAAATCGGCATCCACCACAAAAACCTTATCCCCAAAAAAGCGGGAGGCAAGGCCGTCCAAGTCATAGTCATATCTGTGCATTTCCATCTTCCGCATGGGTCTGAAATCCCGCACTACTTCACCATGGAAATGTATGTCGTCCCTTTGCAGTATGGAGATTATGGCCGCCTCTTGCGCCGCAGACAGGGTATATCTGCTTTCGGTCATAAAGATCAGCCCGGACAACACCAGGGTGGCCACGCTTAACAGAGCTATCAATATATTTTTGATCCTTTCAGTATCCATAATTGCCTCCCCTGCAATGTAAGCCAAGAATGGAATCGCCGTCAAACACAAAAAACATACCTGTGTCCTCAATTGCTTCATCCATGCCGGCATGGAAATCAAGCATAAGCCGCCTGTAACGCACAACGGCATTGTTAATCACCCGCACTTCTATTGCGTGGTTCAGTGCATTTGTCCGGGCAAAATTTTCGCTTATTAACACGGGCAAACCCGCAACGGCATAATCAAAATAAAAATTCCATTGATTGTCGGCAGGTCCCGCGCTATACCCCGCCAAAAAAATGTCATTGCCTATCGCATCCCTCCTAAGCATATCAAGAGCCGCAAGCAAGGATGTGGTAAAGTTCGTGGTGCCGCCCGGACTTCTCCCCAAAAGGGCGGTGTACTCCACGATATTACTGGGGTAAAATTTTACTACGCGGAAGTTGTCGCTGTAGGTGTATACGCCGTTTATGGTAACGGCTTCTATGGCGGCGGGGTTGGGGAAGAAAAACCGCATAAAAGGCTCTACGGTAGCAAGGAGAAGTTCGCCCGGCTCGCCTATGGGATTTTGAACGAAGGCTGTGTTATATCGCGGTTTTTTGTCCCGTTGCGTGATAAAATTACGCAAGTCGAAATAAATTTGAGCATCTTGAAGGGCGAACAAATAAAAACCCACGCCTTGGCCATCAATGAAAAAAAAGTTCACTTCGCCCTGTTGCGGAGAAATAACCAAAGTTTCAAAGTTAGCGAAAACAGAGGATAAAAAACCCGGTCTTTGCCCGAAATGTTCCCTGAAAAAACTTGTGGGCATAGAAAAATTGTACATAATTGTGATGTTTTGCGCCGGAAACATTTCTTCGCTCAAGACACCCGAACGGATGAAGTTACCCCTGTCTATCAAGGCAGAAATGGCATCCGCAGAAATTTCCCACGCCGGTTGTGCGGGCAAATTGCCATATATCACTTCGCGCTTTTGCCCGTCAGAACTTATGGCTATCTGTGCCAGCTCTATCATAGCAGAAGCCATATGGTTTGTGGGGCTTATCACTGTCGCCGGGACACTAAAAAAAGTGCCGCCAAACCATAGCCTCACGACAAGAAATGCGCAAGTCACAGCCAAAACACAGATAATAATGTTTTTAATCATGGACTTTTTCATGTTGTTATTATAACAAATCTATTATCTCAAAACAAGTAGGTGCCGGCCTAAATCCACAAAAAAGTCTGCTCCCGAAACCCTGTTGATGTCCGCAATGGCAAAAAAGATATCCCCGTCAATTTCTATTTCCTTGCCATCAAGCAATTGTAAGTAGGGAAAACGAGTGTCGTAGATCAGTGCCCTTGCAGGGATATAAAAATAATAATTCCTCATGATGGCTCTGAATGGCGAATGGATTCGTATTGTTGCTTTCTCGTGATGAGGAGAAATATTAACATAATTCAGAAAATGGGGGGCGGTCAAAGCCTGCGCATAAGCCGCGCTGATGTCTCGCATTGTATTTATCGCATATTTGTTGCCGCTGCCCTGCAAATCATTATAATTGAGGTACAGTATTGCTCTGATGCGCGGATATTCTTGAAGACGGCTATATATATGCGTGATTTTTTCGGCGGCCTGCCGTGTGAAATAGGCATTGCTTTCCAAGGTATAATGGGACACTGCCGTGCTTACAACTAACGGTCCTTCGTGTTGAAAAGCAAAGTAAAAAAAGTCGATGTAAGCAAAAAAATCCCTGAATTGCCCGTTTGTATCCACATCGTTGTATATTATCAGATGTATCCAGTCCACCGCATCTCTGCCGGGGTAAAATTGTGTGGAGTGCATCATGCTTTCCGCATCAAAGCCCCATACAAGAGCTACGTTGGAGGCATGTTCGGCAAAAATATCACGTGCGCGACGGAAAAATGCAATATACTCTGTCGGGTCAAAGGCGTGGCCGGCCAAAACAGGAAATAAGTTCACAAAAATGGGTACATCAAAATTTCCCGCATTAATCGCAAGATCTGTAAGCAGTTCTATGTCGTACTTTGGTCCGTTTTCGGACGGCATCACCACGATGAATGGGGTCTTCATAAGAGCAATGTTCTCCAGCACCCATTTCACGGGATATTCATCATCCAGTGCCATGGTGTAGGCAAAAATCGCATGACTCACGCCAACGTCAGCCTCAAAAGCTCTTATGCTGTTAACCGTCGTGTCCCTTGCGATGTACACGCCAACAAAACTTCCTGTATATGGCTCGTGCAGGCTAAGTTGATGATTTTGGATTTCGATCTGCAAATTAAAGGGGGTTATCTTGTCATACATGGGCGACCCGGTATATGCCGCCACAGCATCAATGCTAAGCGGTGTTGGCACATTTGGTGTGTTTTGGGCCGTACACGACGCAAGGGCAAACAGGATAAAAAGACTTGCTGAAAGAAAGGCATATTTTGACACTCGTCATTCTCCTTCTCCCCCCAAGTATACATTTATTGCGTCCAGATAACGCAGGTATCCGCCCCTGTATTCAACTAGATACTTTTTGTCAAAACTTCCATAAGGAACAGATTTCCTTCCTCCGTTTTGCGCAACATCCCAATGGTCTTTCAATTGCTCAAAGGGCAAAAAGAAAAACTGGTCATACAAAACAAAATTCACCAACATAAAGGCTATGCCCTTTTGCTTTACAAATTCGCCCATAAACTCAATTTGGTGGTGGTGCATACTACTTACCGGAAAGCTTTTTTGCCGAGTTTCCTTTGCATCAAAGCATATGGGTATGCCCTGCACCACGCCGATATAGTCTACCGTACTTTTTTTTTCAAAATACGCCAAGGTGATGGTGCGGTTTTCTTTGTTAATTTCTACCGGTGTAATGGGCGTAGGTACCTTTTGCACAATGGCCAGCGAGTTATTTCTATACCTGTCGTTAGTGAAATTTATTATGTCCTCAAATGTAGAGCCTCTGAGCCCCCTATTCGAAAAGCCCATTAATATCTTCCCCTTTTATTGTTAAAATATACCATATCTTTCGGCAGGGGCGCAGTAAAGCTTTTGCCTGACAAATAATCCAAAATCCCATAAACTTCATCAAAGACAACTTCCTGGGCATGAAGCATTTGCCGCGCCGCGCCCTTCCCGCCATATTTTACATCACCTACAAGTGGGTGCCCGATGCTCGCCAAATGGGCGCGAATCTGGTGACTGCGCCCTGTCTCAAGCCCAATTTTCAGCACTGTCACATTTCGTGCGGCATCATATTCCACAGGCTCCACTTTTGTGACAACTTTCTGCTTCAATGTTCCACGTGGAACAATTTGCACCAATTTTTTTGACGCATCCTTTTCGTAGAACCCCTCAAGAATCATTTCCCGAGAAATTTCCCCGTGTACCACGGCCAAATAATTCTTCTTGATGCATCTGTTATGGATAAGCTTGCTTAAAATCTGCGCACTGGAGTGATTTTTTGCACACAAAACGATACCTGTTGTGTTTCGATCCAGACGGTTTACGACTACAGGGACATAGGCAGCATCTTTATACAAATACCGCAAGCGACCCGTAACCGAATCACTGTTGGCACTGTCGGGCTGTGTCAGCAAATCCGCGGGCTTGTTCACAATGGCAATATTTTCGTCTTTGTAGATGATCTCAAGTGCCCCCACGCTTGATTTTGAGGATTTTGTAAATTTCGCAATGGTTTCATCGGCAAGATACAGCATCACAACATCGCCGTCATTTAATATCAACGCACACTCTACACGTACGCCATTCACCACGATGTTTTTCTTGCGCAACATCTTATGAATGAAGGGTTTGGGGGCGGCACCCAAATGGCGCATAAGAAATTTATCCAGACGCTGGCCGCATGTATTTTTATTTATTACGATTTTTTGCATATTTATTGCCCCGCTTTTCGGCCTCGAAAATAAAATAACCGTCTCTTTCGCGAACTTTCACACCACCAAAGATGGCTACAAATTTATTCTTATACCATGTGTCTCGTTTTGTAACCATAAAAAATCTGCCGCCCAAACGCAATCGGTTAAAGCCTTTCTCAATAAACGATTTGGCTATCGAAAAATCTGCGTGATAGGGGGGATTACACAAAATCAAGTCAAATTCCGTTTCGTCTAAGTTTTCGTAGGCATTGCTTTGTAATATATTTACTCCACAAACCCCGTTTAACTTGACATTTTTCTTAGCATATTCTATGGCTATTTTATCCACATCAAGCATAAAAACCCTATCCGATGCGCAAAACTTAGCCGCAACAATGCCTGCCACACCATATCCACAACCCAAGTCCAGCACCTTTGCCGACGGGACAAACTCCACAAAAGACAACATATGCAAAGTCCCCTTGTCGATTTGCTTGGGCGAAAACAAGCTTGGATGGCTTTCAAACACAAAGTCATGCCCCTTTATTATCTCAAAAATCATAAGCTATCGCCCCGCCATACTATGCAGATACGCATTGATGAAAATGTCAATATTGCCGTCCATCACAGCAGAGATATTGCCCATCTCGGCATTTGTGCGGTGGTCCTTCACCATATTGTATGGATGAAAAACATACGAACGTATCTGGTTCGACCAACCGATGTCCTTCACTTCTCCGCGCACGCCGGATAGAAGCTCGGTTTTTTCGGCATTTTTAAGTTCCAATAGCTTTGCGCGCAACATTTTCATGGCCACATCGCGGTTTTTGTGCTGACTGCGCTCGTTTTGGCATTGGACGATGATGCCTGAAGGGATATGGGTTATGCGTATGGCCGAATCTGTAGTGTTGACGTGTTGGCCGCCCGCCCCGGACGAACGATATGTGTCTATGCGCAGCTCGTCAGGGTTGATTTCGATTGTGGCATCGTCCTCAATATCCGGCATCACATCGCAGGAGGCAAACGATGTGTGACGTTTGCCCGCCGCGTCAAAAGGCGAAAGGCGCACCAGGCGGTGTATGCCCTTTTCGCTCTTGAGATAGCCATATGCACAATCACCGACAATTTCCATGGTTACAGACTTTGTGCCTGCCTCGTCCCCTGGCAGATAGTCCAAAATTTGAGTGGAATACCCCCGCATATCCGCCCATCGGGTATACATGCGCAATAGCATACCAACCCAGTCGCAGGCCTCGGTGCCGCCCGCGCCGGCGTGAAGAGACAATATGGCGTTGTTTTTGTCATATTCGCCGGACAAAAGTGTGGCCGTGCGCAAATTTTCATAAGAGGTCATAAAATCTGCCGCCGCCCTTTTGATATCAGGTAAAAGCGAGCTATCGCCCTCCTCCTCGGCCATCTCAATCAAAACAAGAGCCTCTTCATAAGATTCTTCCAAACTACGAAAAGTCCCCGCCTTTTTCCTCAGCTCTTTTTCTTCCTTCAAGATTCTTTGTGCGTTTTCAGTGTCGTTCCAAAAGTCCTCTGCGGTCGACTTCTCCGCCAGACCATCGGCCTTTGCTTCCAATCCCGCAACGTCAAAGAGATCTCCCCATTTCAATCAGTTTGTTGCGGTACGGAGCCAGCTCTGTCCGGATTTGCTCTAACATTTTTTTCACTTCCTTTATTTTTTTTGGCGTGCCTCCCAAATATTGTACCATACCCCATGTTGAAATTCCACATAAAAAATAACCCGGCCACAGGGGGGTAGTGGTCCGGGCTATTGAGGGGGGATATTATGAACTTACAATGTAACCTTTTCACAGGTCACATTTAAACAAGATCACATAAATAATATTTTCCAGTAATGGGGGATTTTATACGTTGAACAAAAATTTCTTCTTGTCATAAAAACTCTTACAAGCCTATATACTTAAATAGTCGTGATATAACTATTAGGAGGGGTATGATGGAACTTGTAAGAGAAAAGATTGTGCTAAACAAGCATATAGGCAGGGAGAAGAGTCAGGTGCTGCTGGAGGGGGATATAATTGTGCCGGATATCAAGCCGGACATAGCCTCCGTTTTAAGGGCAGATGCCCAGATTGTCATATCCAAGGTAAACCCCATGGCAAACAGGATAAGCTATAGCGGTCGGCTTGTGATAAGGATACTGTATATGGCAAAGGACGGGAACTCTTCTGTTCATAGTATTTCCGTCCACGCGCCGGTGGATGACTTTTTTAACATGGAGGGCGTTAACCCCGTCATGTGGATAAATCTTTCTGCGAACGTTGCCAATATGGATTATCGTGTGGTTAACGACAGAAAGCTCAATTACAGGGCTGTGGTGGATATAACCATATCAGCTTCAGAAAATTCTTCCGTGGATATGGTGAGGCATATCGAAGGGCTTGCGACCACGCAGCAAAAAACCGCCACATTTACCATAAATAATCTTGTTGAAAAAGCGACAGACGAGTTTACCATAAAGGATGATATCATCCTGCCCTCCACAAAACCCGCGATAAGAGAGTTGTTGTCCTGTGGTGCGTCTATTTCAGGCAAAGAGGTGCGCATCGCAAGCGGTCGATGCGACATATCCGGCGAGCTTGTGATAACTCCGCTGTATAAAGGCACCGGCGAAGATTCTGTCATAGAATTTGCGGAATTCCAGCTACCTTTCTCAGGGTCTATCGACATAACCTCCACAGGAGACGGAAACTTTGGGGATGTTGTCCTCAACGTGCTGGAAAGCGTTGTGACAGTGAATCCGGACGAAGATGGCGAAGACAGGATTTTAGCCGCGGAAGTTGTGATTGGAGCCGACATACGAATTTCCAGCAATCAAGACCTTACCATTTTGGACGATGCATACTGCATAGACCAAAATCTTGATATTTCAAAACAAAATCTGGACTATCAATATCTTGTATGCCGCAACAGGAATCAGTTTAATGTGAAAGAAATTGTCACACTTGCGGACGCGCCGGAAATATTGCAAATTCTTTCGGTCAGCGGACAAATACATTTGGAGGACAAGAAGGTTGTAGATGACAAGGTTGTGGTGGAAGGAATAGTTTCAGCGGACATTCTTTACGTTGCCAATTCTGACGAAGCACCTATTTATAACCACAGAGCCGTGTTGCCCGTGAGGCAGGTTGTCGAAGCCAGAGGAGCCAGGTTGGGTATGGAGGCAGAAGTAGAGCACAGCATAGACCACGTGGGCTTTAATATGCTTAGCGGCGACGAGGTAGAGCTGCGTTTTCTTCTGATCATGGATACCCTTGTGCAGGAAAACATAAGGGCAGAATACATATCCGACATAGAATTTAGTCCGCTGGACAGAGAAGAAATGGACTTAATGCCATCCATGGTGGTGCTTTGTGTGCAGAAAGGTGATACATTGTGGAGCATAGCCAAAAAATACAACGCCTCCATAGAAGAACTTGCCGCCATAAACGACATGGACAGCACAGCGGGACTTGTGGACGGGCAAAAGCTTTTGGTGGTAAAGAAGGTTGGCGGAGACGACGAATAGGTTGGCCGACTTTAAGCGCGACAAAACCCGACAAACGGGGGCTATGAATCCCTTTTTGTCGGGTTTTGCTTTGGTTTACTTACTGCTCAAACTTTTGGCAATAGTTCCCAGATTCATGCCGAGTATGTATACTATCGCATAATATGCCTCAATCTCGTCTGTTTTTTTGCCTGCTTAATAGGCTTTTCGATTATTCCATAAGTATTATCTCATCATCATTCCTAAAGGGAGCTATGCTGAGATTATGCCGCATAACCTCTTTTACCACAAAGATCGAATGGATTTCACGGTCAAAGGTTGTCACGCCCACTGTTGAACCTAAAACCTCATATGTTCCTCTGGCAACTGACCTACCCGACAACTTGTCTGTTTCAAACGCGCCGTCGCTCTTGAAATGAAAATAAAAATCAAAAGACCCACTTTTCCGAGTCCACTTTCCGACAATAGCATTCACTTTACTCTTCCTTCATGATTTGTCCTGCCGTTATGTTAAAGTATATCATAATATATTCGCTCTGTCAATACTATTTGTATATGAAATTATAATATATATTTAGCCTGACCAATCAAATACAATTGTAGAGGGTGATTAAAATTATGAATGACTTCAAGCCTTTCAAAAACGAAAAAACCGTTATCAGCATCAGGATTGACCGAGATATGTTAAGGATTTTGGACGATTTGGCAAACGATACCGATATAAGCCGCAATGAAATGATAATACAGTGCATCGAATATGCCCTCAGAAACACCAAGAAAGAGGGTTGAGCTTGTGGGTTGGCGGGGACGACGAATAGAGGGTCATCTTCGTCTGCACATAGGCCGCCCATTTTTGGGCAGTTTTCGCTTATGTGGTAACACATCAAAAAAGAAAACTTGACTATTGCCTAATGTTGACATGCAAAAAATAAAATTACAGCTGTTGACTTTGCGTTCAGCAAATGATATACTTGATATGTAATTAAGGGGGCGTACTGGTTTCGACGGGGATTTGAAAAGCAAAGATAGCCATCCGCAGTGCCGCCTGCGTCATCAAGGCAAAACCTTAAAAAATAAACAACAATAACAAATTAGCACTCGCCGCCTAGTCTAAAGGCGGTTGTCAGCCCGGGTTATCCCATCGGCCCGGGGTCTGGCATCGACAGATGGGGAACTTCCTTTACAGTCGCCCTGCCGTAGAGGAAAGACCATAGGGCTACTCGCATCAAAGCTTGTCGGATTCCTTTGGTGCGGGGAACCTCAGAAGCCGAATGTGATGGGAGAAGTCTTTGCCAACGGATTTTCGGACAGGAGTTCGACTCTCCTCGCCTCCATAGCTAAAAGCCTGTAAATTCAAGGGTTATGTGAGATATGACTATTTCACAGGAAAAACGGTATAGCATACCATCTATGCCGTTTTTCTCATGTTTTGGATGGGTTTTGGGTTTGTTCTTTTGCGGTTGTAAAATCAAACGCACCGATAAAGTTGTAGACGATTTCAA
>Ga0123355_10021340_pt1 | contig 10362 bp, 9 predicted proteins | sample TergutEmb28metaG_3_FD_89872 | JGI IMG/M metagenome (GOLD analysis project Ga0123355, IMG submission 89872) | Embiratermes neotenicus P1 segment gut microbial communities from Petit-Saut dam, French Guiana - Emb289 P1 | ecosystem: Host-associated > Arthropoda: Insects > Digestive system > Gut ... | reverse complement strand
GACCCCAAACTCAATAAGAATATTCTCTACAATTTTTCTGGAATATTTCTCATTTTTAGAAGAATCTAGCCAGATGTTATCATAAATGTGCATTGGCCATTAAGTAAAGTACCCAATCTTCTTGTTAGATTTTTATGAAATTTGAATTTTCTAGGTATATTTTGGAAAAATATTCAAATGTGGAATGTCATGAAAATCTGTCATGTGGGAGCCGACTTCCATGCGGACGGACATGGAGAAGCTAAGAGTCGCTTTTCGTAATTTTGCGAACGTGCCTGAAAGGATAAAAACTTGAAAATAAAACATAAGCCACATGTATTTGCTAATACACAACATTACTGACGTCATATAACACACCCGTTGTCATCCGATCCGACCATTTTCAGCTTTTTAGTTTAAATAAAGACAATGAAGCTCCCTTGTTACATGACAAGCAGGCGTAGAGGGGAGGTAGAAGCATAGCTCTACCTGTACTCGACTTCGGCGGAAGAAGGGGGTGGGTGTTCAGCGTCACGCTTTACCCCAGGAAAGAGATCCAGTGCCCATTGCAGGAGGCCTGGTGGGCCTTGGGGCCGGCCTGGATGGGTCCGAAAAATCTCACCCTCTCCAGAGCTCGAAGCCCGGACCGTCCGGCCCAAGGCGAATCGCTGTACCGACATAGCTATCTAGGCCGGTTTTCATACATGAATACAAAAGAAAGTCTATTGTATATTGAAGTTGTTACATTTCGTTTAGTAGTACATCAGTGAAAAATTGTAGAGATTCGGTCATATGGAATATTTTGAAATATTTGGACAGCAACAATGACAACATTGTTTCTCAGTCAGTGTGCCGCGACGTGAATCAGCTTCGCGTTCTGTTCAGATGAGTTCTGCACCAAATGATACCAGATTTCAGGAAAATAACCATCTATTACGGCAAATCGAACACAGTACACGATGTGGTATAAAATACAGTACTGTAGTGTTAGAATTTGTCCTTAACGTGTTTCTGCCTTTCCAGGCCATCCCAGTTTTAGAAGGTACTCGGTCAGAATACACTGGAAAGCCATTCAACCTTATTTTGTTTCCTCGGCTTTTGTTGTTTATTTGTTGAGTTCTGGCTTCCCCGCGTAGTGATATGATCAGTTAATGCCTATGCTAGTGGTGTAATAATGCGTTTTGCGGTGTGACGTTAAGTGCATACTTGTAACATGCATTCGGATTATCTAGAGTTCTATTTTTACGTTTCACTATGCGTATTTTAAACATTATTAGGTATGTTTCACGATGGATTAGTACGGGAGTACACAAATTTTTCAAAACCCAAGGAACCACTTCAAAATTATAGGCGCCAGAAGGGTGCCATGAAGCAAGTTTCACACCGAGTGTTTGTGCCCGGGCTTTGTTCTCTGGACTGGCAATTTCAATCATACTTCAGCAGTTTGTAATATAGTATTTGTTTTAAAGATATTCTTAGTATGTTCATTTATTTTTACGAACTGTGACAGGTTCTATTAAATTTCATGTAGAGTAGGCCGCGGTAGCGTAGGATGTCTAGCGACTCATTAAGGTCTGGACGATGCGGGGATCGAATCCAGGTGGAGGCGAGATTTTCGCTCCCGTCTAAACGGGCCCTGGGGTCCACCCAATCTCCTATACAATGGTTACCTGGTCTCTTTCCCAGGGTTAAAGCGTCCGGGACGTGGAGTTGACCACCCACCCCGCATCTAGTGCCGAAGTTAAGAAGCTCCTCAGCTCCCTCTTCGGACATTCATTGTCTGGTATAGGGTGAACTTTGCCTTTGCAGTAGATAAAAAGAGCATGAATAGTATAAAGAATTTATATAGGGCTGTGTACCAACACTAGTCGACGCCATATAAGTTGAGCTATTGAAGGCGTCGTTAATAAAGTACAATAATTGGTACTGGTATAGCGTGTTCTGATATGTCGAGCTGTTTGTCAGCCGTACCTGTTTCTTGTTTGGGGATTGGCTCTGATTACTGTTCAGCCGACAGGCGTTTTGTGATGTTTTCATTAAAAAGTGTTGCGCTTGTGTCAACACAAATTAACCGGTCATAAGGGCCCAGAATTTTATAGTTGTCCTCGAGGCTTCAGATTGCAAGTTAAAGAAGTGAGGTAGCGCGAATGAAAGAGCTGTAAATCGAATGACGGTCCTGACCTGTTAAAACGTAATGTTTTTGTACTTAGACTCGTATATGCCCGAGGTTATGAATGTTATCCTCTATTATCATTTGATTCATAGACCTTGAATGTAGTTGTTTCATTATAATTAAGTTGTGTGATTGTAATTGAGTGTTTGACGTTGTGATGAAGATAACCGGACGGTTCTTAAAAAAATTGTGATGAGAGGTTTGGTCAGCCCTTGACCTTGGAAACAAGTTGGTAAATGTCATTCCTCTTGCTTGGCTAGAGCTTGAGTTGGGCAGGGAAAGCTGGTTTTGCTGGTTGATGCCTGCCGCCAGTTCTGTAGTGCCTCTCTGCTGTTGTATAGGAGTCGTAAATACGTTGCATTTACTGTATTATTATTATTGGAAGTTGCTGCTGCTGCTAGTGGTGGGAAGAAACACCATCAACTTAAACACCACCTGCCAGCTTTCTTCACCTTATTGCTACAGACTTGAACAACTTTTTATGAACATCTGTTTTTAACCTTTGCTTCTTTTATACATTCAGCTAGCGCAGAAATTTCCGAGGGTAAAATGAGGTTTAAATACGTTTAGTTCAAAAACTGGATTACCCTTCTTAGTACAATTGTTACACTTTTGCCACGGAGTGTATTGCCGTCGTGTTCGGAGGTGCATGAATGTCGGTGACTCTCCCTCTCTCCACTTCATTCGCATAGTCCGATCAAGTTATAGCCCTTGGCAGTGCGAGTTCCCTTCGCCACTGACGTGCCATAGATTTCGAGAAGTCGTTTTATCCTGTATGATCGTTAGTTAAATGAATTGGCAGTACAGCAAGACAAGTAGTCGTATTCTCGAGGTGAGATACACACCCAATTAACTGAGTATCTTGAATACGTATTTCACCACTCTCAGGTCTGATGAACATTAACGTGTACACGCTTTTCTATACGGCGCGGACCGATAATTAAGAGTATTGTTTTGTAGAAGGGTCCCGGGCTTTACCACTTTGGCTACCTGATAGTAGCACTGTTAGGGTGAAGATGAGTGTGGAGCATTAGTGGAATTATAACTGACAGGAGAAAACCGAAGTAATCGGAGGAAAACCTGCGTCAGCAACGTTGTCCGACACAGAGCTCACATGGATTGGCCCGGGATTAGAACCGGGCCTCCCCGTCGAGACGCCGATAACTGCCTGAGCGTTTGAGGCCTGGAGTTCGTATAAATATTACGTAGAAGACGAGTTATACCTCACAGTAAACACACAAGCTGACTGTGCTGTATAAAGAAGCAGTCGGCGATAGTTCAATGATGTTACGGGACGGACAAAACACACTAGAATGTTCAGGCAGGTTGTCCATGTAGTAACTACTCACTTGTAAAGGGTTGCTGAACGTTATTTTGGAGCCGCGTGAGCGTAGTCGGTGTAGTGTCTAGGCTACGGGCTGGTCGGACGATACAGGGTTCGATTCCCAGTTCTCCAAAACGTCAAGACCGGCGTTGGGGCTCACACGGCTTTCTGTTTCAGTGCATATCGGGCGCTCTTGCCCGCGGGTTGAAGCTACCCGGCATGAAGTTGGCCGCACATTTCCATCTAGTGTCTGAGGTCAAGAGTGAGTGAAGGTATACCTTTATTCCCCCATTATGCCTTCAAGACTTGCACAGGAACAGTTTTTGCTTGACGGACCTTATTTGTTTCTACGTGCGGGTGTTACATCGTGTGTTGATGGCGCGTTGCGTGGTCAAGCACGTTACGGAAAAGCAGCATTCTAGAAGCTGTCAGTTTCACTCCATGACGATTATTATTATTCTTTGTTTTTCTGCAGGGGTTCTAAAGGATTTGTAAGTTTCTCCGTGCGAGCTGCACGAAGTTGCGTTTTCCCGTTACAAGTGTTCTAAGCTCTCCCTTCACCGCCACGTCCAGGACAACCTTGAGACAAGATCAGTCTCGTAGGCAGTCGCAACCAGTAGCTTTCTCGGAGTTGTAACGTTCGCCTGAGAATGAAGTTAATTTTTCATTTCCATATAGTGCCGAATCTAAGTGCTTCACGCTTTTTTGTGTGTCGTTATTGCATTTTTCATTCTGTAGAACAGACTCCCAGTGAATTGACCATACATGTTTTCCGAAAATTTCTTACTAGGGTAAGCTTTCGGAACCTTGTACTCGTTAATTCGCACTTAACACGGTTTTTGATGTTGGTGGGTTATCGGGTGAGGATATGAGTCATAAGTTGTAGGGTACATCGTAAGTTGTCGCAGCTTAATTGAGCGGTTGGACAGTAGAGGCATAGTTTCATTGTTTTTGAAAATTCGACACTAGATGGAAGTGAGTGAGTGAGTGGCTTCACGCAACGGCCGCATAAGCCTAGGACTATAGACATTGTCACCGTATTTTTGGAGGCTGGATGGGTTGGTTGGACACTGTAGAAGACACAGATTTTTGCCCTTGTCGGTTATCTACCAGTCTTGTCATGCAGCCGGTATTGTAGCGGAAGTACTGCACTACCCTGTCACGTGACGAGTCTAGTGTGTTACAAAATTAGCACGTTATGAGGTTCAATTACGCGCTTTATGGTTATTTGTGTCACGTGTCAGTGTGTGAACGCCACTTTTGTTCAGATTCAGTATTGCTCAACTAACAGCCTTAGTGTTGCAGCGTCATTGCATCGTACTGTGGAATGGATAGTAAAGTTCCTCATATTGATTGTTTTGTTTGCATTCAGTCCATTCGTATGGAAACGAATGCGGCGAAGAGTAATTTTATGCTGCACTAGTCATATAAAACGCCTTACTCGACCGATGACAACGTAAAGGTATGGAGATCTGGACAAGGTTGTGGCACTATTATTCTAACTTGTTAGAATTGGCTTTACAACGGGGAGCGTAAATATGTTGGTGTTTGAGTATGAAAGGATTTTCGTGGTAACGCTTTTGACATTTAAAAGACGTAAGTACACGTGTGTGTGTGTGTGTGTAAACACGCATTTTATACTGTAATGTAGGCTTTTGTCTAAAGGCCCCTGTTGTACCGGTATGGTGTGAATTCCGATACGGGAATTGAATGATAGGCAGTACTGAATGTTTGACTCGCCGTCATTTCTCTGTTAAATGTTCGTCTAGTATTTCGTTGGTGTGCGTTTCCTTGTTTCCGTCCCATCCTCCCCCTTATTCACCCCTCCTCCCACTAGAAATTGACGGTGCTGGAGATTAGTCGTGACTGGAAGGCAAGTATTTGGAATCGAGGAAGTTGCCATAAGAGAGGGATGAAAACGTTGTATGATGAATGTGTGCATGATTTATCTTTTAGACGTGTTCACAACAAAGCGAAAAGACTTAACTTCATTCTTGTTTTCAAACTTTCGCAGTGTTCTAGATGTAATGTGTTCCTTTTGGGGTAATTCCCCGGCGTCTGAGTTCTAATAGCCGACGTTTCGGAACTCACTGTCGGTTCCATCTTCATAGGCAGGTGAATGAAATACTTCATTTACCTGCCTATGAAGATGGAATCGACAGCGAGTTCCGAAGCGTCGGCTGTTAGAACTCAGACGCCAGGGAATTACCCAAAAAGGAACACATTACACTTAACTTTATGTCCGTCCGCATGGCCATTTCGGCTGCCACTGGACGGATTTTCATGAAATCTGATATTTAAGGATTGTTCGAAAATGTATCGAGAAAATTGAAATCCGATTAAAATCTGACAAGAATAAAGGCCTGTGTATAGGGTGATTTTTTCCCCTGCTTCACCGATAAGCACCTGCCCAACCCTCCAGCTAGTGTTACGTCATACGCCAAGTCTAGAGAGGTTGAAAAGTGGGTGAAGGAAGCGAGAAGATTTCACTGCAATAACCTTTAGAAACTCTAACAAAAACTCACTATTGCTACAGCAGATGCCGAAAATGTTGCCTTCATGTGACCCTGTGCACACAGTAGACCGTGGAAGACGTTGTGCTACTGTCTGGACTTCTGCCGAAATTGGACACCTTATACATTTTTTATATCTCCCTGAATTATTCTTGGAGTGAGAAATGTTTTAGACATTGTAGAGAAAGCAATTTTATGCTCAGTAACATTTTTTCCCGAAGATCGTGCCTTTTATGAGAGAGTTGATGTGGAAAAAATGCCTTGTTGCATTTCCACTTCAAAAGTGATTACGCGAACGCACAACATTGTTGTTTTACGTACTTAGCCTTCTTGTTTATTTTTGCGTTTTATTTTTATGAAGCGACTAATGGTCATGAAGTAAAATTTTGACCTCTCTCTTCTATGTTTTATTCTTCTTGGTTCTTACAGCAGAAATTTGACATCAACTTTCCTGCATTGTATTTTCATTAAGCGATTTGTTAGGTTCGTTAAGCATAGTTGTCTTCGCCGTATTGTATCTTGTAGTTTATTTCTAAGGGACGAGTCTTCTATTCATAAAGCAAAAAGTGGACAGTTTCAGCAACAATATCTTGGACCTAGCCGGGTAATGAAACAAAGGTCAAAGCAGCATTTCATAGCCATCGGACTCGAATAGAATGAGTTGGACGCATCATGTTGGCGACGAGCTTGGCCTGATTTGACCATTGTAAGTCTGAAGTTCTTCGAAACGATGTTTTCATTCAAAATTTGTTTGCGGTTCTAAAAACGCATGGAATCAGTTACAAAATTAACTGGGTAATGCTGTTTACCGAAATAGCCGTTCCTTCATCTTAAATTAATACGAAACCCTTAAATACTGCATGCTGGTAGATTGCAGTGGCTAATGTGGCACAAAGCAGCACATGGTAACTGCTGCGTTGTGAGGCATTAGGAAGGGACCATTACGTGGACGATGTCTTAGAGTAACCGAGGACGACTGCAAAATTTGTATGAGGATAAATGACCGACCCCGAGATTTCTTGTCGTACCACTCGAGGCTTTGGTAACCACTGGTTATAAGATGGGAGCCATTAGGCGTTTGTTGAAGCCTTTAACAAGTTGTGTGCAGGCGGAAGTGTTAGCATTGTTGTAGTGGTACTAATGTTGGCGTTGTTGTAGCAGTACAAGTGTTTGGAACGCGGAAACAAACACGATAGAGTGCAGAAAATAACATAATGCCGCCGGTACGGAGTATAAAATGGTTCTGAGTTTACTTATTAGAGAAAGTCCTTTCGATATGTTGCAGCTACACCGTTCGGACTAGTGCATCATATTCTGAAAGTAGGAATGAACTGATTTCCCGGAAGGCGAATGGAAACCGTGCATGATGCGCCACTGAGACTTCAGCATGTTGCCACATCGGCTTGGGGCCTGCGAAGGTGTACAAAGTACATTGTTGTGCTTCTTAGTTCAAAGAGTAGGTCGTTGAGCAGCATGTAACTCTGGGGTCTGTCAGCTCCACCACTTTATTTAATTCCGGCAGGGACGTGGATTCTTATTCAGGTTGTCAAGAAATCCCCCGACTTTATGAAACCGGAAGGATTGTTACTGTGTTCACAAGAGCCCGCTACTGGACCCATTTCTGAGGAACATGAATTGTTCCCACTCCGTGCACGGTGTCCTCGATCCATTTCGAGACCTTACCACTGTTAAGCGACGTTGTGTGAAGTGTGGAGGGTACGTTGTGTTGACATAATGAGTGTTGGGGAAGGATGGGGAAGGAAGCGGTCGCGGCCGCTTTTAGGATAGGCCGGCATGGAACTGAGGAGGCTGAACGGGACGTGTTGTTAATGACGTAGAGTGGAAAACAGGGGTGATACTTACATTTTATATCCTGAGAAAATGCTTTGTGGGCTGTGTGCTTTAAAATTATGCAGATTCTGTTCATAATGTTTTATAAAGTGAAATACCGCATCGCTTACTAGAAGAGTTGATACTGATGTGGGAGAGGATTCGTAAAATTTTGTCGGTAAAGGTAAAGTTCCCTCTAGAACAGGCCACGACGGCCCAGAGAGGGAGTAGATGTATAGCTCTCTTCTTTCCCTAACCTCAGCGCTAGATGGGGGTGGGTGGGCAACGCCATGCCCCTGCCGCTTTACCCCGAGAAAGGCTCGGTACCCATTTTACAAAAGGCTGGGTGGACCCCAGGGCCGGTTTGGACTGATGCGGAAAGTAAGTCCCACCGGGATTGGAAACCAGTACCATCGAGCCCGTAGCGAGTCGCTATACCGACTACGCTATCCATGCCTACAATGTTGTGTCGGTGTTGTTTTGAAAGTTTTATTTGTGTTTTGTGGGGGATGTATGCAGACGATGCGATTCTCTGATGTTACATATTGAAAGAATATGAACACTTGGTTTTTCGGAGGTCAGATGATTCTGTAGCATCTTGACTCCATATTAATACAAGCAGCAGAACACATTTGGTAAGGGGTGAACCAACCGGGTTTTACTTGTGTCCCTCGGTGTTTTTCAGACAACGGCTGTGTATCAGTTGCGTCCCAGCCGGCTGAGGGTCACGATATTAGTTTTCAGGTATAATAGTTTTGTACCAGGCTGCTGAGGACACAACGAACGGTTCTAGTCTCGAATCAAGCCCAGGTACCCTGGTTCGATGTTCATCTGCGGCGCTGCTCTCTCGTCCTAAGTCGCCCGCGACAGGTGCGGGTGGTATCGTTCCTTCCCCTACGGGTTCCATTCCATATCGTCGAGAGTGGTACATCCGTGTTCTTCCACGACCAGCAGGTATAGTGTCCTTTTCGGTCCACGGCTTTTAACTTGTGAGTGTGTATAATACAAATGCGTAAGACATTCGCATCATGTGGCAAAACGTTGTGTGAAATGAAGTTTACCGAATGTAGTAAGTCCTTTATTAAAACGAAAAATAAAATGAAATAACAATTTTTATCAAGCAGTGTAGCCTTCCTTTAATGACATTCTTAAGATAAGTATAATTACAAGAAACACTAAAAATAACATAACAGCTTTTCGGCGCGTTTGCAAAATTGCAAGAAGCGACCATTGGCTTTGTCATGTCCGTCTTGCCGTATTCCCTCTGTCCGTCCATCCGATGGGAACAATTCGGCTCCCACTGAACGGATTTTCATGAAATTTGATATTTGGGCATTCGAAAATCGAACAACAGAATTAAATTTTCCCATGCCTATATCATGTACTATTCTTTTTTGTATCTGTAACTAACTTTGACAACAAATTCTAACTTGGGAATTTCTCCTCTTTCATATTTTTGGTTAAATCATCTACCAGTGACTTCCTTTGTTGGTCACTGTAGCAGGCAAATTAACACCTCGTAAGTGTGCGTAAATCATATTTTGATATTCTTTTAACTTCATTATGAATAAATTGATGCCCGGGTGAGAATGGTAAAAGTATTTCGATAAGTGTGAGTGAAAAGACTCGCAGGCGTTTAATCATATCGTGCGTCATAAAACATCACGTTATGTTCCCTCAGTGTAGGCCCACCCTTATCATCCTGACAGTATCAGTTAAATATTAGGCCTAAGAGACAGCAGTGATCTCGTTGGTGGCCCAGACTGAAACATGAAGTGGGGATATCGTAACACCGACGACACGGTGCGTGAACGAGTGAAGGGCAAGCTGATCGATCCTCTTACCCATTTGCAGATCGCTCTCAGAATACGAACTACAGGTACAAACTGTGAGCGGTTAAGGTAGGAGCAGGGAACAGGTAGAAACGTGGTAATGGAACTTGATTAGTTAAAAAAAAGTAACATGTTAATCGAACCTGATCGGCTAAACATGTTGGTGGATAGGGGTGACAAAGTTACGTAATTAAAACTGGCCAAGTATTACTTTGCAGCGGCATATCTTCGGCACCTCGGTGTTATTCTTATTGACCAGGATGCGCACATGAGTAATAGCCGTGGATGAAAACGGATATACCCTTCGGCTGTCTTGAGAGCTGCCTGTGTATCTCGTATATGAAGAAGGATGTGTTTTTGACGCCTACTACAAGTGACCGTCGAGAGGGACAACGTCGGGTGGTGTCTATTTGGTGTGTGTGGTTTCCCACGCTGAGCTGCGGGTTCTTTTCCCGGTCTGTTCGGAAGGACCAGGTTGGACGTTTAATCGTGTCAGTGATAAGCCCTTTTTTGCCTCCTTTTATTACACAATCATCTTACAAGATTATAAGTACAACTTATGTAGTCGAACCTAAAATACTACACTATAGTGATACACATGAAGCAGACACTTAGGGACATACGACTTACTTACTTACTTACTTACTTACTTACTTACTTACTTACTTACTTACTCCATGGAACAGATTCCTTCTTGAGAAGCTAACTGGT
>Ga0123355_10021338_pt1 | contig 10363 bp, 5 predicted proteins | sample TergutEmb28metaG_3_FD_89872 | JGI IMG/M metagenome (GOLD analysis project Ga0123355, IMG submission 89872) | Embiratermes neotenicus P1 segment gut microbial communities from Petit-Saut dam, French Guiana - Emb289 P1 | ecosystem: Host-associated > Arthropoda: Insects > Digestive system > Gut ... | reverse complement strand
TTTTTTATTATATTACCAGCCCCTCTGCCGCCATGGGAAGTGGCGGTTAAAGCGTAAAAAAAGTGGCGAATAATCAAATTCTTCGCTTGGGATAAGCGGTGTAACAGACCGCCTGCGCATAAACATGCGCCGCCCTGGGAATAAACCGTATGGCATAGTTGTCCTCCTTTTGCCGGGTAGTACACGGCATTTATAGTACATACTATGCATAAGTTGGACAAAGCGTTACGGGCTTTATATAGGAAGCAATACCATGGCCTGGCACCCGCCACCTGCCGGGCAATGCAACTCCAATTGCCCGTTAACGCGGTTAAGCAACCACTTGCATATAGAAAGCCCAAGGCCGCTTCCGTGTGGCTTTACTGCTTCGCACCCGCCGCTATCCCGTATTTCTACCAACACATGGCCGGGGGTAGGGTGGATGTTTACCATCACATGTCCCACGCCGCCGGTAGCTTCTACAGCGTTTTTAAGCAGGTTGGAGATTATTATATTTACATATGTTTCCTCCCCGTGGTACGTGCACCCCTCTGCCGGGGCTTCCATGCTGAAGCTGCAACCGGGCCATGCGGCTTGGTAGGACTCCAGCATATCCATAATATTATCCGCCAGGTCGAACTCGTAGGCCGGGGCTGTGCCGTATGTGGCAAATAGCATTTCCTGTACCAGGCTACATATTTTTTCTAGGGCTTCTTCTATATGGTCGCAGGTGTCGCCTATGCCGTGCAGGTCTGACCTTTTCCTAAGTAGCGATACATGGGCCAGGGCTAGGGCGGCGGGGTTTTTTATCTCGTGGGCCAAGGCGGCGGCTAGTTCGCTCAAGTCCTCGTTATGGGTTGTATTTTTTATATTATCGGGGGTTGTATTAGGCCGAGGCAGGGTCATGTAGCTATCTCCTTGGCAGGGCAATTGTGCGCCCGGCTACTATGTGATTTGGGTCTTGTATGCCGTTTAGGTACATTATTGCTTCTACCATATCGGCAGTGTCAAAAAATCTTAGGCTTATGGATATTAGGCTGTCGCCGTACTGGATTGTGTAGGTTTCCGGTATGTGGTATACGGTAGGAACCGTGGGTACGGGGGTTGCCTGTGGGGTGGGGGTTGGCTGGGCAGGTGTGGCGGTGGGTTCGGCACGCGGCAAGTCGTAATCGGCCATGTTTTGGATGGGCTGGTCATCTGGTACGAAAACCGGGGCCAGTGGGCCAAGGTCCTCGGGTGGTAATTCGCCTGCGTGCATTTGGGCAAAAAGGTTGCGGTAGCCGGTGTTAAGCAGCCTTATCTGCTGTTCCATTTCGCTTATGCGGTCTTGGCTACGCACTATCCACGCGCCCATTATAAATGTTACTATAAACAGCACAGCGCATAGGCTTGCCACCATGTTTAGTGCGCGGCGTTGCTCGGCTATTGGGGCTTTGCGCTTAGCCTTTTCGGATTGGTGCCGTCTTATTACTTCCTCCGGCTCCATGCTGTACCGCGAACCGCGAGAGTAATCTACATACGGAACATCGTCCTCGTATTCGTCATGTGGGTCGTGGGTTGGCTTTTCTTCTTCGCTTTCCTCGTCATGGGCCGAGAAAGACAGCGGTGTTTTTTCTACCATAGTTGGGCTGGCCGCTGTATAATCTATGGACTTGTTGGCCAGCATGTATTCGTGCATGTTTGTGTTTTTTTCATAATATATAAAATAGCCGCTGGTTTCCGCCATGCGTTCCGACGGGGTGCGTGCGTCCGGGTCCGGTGCGTAGAAGGCGTTGCTTCTTTCTATTGGGTCCAGTACAAACATGACTTGATATGCCTTGCGAAACTGCCGCAGGTGATAAGACGCATAATGCTGGTTAAGATAAGTGCCGTAGCTAGGCTGGGATTGCATCCAACCCACAATTTCCATCATGGGGAAATGCTCATCCAGCATTTCTTCGGCGTAGTCGCGGCTTTTTTCGGTAAAGCGTAGGAATCCTTCGTATTCCTCTGTATGCTTGCCGTGGATTGCGCCACTTATAAACAGTATTGGCTGGCCGTCTATCATCAAGTGCCGCCCTACCAGAAACGCCAGCCTTTCGCCATAGCCCCCGGCCTCTGCGTACTGGTGCAAAAATGTACACACATAGTCTTCCACGTAAATGCGTAGCCCATCACCAATACTGCCGATTTGCTTTATATTGGTAGGCAATGTAAAATCGCTCATAGTCTCCCCGTCCTTTGCTGTGTTGGTTTATGTGACAAGCCTAACATAGCGATTTGGGAATTATTTGCAGATTATTGAAATTAGGGCATTAAATTTAATGCCAAGCCACGGCTTTTTGCGACATATAAAAAGCGGCAAAGCCGCTTTTAACGAAAGATGCAAGACAGCGAACTGTCCTAAACCAAGCGGAACTGCGAACGCTTCAACGCAGTTCCCCTACGGGGTATGCGCACAAAACAGTCTAGCAACATCCTAGTCAATAAAATCAATCAAAACTTTAAGGGAATGCACACACGCATTCCGATATGTAATGGGTTTAGGAGGTGTGATATGCGTGAGTTTTTTAATGACCACAAGCAGCTGATTGATAGGGCTGCTTTTTTTGCGCTTATAGCGCTAATGGTTTACCTATTTTTCACGTTGCTGTTTGGACTACTAGCACCGTTTTTCTTCGGGCTTCTGATTGCGCTAATAATGGAGCCGCTGGTTAGGTTGCTGGTTAACAAACTTAAATGGAAGCGGTGGGTTGCTTCAATAGTATGCCTGCTACTATTTATTGCGGCGACCGGTAGCTTAGGGGTTTGGCTAATTGTCACGCTTGTAAGGCAGATGACAGCCTTCGCCCGCGCCGCGCCAGACCATGCCGCAGAGGTTGCAGAGCGCATAAACGAAGCCACCGCCACCTGGATGGCCCGTATCGAAGAAATCCTGCCGGAAGCATGGCAGTTACCGGATTTGCAGGCAGAAATTGTACCGGCGGTTACGGCCCTTTTCGGTGGCGAGATGCTAGACCAAGCCGTTATTTTTGCCGCCGGTGTACCAAACTTCCTTATAGGGATGGTGCTGGCGGTGGTTAGCGCATACTTTTTCATGGCAGACCGCTGGGTTATTTTCCGTACAGCGCGCAACGCCTGCCCTAAGTGGCTACTTGGCCATATGCGCCAGACTAGGGTAGGGCTTAACCGTGCTGTTAGTGGTTATATCCGTGCGCAGTACATTCTTATGGCCATGGTTGGGATTATTAGTATTACGGGTCTTTTAATACTTCGTAGCCCGTTCCCGCTTGTTATGGGCCTATTGCTTGCGGCGGTAGATTTTGTGCCTATACTTGGGCCAGCAATAATACTTTTGCCTTGGGCGCTTATATCGCTACTGCTTGGCGATTATCATATGGCAATTGGCCTTGGGGTAATTTACGGTGTGATTACCATTACAAGGCAGGTACTACAACCCAAGATTTTGGGCGCGCAAATGGGCGCACACCCGCTTGCCAGCCTTATGTCCATTTTTATTGGGCTTAGAATTTTTGGGCTCTTGGGGCTTATAATTGGCCCTTCGCTATTAATGGTGTTTATAGCTGTGCGCGAAAGAAGCGATGTTAACGAGCCGCAGAAGGAATAAGAGTGGGCTCTTATTCCCGAAGGAAGCAGAAGCGGGCTAAGCCCGCTGTAGCGGCGGGGTTTGGGGCTGCGCCCCATTTAAAAAGGAGGCTGAGTAGTGTACGATACAGAAGAAAGAAAAGAAAGACTGGTGCTGGTAGCTGTAGAAAAAGACGGCCATAATTCCGAACCAGACCTAGAGGAGTTGGCCCTGCTTGTAGAAACCGCCGGTGCCGAACCGGTAGGGGTAATAGTACAAAAGCGCGAGGGCATACACCCCGGCCTATATATAGGAAAAGGCAAGGTAGACGAAGTAGCGGCCATGGTTGAGGCGATGGACGCAGACGGCATAGTTTCCGATGACGAACTATCCCCGGCCCAACAGCGAAACCTGGCCCAGCGGCTAGGCGTAAAGGTAATGGACAGAACCATGATAATCCTGGATATATTCGCCCAGCGCGCCCAATCGGCAGAGGGTAAGGCCCAGGTAGAGCTTGCACTGCTAAGATACCGCCTATCGCACCTTACGGGCCTAGGCGTGCAGTTATCCCGCCAGGCCGGTACGGCGGCCCACGGCGGCGTGGGCAACCGTGGCCCCGGTGAGAAAAAGCTGGAACTAGACCGCCGCTATATCCGTAGCCGCATAGACCAGCTAAATAAAGAGCTAACAGAAATAAGAGAAAACCGCGCCACCCTGCGCAAAAAGCGCATACGCGCAGGCCAACCCGTAATAGCCCTTGTAGGCTACACCAACGCAGGGAAATCCACACTACTAAACAGCCTAACCGGTGCCGATGCCTTTGCGGAAGATAAATTGTTCGCCACCCTAGACACCACAACAAGAAAAACCGCCCTAGAAGGCGGTACAGAGGTGCTGTTTACAGACACGGTAGGCTTTATTAACAAACTACCGCATCACCTAATAAGGGCCTTCCGCGCAACGCTTGAGGAACTACAATATGCGGATATTTTACTGCATGTAGTGGACTCGTCTAACCCAGCATACCGCGAGCAAATGAAGGTAGTATACGAAACCCTGCAAAAGTTGGAGTGCATAGATAAGCCCATAGTAACCGCGTTAAATAAACACGACCTACGCCAAAACGATGATGAAAATGCCGAGCCGCTACTAACCACCGACACAAACGCTGGGTACACCCTGCCAATATCGGCAGTAACAGGTGAAAATTTGCCGCGACTACTGCTAACCCTGGAAAAAGTAATTCAATCCATGCGTAAGAAAATAGCCGTGTTAATCCCATACAGCGAAGGCGCATTGGCCAATCAAGTGCACACAACCTGCGAGCTACTAACATCCGAGCATAAAGATGATGGCACATACATGGAGCTATACGCAACACCGGAAATAGCCGGGCGGCTTACGAAGTACGTAGTTGCATAAGCAGAATGTTATGCTATCGTAGGGGTGGCATCCTGCCCGCCCCTACGATAGGCATCGTAAAAGGAGGCGTATCCAGTGAACCGCAAGCCAAAAACAGTGCTAACAACCATCCTAACCTTAGCCATACTACTAACCGCATGGCTAACCCCAATAACCCCAGCACAAGCCAACCCCATCCCAGACGCAGAAATAAACGTAACCTGGCTAATACCCCCAACCTGGGATTTCGACCTAGTAGTAAACTTCTACGGTGGCATAGCGGCAGTAGAAATATTGGAAGACTACGGCTGGATTCACGTGTTAGGATACATAGACACAACCGGCGAGGTAGTAATCCCAATAGACTACCGCCATCCAGAGCCTCACTATTTCTACCGCGGCGCACCAAGGTTTACATACGGTGCAGGGGGCATTTACTGCACGGACCGCGGTGGCGTAGCCTTCTTCGATGTTGCAGGCAGGCAACTAACAGGCTTTGACTTTAACGATGCATACGATTTTTCCGAGGGCCTTGCCGCAACCAGTGCCGGGCATTGGGAAACAGGCATATACTGGGGGTTTGTAGACACCCAAGGAAATGTTGCAATCCCCTTCAATTTTGACTACGCAGGCCCATTTTCTGAGGGGTTAGCCTCTGTTAGGCAAGGTGCCTGGGGCGATGGCCGCTGGGGTTTTATAGACCGCACAGGTAACATGGTAATCCCTTTTAATTTCGAGGCCCACAGAGGATGGCTATGGGGGCATGTGCCCGTTTTTAGCGAAGGGCGGGCCGTAGTATGGCAGGAAGACAGAGACCACCCAAACTGGGCAGAGTATCACGATGAGCCGCCCGGGCTATGGGCGTTTATAGACCGTGATGGCAACCAAATAACTCCCTTTATATATTCACAAGCGCGCCCCTTTTCTCAAGGTCTTGCGGCAGTAAGCACCGGGGGTTGGGAGGAAGGCGCAGACGGTAACTGGGCGGATACCACCCAGTGGGGATTCATTAATTTAAGCGGCGATGTGGTTGTGCCGCCAATGTATAGAACAGTGGGTAATTTTTCAGAAGGCTTGGCCTTTGTAGCCCACGATTTGGGGTGGGGCTTTATAGACCAAACTGGCACAGAGGTCATCCCCCTGCAATTTGTAAATGCGCGCAACTTTTCCGAAGGCCGTGCGGCAGTTGATTTCGCCGGTGCAGGATGGGGCTTTATAGACCGAGAAGGCAACCATGTAATCCCAACAAGTTTCGACCATGTAAATGACTTCTCCCAGGGGCTGGCCGCCGTAAGAGTAGGCGATTGGGCAACAGGCCGCTGGGGTTATATAGACCGGATGGGCAATACCGTTGTAGCAATAGAGCTGGAAGACGCGCGAGACTTCCAAGAGGGCCTAGCATGGGCTAAGCAAGGCGGGCTATGGGGTGTTTTGCAAATTGTAGACCATACCGCCCCCGAAGAAACCCCGCCCCAGGAAGATGAGCCGGTAGCGGGCCTGTATATCCATCAGCCCACCCCGCCGCAGGAATTGTTTAACCCCGCGTCGCAGATTTTGGGGAGCGTTAACACCCCCGCTTCAGCCCAATGGCAAATTCGTGATACGGTTTCGGGGCTAACGCCTAGCCAGCGCACCTCCGGTGAGGGGTTAAATATCGCAACCCTGCAAATTGAAAACATAGCCAGGCGCGGCACAACACAGCCCGCCCCGGCAGATGGCAACTTTAGCGAGTCCATGCTTAGGGGCGCGGCTACCATGGCGCAAGGCATTCAAAGCGACACCGAGGCTATTCTCGTGGAAGAAAACATGACTCTGCTACGGCATATTCGCACTAATATAAATTTCACCTCAGAGGATGACGGGCAAATTACCGCCGCATTCCCAGATGGTGTTTCGGATATTCCATTCGACAATATAACGGTAGAATCAGATTTTGCCGCCGTTACACTTAACCGGGAGCATATCCCCCACGACGGCGCAATTAATATAAGGCGCGTAGAAGCAGCGGCACCCGCAACCCCCGCAAATGGCGAAAGCGATGAAACCGGCACCCGCGATAACGGAGGCACTGCCAATATAGAGCCAGAGTCCGGCGGCGGGTTCTTAAACCACGTAAGTAGGCTACGTGAAGAAATATCTGATTTTTCATCCCTTCAAATAATGCTAAGAAACCTATGGTCAGTTGTAGTTATAGTTGTGTTGCTACTTACTTGGCTAATAATAGCCGCGCTAGGCGAAAGGCTACGCCGCTGGGTAGTGCCAGCCATTGCAATTATTGCCATAGCCGTAAACATGGGGCTGGTGATGCTACGCATAAATAACGACGCCCCCGCGCGCGCACCGGGAGCCAATGCCTGGCATACCCCCGAAAACGATAACCAAGCCACACACCCGCTATACACCGGCGCAGTAGAAGTAACCATGACTGAAGGCATGCGCGCCACCCTATCCATGCCCACAAACGGCCATAACCCAGAATTCCTAGTAATAGCAAACGAAACCGGCGAAGTTATGCACAGCCGCTACAACCCAGTAACCGGCAACATAGATGCCCGCATAAGAACCGGCGGCACATACACCCTACGCGAAAACCAAGTAAACTTTGCCGATATTCAAAATCAAAGCCAGCTAATGCAACATGCAATAAGGCAGCTTGCCTCGCGTGGCATTATGGAAGGCACAGTAGAAGGCCATTTCCACCCAAATGACACAATATCCCGCATAGATATGGTAACTACAATAATCTCGGCTTTCGACATGCTGGATACCGACGCAGTAGCCGCTTTCGCGGATATTAGCCCGCAGGCGTGGTACTACCTTGCAATAGCCACCGCAAAGCAGGCCGGGCTAATAGAGGGCTTCGAGGACAATACCTTCCGTGGCGCACAAGACATCCCCAAAGACCAGTTGGTTGTAATATCGGCAAACACGCTAATACAGCAAATGGGATATCACACCCCAGCCGACATAGAATATTTCCTATCCCGCTTCCTAGACCGCAACATGATAGCCACCTGGTCACAAGACGGCATAGCCCTGGCCACGGCCACAAATGTGCTAATCCACCGCACAGATTCACTATTCGCGCCGCAAAGCGTAATGACGCGAGGTGACGCGGCGATAGTGCTGTATCGGGTGTTTAGCCGGGTGTGGTAGCCACGCAAGCCTTTACCAAAAGTATCGAAACCGGGCCGTTGTCATCGCTTTTGTCCACGGTATCAAAACCGGGCCGTTGTCATCGCTTTTGTCCACGGTATCAAAACCGGGCCGTTGTCATCGCCTTTATCAAAAGTTTCACCATCAAAACGAAAGAAGGAATCAAGTATGAAGCGAAAATCAATAGCAACTGCACTAGCACTCCTACTACTGACTGCAACATTCCTAACATGGCTACCGCCAGCCCGCACAATACAAGCCAACACCCCACTCGCACCCAACATAACCCGCACCATAGGCCAGTTCCTAACCCCATTCACGCCGCTATTCACAGGGGTGGCATATACATGGGATGATAGCGAATTTCACTTCTATCCGCCGGGCGACACCACATGGGAAGATATGGCCACCTTCAATTCGATGGCAGACATACCATATATATTTTGGCGTAGCGACTGGGATAATTTCGACAATTCCGGCTTTTTTGACAGATACGGAAACCGTATTTACGATGCTGTATATATAAACGACATATGGATTAACGACAACTTCTACTTGTATGACATCGAAGATAACGGCATCCCGATAATAATAATGTCGGCCACACAATTTGTGGCCAACGGCATAACCCCATTCTCATTTTTCCGTTATGTTAACGGGCAATACCAGTATGTAGACACCATATGGAGTGCATTCTGGGGTCAATCATGGCATTTGCCATATTGGGGCCTACAGCGCGACAGCCAAGGGCGTAATCTTATAATTTCAAACTTTGAGAGCAGCACGTCAGCGGAGGTTTCCGCATATTACATCTCGTTCAGCGGTACAAACATAATAAAGGACTATATAGGCACATGGGGATATGTATGGGATGGAACCCAAGAAATAGAAATCCCTCCGCCCATAGACCTATCCGCTCTAACCCCAATCCCTCGTCTAACCAGCCTGGCAGACAGTATCCGCGCTTCTGTTCTGGCAGGTGAGTTTGAACCAAACGGCACGCAACCCCCCGCAACCCCTTCCGCCGCCAGCTATTTTAACGGCAACTACTACAAAATTTTTGAGGAATGGCTAACCTGGTACGAGGCAAATATATTTGCACAGCAATTAGGCGGCCATTTAGCGTCTATAACTTCGCATTACGAGCAAGAGTTTATAGAGTCACTGATGCGACACGACAATGCAAACAGGAGGGTATACTGGGTTGGAGGCACCAATGATGGCAACGAAGGCGAATGGCGTTGGGTAAACGGTGACCCGTTCATGTTTACAAACTGGGCACCCGGCGAGCCAAACAATCACGGTGGTATAGAACATTATATAGTGCTTTTTACCGAAGATGCAGGAAGCGGATTGCTGGGCCAGTGGAATGACTCCACATATAGGAACACAGATATATGGAGCACAGGGTTGATAGTGCAGTGGAGTGCAGATGCCATAAGTGCCGCCCCGGAGCACCCGGTAGTGTATGTACACGCCCCGCCGCCCCCGCACCACATTTTCACCCCCGCACCACTAACAGACATCCATAACCAAGCATCAGCCGAGGCCGAAATAACCCGCATACTGGCAGGTCTAACCCCCGAACAACGCCAATCCGGCGAGGCTTTAAACATAGCAACCCTAAACATAGAAACCGCCGCCAGCATGGGTACAACCCAGTACGCCCCACAAGACGGCAACATAAATGCCGCCATGCTACAAAGCGGTGCAGGCATAGCAGGCCAAATCCACCAAAACACCCAAGGCACATTAGCATCAGAAGGCGTTACACTGCTACGTGATTTGCGCACAAACATTAACTTCGCATCCGATGAAGCAGAAGAAATGCAAATCACATTCCCGGAAGATGTATCACATATCCCCTTCGACAATGTGACAATAGAATCCAGCTTTGCCACAGTAGCACTCAACCGTGCGCACATCCCGCAAGGCGGCGAGATTAACATAAGGCCAGTAGCCATAGATGAAAGCAACAGCTCGCCTATAAATGGTGAACCCAACGGCCAAGCAAACGAAAACACCCCCGCTGGTGAAGCCAGTGACCCAACAGGCGCACAAAGCCAAGCAGAAAGGCTACGCGAGAGGCTAACAGATTTTTCTTCCCCGCAAACAATCCTGGCAAATTATTGGTCGGTACTGGTTATAATCGTACTGCTGATAATTTGGCTGATAATAGCAGGGCTAGGCGAAAAATTGCGCCGCTGGGTAGTACCAACCATAGCATTAATAGCCATAGCCGCAAACCTGGGCCTGGTAATA
>Ga0123355_10021337_pt1 | contig 10363 bp, 10 predicted proteins | sample TergutEmb28metaG_3_FD_89872 | JGI IMG/M metagenome (GOLD analysis project Ga0123355, IMG submission 89872) | Embiratermes neotenicus P1 segment gut microbial communities from Petit-Saut dam, French Guiana - Emb289 P1 | ecosystem: Host-associated > Arthropoda: Insects > Digestive system > Gut ... | reverse complement strand
TGTATGTATGTATGTGTGTATGTATGTATGTATGTATGTGTGTATGTATGTGTGTATGTATGTATGTATGTATGTGTGTATGTATGTATGTATGTATGTATGTGTGTATGTATGTATGTATGTGTGTGTTTGTATGTATGTATGTATGTGTGTGTATGTATGTATGTATGTATGTATGTGTGTGTATGTATGTATGTATGTATGTGTGTATGTATGTATGTATGTATGTATGTGTGTATGTATGTATGTATGTGTGTGTGTATGTATGTATGTGTATGTATGTATGTATGTATGTGTGTGTATGTATGTATGTGTGTGTGTATGTATGTATGTATGTATGTATGTATGTGTGTGTATGTATGTATGTATGTATGTATGTATGTGTGTATGTATGTATGTATGTGTGTATGTATGTATGTATGTATGTATGTATGTTTGTATGTATGTGTGTGTATGTATGTGTGTGTATGTGTGTGTATGTATGTATGTGTGTATGTATGTATGTGTGTGTATGTATGTATGTATGTGTATGGGTGTATGTATTGTGTATGTATGTATGTGTACGTATGTATGTGTGTATGTATGTGTATGTACGTACGACTTTGAAACCGGAAGCCTTACACTGGCCAAACAAGCCGCAGCATCCACGTCTTCCAGGATATGACGCCCTGTAGACTGGCAGTTGGGGACGTTTCGAAGTATCGTAGTGCCTACATCTCCATTCTACAAAATTCCAAGCCGAGTGAACCGCTTGACACAGAAGATTAAGTCGCTATGATATTCCGAAACGTCTGCAGCTCCATACCAATCGACACTGCGTAACATCCCAGAAGGTTTGCATCTTCAGTGTGACCTCTGTGCGCAGTTACCGGTGCAGTTGCATTGTGACCCGCGGGGAAGAGCCTCGCAAGGAAGCGAAAGAAGCAAAGATCAAACACGGAAGGTCGATTGTAGTGTAAGAGTGTTTGTCGAAGAGTTTGAATTGCTCTATGTTCAAAGTTCGGAACGTCAAGGAAATGACTTTCATTTCCTTGAAAGAGTGAGCATGGTGAGGCTCTGAGCAGCTGCTCGTGTACTTTACGGGCGCCGTAGATTATTGGTCAGTTGCGTCAGTGCGGTTGTGCAGAGCCGCGCAGAGCCGCGGGCAACTTCGGGCCGAAATATCTCTGTATTTTTCTATGCGTTAGTAGCAATACCAATATGCTGATAATACAACATCCTGCAGCGCTCCTTGATTAATCAGTACCCCCTCCTCCTGTCCTGTTAGTGAGATAAAAACGTAAGTACATTTGCAACGTGCAGTTTTCTGTTAGTGAGAACATACTAACGGAAAAATTGTTTCTTCAAAAACTGGCTAAAAGTACATTACAATTGACAGTCACCCACACAGCATTGCACAGTAACATTTGTACAAGGCTGTTTCACGGGAAAATGCATTGTGACTGGTTTCACGGAGTAGAGATAGATCAAGGTAGGTGGCAGCATGGAGAAGAAGTGGGATACTACTATCCCAGTGGACTTGAAAAGACTATTTGTAAGTGCGACATATATGATCCTTTCGTGACCAGGGGGTCTTATATGTCCCACTTACAAATAGTATTTTCAAGTCCACTGGGATAGTAGTATGCCACTGCTTCTCCATGCTGCCATCTACCTTGAACTATCTCTACGCCGTGAAACTAGTCACAACGCATTTTCCCGCGAAACAGCCTTGTGCAAACTTGAGGTGTGTGCAAATGTTACTGTGTGCAGTGCTGCGTGGGTGACTAATGTAATGTACTTTTAGCCAATTTCGAGTGTACTTCAGTGAGATAAGCGTGGTAGGTGCTTTTATATTTTCTGCGTTGTTATTTACTATGCATTTATACGTGAGTTGTCTTTTGTCTTGGGGAATACTTTCCAGGTACCATGATATTGTGTGTTTGTAACGTCCCTTGTCTTCCAATACTTGTGTTTGGGCTGGCTGTTTGCATTTGAGGACATTTTTCTTGAACTTCGTGCAGTATGTTTATCTCGCACTTTGTAGAGTCATGTCTCATATTGTTAACTACACCATTGCTGTTCACTCGAAACGTGAAGCCATATTTCTCACAAGGCGAGGTATTCTGCTTGTTTTGTCCTCCCAGCTGTAGGAATTCTTGAATGGCATGCTTCAATGAGGAAGATTTTCTTGAATGTCTCTATTCTCTTTATGCTGTGGGTACGGTTAGAGGAAGCAGGAAGAGGCTGCCAGATATTCTGAAGAGAAATGTTCGGCTGCAGCGCGGAGAATTCATGTTCCGGACTAAAGCATGTGTGGCAGCAATAAAGTGGAAGGACGACAAACCTGTGACAGTCCTGTCCACGTACCATATTCCCGGGGATGATTATGATCCCAAGCAGGTCACTTCGGTGAAATGAAAGAACAGGGATGGTACATCATCGATTATTCCTTGCCACGCCGCAGTTGCAGAATACAATGCAATAATGGGAGGAGTAGATCGCTTGGACCAGAGACGAGAGAGATATGCAACTAGGAGGAGTTTACTCGAATGGTGGCACCGTCTGCTTTACTTTCTCATTGACCTTGCGATTGTGAATAGCTTCATAATGTGGAACTGCAACAACGGTGGTCAACGTGACCAACTCTCGTTCCGGCTTGTCCTCGTTAGGCAGTTCACAGTCGGCCGCGAGGTAAAAAGGAGGTGCAGATCAGATTTGCTCACTAAAAGCAAGCCGGGCGTCAGCGGAGTATCGGACGACATGCGGCTACGAGAAGTTGGGAAATATTTGCCAGTTAGAACTACAAGAAGGCGGTGCAGGCTGTGCAGCGTAAGGAAGCATGAGCCACTGTAAGGTGCCTTTGTGTGTCCACCCACGGTGCAGGCTATGCAGAGTAAGGAAGCATGAGGCCGCACAAACACGATATGCAGCCACTGTAAGGTGCCTTTGTGTGTCCACCCACGGTGCAGGCTATGCAGAGTAAGGAAGTATGAGGCCCGCACAAACACGATATGCAGCCACTGTAAGGTGCCTTTGGGTGTCCACCCACGGTGCAGGCTATGCAGAGTAAGGAAGCATGAGGCCGCACAAACACGATATGCAGCCACTGTAAGGTGCCTTAGTGTGTCCACCCACGGTGCAGGCTATGCAGAGTAAGGAAGCATGAGGCCGCACAAACACGATATGCAGCCACTGTAAGGTGCCTTTGGGTGTCCACCCACGCTTAGAGAAATTCCATTGAAAGTGACTCCGAAGTTATAACAAGGTATAGAAAACAAAATGCATGTTTTGGTTTTCTGTACAGCTTTTGTCCGAAACATTTTTCATTCTAAGAAGAACTGAGAGATATATGATCAAAAACGTATATTTGTCTTCATGTAAAGTGTCCCTTATTCTTGTCCAATTTTAATTAAATTTGAATCTTCCTCGCAGATTTTCGAAAAATGCTCAAATATCAAATTTCATTAAAATTCGTGCAGTGGGAGCAGAGTTGTTCAATGCACACAGACGGACAGACAGACGGACGGTCACACAGACATGATGAGGCTAATAGTCGCTTTTTGTAATTTTGAGGACCCACCTAAAACATGAAAAAATGTAAACTTAAGTTAAAGTATAATTATTCTATCATCAACGACATTTATTCAAAAACGCCTCCTTCCACGTACCCCACACACGGTTCATTGCAACAAATACGTCCCACATACTATTTCTCAAAGAAGAAAAGACAGAGGGAGACAATAAAAATAACCCCTCATATAGCGTTTATTCTAGTTCCAAAGAACTGCCCAACAACGAAAATTAAAAAAAGTGCTGTGGTCACGTAAGGTTTAACTTCTGTAATGAAGGTACCTGATGATGGTTCTGATGAACCGAAACATGTAGCCCATTGCTGTATAATATTAAAGTGTTGTTAAAAGTTATCCCGTCAACCACAGTAAGTTTTATGGGTCTCGTCAACACATGCTACATATTTCGGTAATTACTGAGCATCCTCAGCCATTAAATGCATAGCATTTTGAATTTTAATACGTCTATCAGTTTTTAATGTGATGTACCACAACGGGATGAATTATACAAAAATATATTAAAGTGTTTGACTGCATACTTCTTTTATATTTAAATACAGTTTAACACAACGGGATGAATCAGAATAAAATTGCAAAAGAGCGGTTAGAAATGACATAGCCATGTACATAGTTCTACACAAAGGTATGTAGCAGAATAAAAGTAGAACAGAGATGGTAAAAATGACGTAGCCTTGTCGCCAATTGATAAGTTGATATTTTGTGTGTATTATTGCACTTATACAATGTTTCCAGCGCCCTGCGGAAGCAGTGGCGTTTGCTGCACCACATTGGATGGCGATGTTAGTACTGTCGACGACGCATCATCTAGTTTACAGATATCTAGTAGATAAGTGGCCGAAGTTTTGTAACAAACGAAATGACTAGTTGGGTTATTAGCGCCCTGCGGTAAGCGTGTTAACTACAACTGGGCTGATGCTTGCGATACGCTCTGTGCTTGTGATGTCAGGGCTAGATACTCTGTGGTCAGGGCTGTCAACTATAGAAAACCCACTGAGATAGTGTTGGCAACGTGTGTATGAATGACTGGCTGTTTGGCTAATTTGTAGTTTTCTGTGCACGTTTCGTTGTTAATAAACATAAATGGAAGAAATTGGAATTATATTACCTGATAAGGTATCACGATAATATTAGTGAATAGTGTCATATTAATGTGACGCAGCGAATACACTACTTCGTATAAGGTTTCTCGGGTTCAATGGTCTTGATATAACCAAAAAATAAGGAATGCATTTTACTTTTCAGGAGGAAAATAGCCAGGAGTTTAGACCGATATCAGGGCCGATAATTGGTGCAGGTGAAGAGTTAGACGTAGAAGATCTTTATATAAAATACAAGGTAAGTCTGTCACATGCCGTTGCTGGTTATCGTTACAAGAAAAACCGTTTAACCACTATATGATGGGGACTGGGTACAGCTTCCGTACCTTGCTACGGCTTATTTATATCGACTTATTCTGTACGTTTCGTTAATACCATTTTTTATCATATGAGTGTGTAGAAGTGGAGATGTACATGTTAAAAGAAATCGGAAACTTCCCACTAACTTCTTAGTAAACGTTCATTTGCTGGAAAATTTGTTAAATACCACGGATTTTCTTAGTCTTTGTGTGGCTGCTGAAATGAAGTCCCGAATGTGCAGTGTGTTAGTAATAACCTTATACTCTTCAGTCAGTGTATGGGGCTTGATAAAATGTATTGCGCCTGAATCTGTGGACAGTATGGTATTTCGCATATGGGAATGAAAGGTTATTCTCCTCCAAACTAGACTCTGCAGCACATACACACTTCTTCAAATATTCTCGCCAGTGCTGCAGTTCCTTCTGAGACAGTTTTGAAAATCACATTTATTTGCTCCTTTGCATTGTGTGCAGTTACTTTCATATTACACATATCAAATTTTTTGCCTTTCAGTGTTTTCCAGAGTTTAGAAATAGAAAAGGTGACCAAGGAACAATATCTTGTGAGTGGTGATGCAGTTTCACTTGTATAGTACTGTATCTAGCTAATATACATACGTAACACTGGACTTGGCAGGTGAATTTAGCAGTCATCAGAATTCTGCTCTTACATAGACTGTTTCACTGACATATCTGATTAGTTGTAAATAGAAATGCTGAACTTGTGGAGCATGCTAATTATGCACATCACCCTCATCACAACATTCCTTTGGTTTTGCTGTGTGCTGGTAGACCCTGTGAGTACTACCTCCAAGGCCAAGAATACCCATTTAGTTTTGCAAGTGAAAGCCAGGCAGCACAGTGTTGAAAACTGTATTCTATAAAGAGAGAGTTACTAAATTTTATATTCATGGGTCCATGCATCGTGAATCAAATTGAATAATTGTCCAGCAAGATGTGACTGTATTCAGTTTATTGTATTTCTGTAGACAGTTCTACATGTTTTGGGTGTTGACACCCATCATCAGGAACTGGTACAGCTGTAATTACAGCTTCTGGCACTGGGCAGCTGGGTCTGCTATCATCTGCTCAGGGTATTGAGTTGGAATGCAGCAACACGAGCAGATGGTAGTAGACCCGGTTGACCAGTGCCAGAAGCTGTAATTACAGTTGTATGAGCTCCTGATGATGGGTGTCAACACCCAAAACATAGCTGTCTGCGGAAGTGTAATAAACTGAATACAGTCGCATCTTGTTGGACAATTATTGAAGTTATTAAAATCTTTGGATAAAATTGGATAGCTAAGTGATGTGTGGTACAGACTGTCTGTTTTTCGTTTTGAGGTGTTTGGAAGGTTTTGAAATGATCAGGAACATGCAGTGACACATCCAGTTTGTCACACGGCCATGTTGTGTCACTTTGTATTCCGTATGAAACATGCGGTGTGTAGGCCTTGGCAGGATGCTTCATTCTTGCAGTTCAAAAGCATCCAGGTCTCTGCTTGTAGCCTGGTTGAGCTGTCACATCTGACAGCCTTCCTTTTCTGTTGTCAGTTTGTAATGTTACATTTTCAAGAATCTGTTCAGCCAGGTCTGCTCAGACAGCCGTTTCTTTCTTCTTACATATCCTCTTTCAACAGTTTCATTGGGAATGAACATGTTATGAAGGGCAATGTCTGTGATACAAAACAGTATCTCCTGTAGCCCATGAAGAGTGTTCTCATGGTTGTGAAGCAAGCAAACATTTGATCATGTCTTTCCACTGCACTCCCTGCATGTTACATTCCAGTACAGATTTTGTTTTGATTACATTTTCTTCTTCATTTTCGTGGAATTACACTTTTCTTCTTTCCCCTTTGTCTTCCTGTATCTATCATTTCCATACACTCATGTTTTAATAAACGCATATAAATGTCTTTGCAGTCATGTCACTGACGTGATCTGTCTGCTTCACCTTTCTTCGACTTTTTCTTTAGTGAATCTGCAGGCATTGTTTTCATAATACTTTTTACAGTCCTGTAAACAGTCTTCTTTCTCATACATACAGGAGATGAATACCAAGTATCAAAATACCAGTTATGTCCCTTGTCAAGCTTAGGCTTTACTAATTCTAGTACTGCATTGCCACAGGCACCCTTGCACTTCCTTATCACCGGTGTGAATGTTTTAAGCCTACTCACTAATATCATTTACCCACAACTAATTACAGGCAGTCCTGTTTCCACGGATTCAGTATCTGCGGTTTCATTTATCTGTGTTTTACCGCAGCCCCCCCAAAATTTGGAAAATTAAAGAAATAAACAGTTTGTAAGTTTCAGAATACACGCCAAGCGAGAACAGGCTGTAACATGGTGAAATCCAGCAGCCCAAATGCGCCCAGTACTTGACTCATCTTCCTTTGTTCCTATACCCACGCTTTCCTGCAATCTTTCCACCATTCTGCTTCTTGCGTTCTCGCTGTTCGAATTAGTTGCCACGTTATTGCAGTGTTTATGTTCAGAAAGCAATAAGAAGAATGGAGAAGTTGGTGAATACCCACAATGGGCTAGGATATTTTTTAAGAAATAAAATTTTCTTATTACAGGTTACATACATGTACATGTGTAAGATTTTTGTTGTAAAATGTGTAACGGTAACACGTTTTTTCATTGCTTATTCAGCGCTTTGGTGGAAAAACATGATTTTTATTGTTCTGTCATCCCTTGAAGCTGTACATGATACAGTACAGTACAGGTGCTGTATTTTTTCATTGCTGTATCATCTCTTGAGGATTAGGCTAAAACATCAGAATCCCTTACTTTTATACATACGAGATGGAGAGAGAAAGTACACTGTAAATGTACAATTTAGTGTACAGTACACTTTATTATTACTTTATTTAATGTTGGTAATGTTTTACTGTGCATAATTTATCAATTAAACACTACCGTATTTATGTATGTTACACGAATATCACATTATGTATAGTGTTCGGTATTATCTGCGGTTTCACGTAACTGCGGTAGGTCTTGGAACATATTACCTGCTGATATGGGGGTCTGCTTGTACTTATTTTCCTGTGAACTCGTGTTTGTACCGGAGCCATCTTGGCAACCAGAACACACATGCAGAGCAGTTATGGTTATTTTAATGAATTTGTCAATCTGAAATGGACGCATCAATATTTACAGCATGCGCAAAGCTTGAGAAAGCCTAGAGAACAGTTGACTGCTGCAACCTGTGAATGACAAATCAAACTATTAACACATTTTCACACTGTTTGGATTCTGTGCCTGACATCATCTCAAGATGGTATTATTAGCTGAAGGACTGTGTTGTGGGGAGAAGGGTGATTATCGCTGTTTTCCTTCTGGGGTCGTATAAATACACTTGTGTTTCGTAACCTGATACATGTGCTCAGAAGATTCAATCAGTGTGACCATATTTTGGGAGTTGTGGAATGAACCCAGCTGAGTCAAGTTGTAACACTTTTGACTTGTATTCAGTAGGTACCAACTTTGAAACCTTGCTGGTACATTGAGTGTTCTGAGTTTTCATGTTTTTACTCAGGCCTTCTAGACAGCTGTTGGAGTAGTACCTCGAGCAAAGCAATAACCGCATCATTCCACACCATTTCCAGTTCACTGTTTACTAGATATAACATTCAGTGCTACACAGAATGCAGTACTGACAGCAGTAGTACCTCAAACTAAGCAGTGACTGCTTCATTCTACATCATTTCCAGTTCGCTGTTTGCTAGTTATAACATTCAGTGCTGCCTAGTATGAAGTACTGACAGCACACGTGAATAATCCATGAGTGAAATGAGCAGAGGCAAGCTGCCTTGTCTGACTTGTGGTTAGCATGGTGTGTCATGAGCAATGGGATTAACATCTCTCATTTCACAAATAATTGTGCTTCTGCCATGTCTTCCATGAAAGTTGCCACTTTTAACACACATTTGCCTCCCACCATCAGTATTTGGGTTCGATCCCAAGCCAGTCCACATGGGATTTGCAGTGGGCAAGTTGCACTGCAACACATTTTTCTCCAAGTACTTCAGTCTTTCCCCCTTAGCATAATTTCTTCAGCACTCTGTATTCATTCCTTAACATCAATTTCACCATATAATCTGAGCAGTTGACGCTATTATTAAATAACACACACAAAGTTCATGTCTCTTTACAGCTATAGAACCATTCAAATATTTGTGCTTAGTTCGTCTTTGTACCTCCAGATGCTGTGTGGATAGTTTCAGTCTCTCCAGTTCTGCCACAAAATTTAGTTTATGTCTCAGATGTTATTAAATTAACACACTGTAAGACCACTTGATTTGGATGCTGCCCATGGGTGATTTTAGCAGTAGAGTAGGTCCACACACATACACAGTAACATTTTCTGCACAGTGCTGTTTACCTGAGATATAAAATCAGTCTTAGTACTAATTAATCAGACATTTAGTTTATTTATTGGGGTACTTGACGTTGCTTCAGTAGATGCCTTAGTTAACAGTTGTGGCCCATATGTGGAAGTCATCCAGACTATTCACTTAATGGTGGCAGGAATGTATGCTGTTTTGTTTCTGGTTGGACACTTCACCTGCTCTCTTACTGTAGTTCATCATGTGTCACTTGGTGACCTTCTAAATGTAAGGCATTAAGTCAGTAGTAAAATGCTTTAGTCTCTTCTGGTTTCTGTTGTTGAGTTCAATTTTTTACATGGATAATAAGATGCACATTGATAAGGTTTGCAGGTTTCTAAAGCAATCCTTATGTGTTAACAGAGACTGCAGAGGCAACTGGAGTTCCTTGCTGTTCAGGAAGAGTATATCAAGGATGAGCAGCGCAACCTGAAGAAAGAATATCTGCATGCACAGGAGGAGGTGAAGCGTATCCAGAGCGTGCCACTGGTGATAGGGCAGTTCCTGGAGGCTGTGGATCAGAATACTGGCATTGTGGGCAGCACAACAGGTTTGTTATAGCTGTTTAGTTTGGCATGTGTACAGTGCAAGGCTTTAGTGTTACCCACTCCGGTCGAAACACGTGTTGTTCAATGACTGTTAGTGTTGGAAAACCCAGAAGTTTCTATGAAACAGGCGTAGTTCTGTGAAACAATGGTTTATGGTGTTTTGCATTTAGCAACTGTGTGCGTTTGGTTGATGATTACTTAAATATGAAAAGAATATGTCATAGGTGGGTTTATGTAATGTTCTTTGAGTCTCATAATGTGTGGGGACACTATGGCACTCAGTGACTGTGTCACAGACAAACTACAAAGGTGGTACATATGTTTGTTGGACCGTGCATCATTGTGATAGTTGAAGAATAAAAGACCAACTTGATATCACTTGCTATTTTATTTCACTTCTTATGTGCTCAACATGTTTCGGACATTAATATATCCATCATCAGGAGCT
>Ga0123355_10021336_pt1 | contig 10364 bp, 9 predicted proteins | sample TergutEmb28metaG_3_FD_89872 | JGI IMG/M metagenome (GOLD analysis project Ga0123355, IMG submission 89872) | Embiratermes neotenicus P1 segment gut microbial communities from Petit-Saut dam, French Guiana - Emb289 P1 | ecosystem: Host-associated > Arthropoda: Insects > Digestive system > Gut ... | reverse complement strand
TTACAACGCATCTTTTGGCAAATAAACTCTACATATTATTCGTTACGGTTTTGCGGTATACTGTATTGTAGAAACCTTTGTAGTAATATATTTTTCGAGGGTCTGCTGTGAGCAGAGACTTTGACTTTTGGGAACTTTTTGCTTGCAGGCACGTCAAAACAACTAAACCGTAATGGAGGTTCATAGTGATGAAAATTCAGTTAAAATTTTGTCTTGTTGCTATTATGTCAGCATTGGTTGTTTTCTCCGCATCGTGTGCAACACAATCTACTAACGACTTAATGGAGGACGCTTCTCCAAGTACGAGTGCTTTGGCTCTTTTTCGTTTTGATGGCGAAGTCGTTACTCGTGCATTTGTATTTGAAAATGATGCCGTACAACAAATATTAGATGACATAGGCTCGGTCAGAGTAACAGAGCTTGAGAGTTGGTCATTAGATGATATCGTCCTGCCAATATATGGGTTTGAAATGGGTACATACTCCGGTCATATGATAAGCGCAGCATGGTCAAATGGTCTTTGGATTACTCAAGATGGAAGAGCATATAGCTTCGATTTTGACTTTGAAAGACTGCAACAGGATTATGATTGGAGAAGCAGGGATTCGTTTTCATCATTTACTGTATTTCCTAATGCAAGGGTTTTTGCGCAAGATGATGGTTGGGACAGCAGATTTCTAACTCCCGCACCATCAATTGTCCAGCCTGACGGCATCCACATGACCTTGAACTCATGGGAGGGTGATAGGGTGTCCGTAGATATAACGAATAATAACGACATAGAGTGGATGTACGGAGAGCATTTTGAACTTCACGTTCTATTAGATGGTCTGTGGTATGGGGTTCCGGTTGATGGTAACAGCTGGGGATTCATCGATATTGGACTTATTGTTAACGCTGGTGAGACAATTGAGCATGTATATAATCTCCAAATGTTCGGCGATTTGCCCTCGGGCACATATCGTGTTGTTGCGTATGGACTTTCGGTTGAGTTTACTATAGCAGGTTAATTTCTTTGCAATCTCTCTGTGTTTGATTTATAATATGGTGCAGTAATGTTCTGAATGACATTTTACATCACTAATTTTCAATATTAAAATACAAGGAGAAACACATGAAAGCACCTAGAAAAGTAGTACGAACCATGATGGTCGAGTTGGACTGTGGTAATTTTGGAGCCTATAAATACAAGCTCGCTAAAGGTGGCGCTGCAATTCGGCTCGTGAACTTAGAAACCCAAGAAGTCTATTCATTCACAAAAGACAAGCGCACGGGCGAACCTGTCGCATATGGACCCCCTGCCAAATTTAACGAAATAGATTACATGCCACTGTATGAAGATGCCGTAAATAAGCTCAAAGGCGTCAAATATGGCAGCAGAGGGATTGTTAAGAATGATGCAACAGATCCGTGTGGTAATGTAACTGCCGCTTTTGCTGTTAATATGGACACCGGAGAACAAATCACAGCAGACGATGAAAGCAATCTCGAATGCATGTCTGATGCTCATGACACTCCGGATTATGATTTTATAATAAATGAATATGGTATTGGTGGAAAAATACAACGTCCATCGGTTAACAGGTTAAATCGTGAGCTCATACAAAGCATACCAAAAAATCGTGCAATAATGGATCTCCTAAACCAAAAAGGTGTCTCATCCTCCGAAGTTGCATTTAATCTTTTCTACAAACATATCGGTCGCTTAGAGCGAAATATCCAAGAACAAGACGCCAGAGCAATACTAGAAGCTTTAAATATTGACTATGGACGCAACATCTTAAAAGAGCTGATTATTAGAATCCGCCAACTTAAAGCTCGCCGAAGATAGTCGTTTGACACCTATTACCACACAGTTACACACCCTAAACGAAAAAACTGACACAAATCGCAAACCTTTTCAAGTATAAGGTAAGATTCGCATAATCAACTGAGGAATGTAGAATAATGGTTTTTTGTACAAAATGCTCAGCAGAACTCAAAAAAAAGACGTCAATCTGCGAGCATTGTGGAACGGCTGCAGCAATACAGTCCAATAGTACCAAACGTCACGTACCCGGCAAGGGATTTGGAATAGCCTCGATGGCTATGGGGATTTTTTCTGTGTGGTTTTTGCTTATTGTGATTATGATGTTTGTCTCTGTTCCCGATCCAATAGCAAATATTGGCAGCTTTTACGCACATGGATTGCTGTCATTTTCCATAGTTCCTATTTTGTCATTCATTTTTTCTCTAGTTTCGATGAAGAGAGGGTATAGAAACAGTATTTCAAAATCAGGATTATACATGAGTATTGCCGGCATTATTGCAACTGTATTCGTAATTATATTATGATTGCTGAGCTCTAACGGTGATTAACAATGATTTTACTTAACAAGTCCGTCTCTGTTGCATTGCAGCATAGGACGGACTTGTTTTTTTGCCTTTTTTGGCCGTTTAACACAGTGTTTACAATATTTACCTTGACAATGACAATAAAAAAATATAGTGTGTAATAAATTGATGAATTGACATAATAAACACCAATATAAAGGAGAAATCCATTGAATTACAAAATTATAACAGACAGCGCTTGCGACATTCCTGAGGATAAGGCACAAAAATGGCTTGAACGTATCCCCTTATTCATAAACTTGGGTGATAAAACCATCACTGACGATGAGAGTTTGAACTCGGAAGTTTTATTAAATGAAATATCTGAATCAACTAGCGGACCTAAATCTGCATGTCCCGGACCCGGCACATTTGCTGAGTGCTATGAGGGATCTGAGAGTGACATTTATGTTGTGACTGTTTCCAAGGAAATTAGTGGCACATACAACAGCGCTCTACAAGGCAAGGACATTTATTTGGAGGGAAATCCAAATAAGAATATCCATGTGTTTAACTCCAAGACAGCTTGCGCCGGACAAGTTCTCATCTGCGAAAAGATTCGAGAACTAGCTGAAAGCGGTCTGCCTTTTGCTGACGTGGTTGAACAAGGAGAACTTTTCATTGAAGATGCAAGCACTATGTTTGTATTGGAGGACCTAGAAATTTTGCGTAAAAGCGGCAGAATGAGCGCTCTGCAAGCAGCATTAACGAGCACACTCAAACTCAAGCTTGTCATGGGTGGCACCAAAGAAGGTACAATTGCAAAGATTACCCAAGCTCTTAGCATGACACAGGCTCTAAACAAAATGATACATATAATTTCTGAGAAAGCACAAAAAACAAGCAAAGGTGAAATCCCAATGCTTGTAGTCACTCATTGCTTCGCCAAAGAACGAGCAGAATATATTATTAAGAAGTTGAAAGAAACCTGCGATATCGCAGAAGCCCTTATCTGTAAAGCCGGTGGAATCGGCACCATGTACGCCAATCGTGGCGGTGTCGTCGTAAGCTTCTCATAATGGCTTCTATTTTTAGTCATAGCTAAACAATCGTTCCACCGCCGACTACCACGTCGCCATCATATAGCACGACAGCCTGTCCTTTTGCAATGGCTCGTTGTGGCTCATCAAACTCCACAGACACCAAGTCACTTGGTGTCTTTTTTGCCGTCGCCCATTGTTCCTTTTGGTTGTACCTTATTTTTGCCTTCACCCGCATGGGTTGTTCCGATGCTTCACATGATATCCAGTTAAAATCCCGTGCGGTAAGTACTTTTGAAAAAAGCCCGTCATTTTCACAAAGGGTTACTGTGTTGCTTTCTATATCCTTATTACCCACATACATAGGTTTGTCAAAGGAAATGCCTATACCTTTGCGTTGACCGATTGTGTACCGTATCAAGCCCTTATGGCGACCCAGCACCTTGCCATCACTGTCTATAAAATCACCATCTTCGTAGCGTTTTCCCGTGTGCTGTTGAATGAAATCTGCGTAGTCACCATCACGGACAAAGCATATGTCTTGACTATCCCTCTTCTTTGCGTTGACAAAACCGTTTGATAATGCAATTTCACGTATTTCATCTTTTCGCAGTCCGCCAAGGGGGAAAAGAGTGTGTGCCAGTTGATCTTGTGTCATTGTGTATAGCGCATAACTTTGATCTTTTGCTTCATCGACGCCTTTTTTTAGAAGATATCGACCTGATTTTTCATCATGTTCAACCCGTGCATAATGCCCTGTAACCACATAGTCAACATCAAGCTGTTTCACACGAGCCATCAGTTTCTCAAATTTCATGAATCGGTTACAATCAATGCAGGGATTGGGTGTTTCCCCATTTTCATACGCTTTGACGAACCTGTCAATCACTTGCTCATTGAAATCTCCTGAAAAATTGAACACATGAAATGGAATGCCCAGTGAGTACGCCACACTTCGAGCATCTTCAACATCTTCAATTGAGCAACAAGCTTTATCACTGCTAATGCCAATGTCCTCATTATCAAAGAGTTTCATTGTTATTCCGGTGCAGTCAAACCCCTGTTCTTTCATTAGATACGCAGCTACAGAGCTGTCAACACCACCACTCATGGCTATAATTGCTTTTTTACTCATTTTTCACCTATTCAGCCATCATGCTTGTCAACGCACAACTTTCTACTTTGGACAGACTCTTCTTCCTCTCACAACTATCTATTGCCTCTTCTACTCAATTTCCAACGAGTCGTCTTTGTTACGATTCATTTTTGAGAAGTCAACCCTCATAAATGCAATTGTTGATAAGGTTATAAATATTGCGCCAAATACAACTAATATACCTAAGGCACCTAGTGGACCAATGGTTACATTACCAATTTCAAAAGCTAACTCTTCGCTTACCAATTCAGCTGTTGGAGAGTTTAGCCTCTCTAAAGTAATGCTTCTAAAGAGTGAAACCGCATATGTCATCGGATTGAAATATCCCACCCAAACCAAAGCGTCCGGTAACATTGCAAATGGTATATACGCTCCTGATATAAATGTCATAGGCATTGTAATTGCCATGGTCACTGCCTGGAATGTCTGTATGTTTTTCGCCTTTGTCGCCAGAAGAAGCCCAAAACCCGCAAACACCAGCCCAACAAAAACCATCGCTAGCAGTGCAAACACTATCGTCAGTGGCGAAGTGATCCTAAGCCCAATAAAGAAGCCAACAGCGAAAATAATGACTCCCTGTAGCGTGGCTACTATCGCTGATGAGACAAACTGTCCAATAGCTATTGTGAGACGAGAAATAGGTGATACCAATACTTCTTTCATAAATCCGGAGGTCATATCGTCAATCGTATTACTGGATATGCGCAAGGATGAATCAAATACCGTGGCAATGATAATGCCTGCCAGCATGAAAGATATCGGATTTTCGATGAAATCATTTCTAAATATTTCACCAAAAACAAAGATAAAGAAAAAAGGAAATATTAGATTAAATATCAACGCAGGTCTATTGCGAACAAACGCCTTTAGATTACGTGTCACAAGTGTGATTACAACTCGCATGCTAACTACCCCCTCCTTCTCGAATCTCTCGACCCGTTATTTCAAGAAATACATCGTTAAGGGTGCCTTTGCGAACTTCCATGTCTGTAATGCTGTCTTTGCACTGTGCAAGCACATATAGGAGCGCAGCATTATCATCCACATCTATTCTGTGGAAGTTCTCTTTGACTATATAGGTAATGCCTTTGCTGTCCAACTGTTTTTCTAACTCTGCCGGATTTGTGGTAGTTATATATGCCCTGTCCTTTGTGTACTCTTTTTTTAAGTTAAATGGCGTGTCATGTGCGATGATTTTGCCATGGTCGATTACAGCTACTTTATCGCAAATTTCTGCTTCGTCCATATAGTGAGTTGTGAGGAAAATTGTAATGTTTTTCTCTTTCTGCAGCCTCAAAACATATTCCCATACATGTGCACGAGTTTGAGGGTCAAGTCCTGTCGTCGGCTCGTCGAGGAATAAAACTTTCGGGTAGTGTATTAACCCTCTGGCTATTTCAACTCTGCGTTTCATTCCACCGGAGAGTGCTGCTACACCTTTTCTTCGCACATCAAGTAAGTCAACCAGTGTTAGCACAAACTCTATGCGCTCTTCGACTTCGGTTTTTGGAACCTTGTAAAATGCACAGTGCATTTTTAAATTTTCTTCAATGGTCATTTTTTTGTCCAGTGTTGAATCTTGAAATACAACACCAATTGAAGATCTCACCTGGCTTTTTTGGCGTGTCACATCGTAGCCATCAATGATTAGTTCTCCGTCAGTTTTTTCAAAAATCGTGCAGAGAGTATTTATCGTCGTTGACTTCCCGGCACCGTTCGGACCGAGGAAAGCAAAAATGCTTCCCTCGTCTACGGTAAAGTTTATATCGTTAACAGCTGTGAAATTTCCATACTTCTTAGTAAAATTTTTAACTTCTATAATAGGTCTAGTGCTTGTCATATATTGTTTCCTTAATGCCTGTTTAGTTTGAATTTAGTCGTTTTCCCTCACTAAACTACGACTGTGAATGTGAGTACCCTCTTTGTGTTACATTTTCTTTTAGCAACACATCATGTGCTCCACCTTCAACGAGGGATGTTGAAGATATGAGTGTGAGTTTTGCTTTTTCTTGAAACTCCGAAATTGATTGAGCGCCACAATTACTCATTGTTGAACGCATTTTACCAAGTGTTAATGCAACATTATCTTTTAGACTACCGGCATAAGGTACGTAGGAATCAACACCTTCTTCAAACGCCAGAGATTTTGAACCGCCCATATCATAACGTTGCCAATTTCGTGCACGTGCAGAGCCTTCTGCCCAATATTCTTTCATGTAGCTGCCACCAATACTTACACGACTTGTCGGACTTTCATCAAAACGAGCAAAATATCGTCCCAACATGAGGAAGTCTGCACCCATGGCTAATGCAAGTGTAAAGTGGTAGTCATGAACAATTCCACCATCAGAGCATATCGGTATATATATTCCGGTTTCTTCATAATATTCATTTCTTGCTTTTGATACTTCAATGACCGACGTTGCCTGTCCTCGACCTATGCCCTTTTGCTCACGTGTTATGCAAATCGAGCCTCCGCCAATTCCTACTTTGATAAAATCTGCTCCGCTATCGGCAAGAAAACGGAATCCGTCACCATCAACAACATTGCCCGCTCCAACCTTGACTTTATCGCCATAGGTCTTGCGTATCCATTCTATTGTGTTTTTCTGCCATACGGTATAGCCGTCTGACGAGTCAATACATAATACATCTGCCCCGGCTTCAATCAACGCAGGGACACGCTCTTCATAGTCTCGTGAGTTAATTCCGGCACCAACTACATATTTTTTGTCAGAATCCAACAATTCTAGCGGATTTGCCTTATGCGAGTCATAGTCTTTACGAAAAACCATATGAGTCAATCTGCCTTTATCGTCAACGATCGGTAGGCAGTTTAGCTTATGCTCCCATATGATATCATTACATTTTTTGAGTGATGTGCCCACCGGAGCTGTGACAAGTCTATCAACCGGGGTCATAAAGTCCCGTACATATTCAGAGCCATCCATGCGACTAATACGATAGTCACGACTTGTCACTAAGCCTACAAGGCTCCCATTGCTCGTTCCGTCCGATGTCACAGCAACAGTTGAATGTCCGGTTCTTTTCTTCATTTCTAAAATATCATATAGTTGTGATTCAGCGCTAACATTTGAATCGCTTGTGACGAATCCCGCTTTATATGACTTTGCCTTGGCTACCATTTCAGCCTGACTCTCTATTGACTGAGAGCAATAAATAAATGACATTCCGCCCTCTTTTGCCAGAGAGACTGCCATATTGTCATCAGATACAGCTTGCATAATTGCAGATGTCAGCGGTATGTTTATATAAAGTTCCGATTCCTCACCCCGCTTATGTTTTACCAGCGGTGTTCTTAAGTTGATTTTATCCGGAACACAGTCCTCTCCCGTGTAACCCGGCACAAGTAAATACTCACTAAAAGTATGCGAAGGTTCCTTAAAAAAATAAGCCATTTTATGTCTCCTCTCAGTGACAATTATAAATTTGTTTGCTACAGTAATTACATACTCTTGCAATATACGCATTAAAGTATTATATTGTTGATAGCAGGTGTATGTCAAGGGTTTACGTAGCAAGAATTCTTAATTTCTTATAATTCTGTTCACTTTATGTACATATACTTCAATTAAAATGATTATGTTATCGGAGTAATATAGAGCAACTCCGAAATTGTTTCCATAACATAAATCGAGGATACAAGTATGAACCAGATAAATAACGAAGATAACAACTTACACGCTAATGAATCTAGTCCAAATTCCGCAGACAACCATACTGACATTATAAGCAATAATGACAGTCCTGGGCACAACCCGCCTTTATCCGATGCGCAACCTTGCGACAAGCTCAAACATCATGGTTTTCATAATGTTCCAAAAGAAATGTATTCGCCGGGCATTTGTGTGAATCAACCTTCTTCAAATACGCGTAATGATGCCATCGATCAAAAAAAATCATCTCGCAATGGCCTCATAAGAGCAATAGCGCTCGTGATTGTGTGTGCAGTTTTTAGCGCTGTGTCTGCATATTTTGTCATTGAGTTCCGTTTAAGTAGAGGCGATTTTTACGAGCCTGCTCAAGTTTTATTTGGTGCGACAATTGCTGATGAATACAACGATTATACTGATGAATACAACAATTACAGTGTTGCGACACCGGTTACGACACCAGTTGCTACCATATCTGACATTATGTCTGCAGAAGACATATTTGATATGGCACACTCTCAAGTTGTTGTGATTAACGCTGATGCACCCAGCCCATTTGGAGACAATGGGGCAACAGTGCCTGTTTCGGGTTCAGGCTTTGTGATTTCAGATGATGGTTATATTTTAACAAACTATCATGTAATCGAGCTTGCACACACAAACAATCTGCCGATTAAAGTTGTTTTGTACGACGGAACCTCTTTTGAGGCAGAGGTGGTTGGTTTTGAAGCACGAAATGACGTTGCTTTAATAAGAATTGATGCTACAGGACTTAGCCCGGTGCATATTGGAAATAGTGATGACATTCGTGTTGGTCAAGCCGTTTATGCCATTGGCAATCCATTTGGAGATCTCGTTTATACAATGACCGATGGTATTGTATCTGCACTCGACAGAGTTGTTTCTGTTGATGAAAAGAGCATAAATACTTTCCAATTCAGTGCTGCCGTTAATCAGGGCAACTCCGGTGGACCGGTTTTTAATGCACGGGGTGAAGTTATTGGAATTGTGACAGCAAAAGTTGGGCTGGGCAACGTTGAAGGCATTGGGTTTGCAATACCAATTAATGATGCTGTCGATATTGCCATTGAGCTAATTGAACATGGTCACCTTACAGGTAGACCTTTACTTGGAATTGTCGGGCAAACTGTCTCCTCAGCAAATGCCGCATACTTCGAGTGGGTTGAGGGTGTTCTAATTAGAGATGTTACTCCGGAGTCTGCAGCTGATACAGCCGGTATTGAAGTTGGCGACATCATTATTGCCCTTGATAACGAAGAGGTAGTTTCAATGGAGCTGCTGGCGTTCGTGTTGCGTAATCATAGAGCAGGTGAAACTACGCCAATCACAATATGGCGACAAGGAGAGACTCTCGAGTTAACAATAACATTTGATGAAGACATGTATGCCGGGCGTCCGGAACCAAGGCCTCCCATTGATGAGGATGCTTTACCTGACCTCTTTGAGAATCGACAACCATAATAATACTAACCCCTAATAGAAAGTATAGTATAAAGAGCCACTATAATTATTGGGCTGTCAACACTTGTTTGTGTGACAGCCCATCGTCATTTTGACTTTTCCATATTTCTATTCTATATGTTGTTTGCTTTTTGAATCCGCTTGTAGAATGGGTGCAGTTCTTTTAGATATTCTCTATAGAGGTTTATGTGTGGCATATATTGCTCAGTTCTGGCAGCATCCGGTGTATATTCTTTTTGCTTTTGAATATAGCTTTTTGCAGTTTCTTTCAGATCTCCAAACAAGCCAATTGCATTACCGGCAAGTATTGATGCACCCCACATTGCACTATCATTTCTGTTGATTGTAAAGTATGGTCTTTGTGTAGCATCTGCTGTCATTTGTACCCACAGTGGACTCTTTGCACCACCGCCAATTACACGCACCGGACCTTTGGCGTATTCAGGGTATAAGCGATCAAAGCTTTCCAGGCAAAGTGCAAAGTCATAACTAAAGCTTTCCAACAACGCACGGTAGAAGTGCTCGATACGGTGACTCCAGTCATGTCCCATCCACATACCACGCAAGACGCCGTCAGAAGGCATGGAGCTTCCGCCGAACAGACCAATTGCCATTAGTCCGTCACTGCCAATCGGAATATCTACTGCACCTTTTTCTAATGATTTTAATATTTCCCCTGTTGACTCTTCGCCACCTTTT
>Ga0123355_10021335_pt1 | contig 10364 bp, 5 predicted proteins | sample TergutEmb28metaG_3_FD_89872 | JGI IMG/M metagenome (GOLD analysis project Ga0123355, IMG submission 89872) | Embiratermes neotenicus P1 segment gut microbial communities from Petit-Saut dam, French Guiana - Emb289 P1 | ecosystem: Host-associated > Arthropoda: Insects > Digestive system > Gut ... | reverse complement strand
TTATCTTGTTTAGCTCTTTCATAATTGAGGCAAACGAAGTTCCTGTGTCCTGTTGATACAGTCTGAGTCTGTTTTGAATAAACGAGCGTAGTATTAGTGAGAAGAAAGCAACAAACATCTTACAAGCGGCAAGGTATTGAGCAAGTCCCGACAGTCCATCTCGGCACTACTGCACATCAATTGGAAAAAAGTGGAATCCACACTGAACGTGGCGATATTAACCGTAAAATAAATGAATTTAATAATGAACTCCGGCAATTGAAGGCACGCACTCGAAAGCTGAAAAATGAATTATACAAAATCCCGATTGGCGATTCTATGCCGTCAATGGTTGAAGCTGCAACTTTATCTCTCGATTGGAAAAATACAAATACACAATGGCAGAAAATTAAAAATCTCAAAGAAATGGCAAGTACACTCAACTTCATGTCGAGCAACGGCATCTATGATTTTTCTGCATTTACCGAGAAAGCTGAAAGCATGTATTCTGAAACTCGCTCCATTGGTACGAGTATGACGAAAATTGACAAACGACTTGATACGTTAGACAAGCATTTTGAAATGATTGATACATTAAACAAATACAGAAAATATGCCCGGAAGTATATTAAGCTTAGCGAGAAGGAGCGTGCTGGTTTTTCGCAAAAATATTCGGCAGAGCTTCAAGCGTATAAATCTGCAACTGATTATTTCCGAAATATCCTAAATGGTAGAAAAGATATTCCAACAAAAATGTGGCAAAGCGAAAGTTGCAGGATTTGGAGCGGTGAATCTGAAAGCACTCTCTTATTCTTGAAGAATGTCGCCGTCTCCGCTTCTTGCAATGTATTTTTGATGGCGACTATTAGGTCTGTCAGGTATGGTCATGTGTAATTTGCCATCATTTAGCAAAGGAGTTAGCAAGGATTCTACAAAATGAGCACGACTTGAAATTTTCAAAAACTCCTGCATTTCATTTCGTGTCCTAGCAATTTCACAAAAATCTAACAACATTTTTTCTCGCTCCGCTGCATGTATTGCGAAATGCGCTGCTTCATGTGTTGCGACTTGTCCTGTATCTTGTCCTATATCTTGTCCTGCGACTTGTCCTGTATCTTGTCCTGTGACTTGTCCTGTAGCTTCTTCATCAATATTATTCAACTCATTATCCGGTTGATAATTAACATTACGCAAAACTACATGAAAGGTTGTCGGTGTAGAACGAAATTCCGGTGCATATTCGTCTTTATACCCATGTAGATATGATGTTTCGGTGCGAATTAAACCTATACCACTTCCTCTACGCTCAACATAATCAAGTCTATGAAATACATCTGCAATAATGGGATTCCTTCTTGATGATGGTATATCATCAATATCTCGCTCTTGAATAAGAGTACCATCTGGCATACCGCCCGGAGAATAAATTTCTAGGCGGTCGTGGTACATATCAATATGCACCTCACTTCCAACAACAGACCAGTCACGATGCATTAAAGCGTTACAAAGTGCCTCAAATACAGCACGTCTTGAATAATCCGGTTTATTCACTCTGTGATCAGGCATTTTTTTCCAACGAACTTTAGAATTAAGTCGAATGAAGTTATTGCTATTTTTTAATAGAGAAATTAAATCACCTTCAAATTCTTCTGAGTCTATAGCATCATCACCAACAGAACCCTTTCTCAATCCATCCCAGTGCGTACAGAAAACCCTTGATTGGAGCAAAGGGTTCTTATTAGCAAAGAGTATTCCGGCATTTGTAAGGAAGCCTTCCGTATTGCATAAACCGAAGGATACAAACTCTTTGAGAGTAAGGTCGCTTTTTGTAATCTGCTTGTACTCAGCTTCAAGCATAGAAAAGGTTAAGTCGGAATACTTGTACTTTGATACTAACGAATCCCATTCGGAAACTTGCTTATGCTTTCTTATAATGAATTCCTCAAGCTCGCTTGGAGACATCTGCTTATCTTCATCGGCAACACGAATATATGCACGCCCGTAGGCATAGTATGGTTGTGAATCTCCATCAAAAGAGATGTAAATACATGGTTTGTCATAAATTTTGACTTCTTTAATTGTCGGAAATATTTGTGGCTTCAGATTGTCTGACAATGCTTTGCTCACATCACGCAAGGTTGCATCTCCAATTTGTTGACCAAGAACAGTGCCATCATTTTTAATACCAAAATACAGCTCACCCGCTCCATGCTTATTAAGAATTGATGAAACCGAAATAACAGCTTCCTTCAATTCGCCTGTTGTTTTCTTAAATTCAAGAGTTTCGGTTTCTTTACCAAATATCATGTTATATCTCCTGACAGTTATTCTCATAGATGCTTCATACGGAAACCTCTTTACTTGCATTATCACCAATCGCATTAAGCCATTTTTCAATGTCTGTAATTACATCTCTGCCAACTTCATCTTTCATCGCTGTAAAATGAGCCTCTATATGACTTTTATTAAGTTGATACATTAAACAGAGTACATCTTTCGCGGTTCGACTCTTTTCATCAGCAGTAATTGTTGCAAAAAAATTGTTATCGGTTAAGGATTTAACGCGCTCTTCAAGATGGCTTTCGCCGTGAAGAATTAGTCGATACATCAAATTTTCAAAATAATCTCTTTTTTCTTCGGGGAAAGAGTTTAGAATTGAATGGTCACAAGAGATCTCATCAATACCTTTTCTGTAGCCAAATGTTCCGAATGCCTCCATCGCACGGCGCATTACATTACCGATAATCAACTCATAGTCAGAAGATTTGTTTTTTGCATACTCATATATAACTTTTAATAGTTGCGAGTACTCATTTCTTTTTTTTCGACTAAAAAAAGTGATTTTATGCTTATCGAGCTCAAGGAGCCGAACCTCCATATTCCTTTGATCAGTGCCAATCTGAAGTACTATTTGCTTTTTGATTTCGTCAAGGGCTTTGTCTATATCGTAAACCGTTAGCAAGTCATGCGATAGCAATATAACCCTGCTATTTGGGTTGCCACGTAGTATCTTTATCATTTGCGATTTAAGGTATGAAATAATCCCTATTCTGTTTTCTAAATCAAAACTAGAGACAGGGTCATCCAACACAATTAGGCATTCGGATTTATAAATGTCTTTTTCGTCAATGTTGTTTAATATTTCTGTAAAAAAATAACAGAGCGACAAAATGTTTCTTTCACCAACAGAAATATTTTTAGGTTTAACAGATTCCCCATTGGATAAAACTGCGTAATTGTCGCCACTAGGGACGAGTCTAAGTCTATTTTCGGTGAAAAACACATATTGCAAGCCCTTATTGATGAGACCTTCTGCTATTTTTATATTTTTCTTCTTTTGGTTGAGCTCTTCAAGTTCGCCTTTTGCCTTTTTAAGCATGGCGGCAAAATTATCAAGTTTTTGTTTCTCTCGCTGTTTTTCATTTTGTTGCTTCAAATAATCTGCATATATATCCTTGACTTCGTAATAGGCGCGTTTCTTGCTTAATTCCTTTAATTCATTTTGAATTGTTGCAACTTGCCCAGAAAGCTTATTATATTCATTTTTCTTTGTTTCCAGTTCATTCAGTCGTTCTTTAAGCGCATTAGCTGAAGTGGTCAAATCATCGGTAAAATCTGTTATGGGCGTGTAAAGAGACTCGATTTTGCGTTCAATCGTCTTATTGCATTCTTCAATTCTTAAATTCAAAGTATCTAAAGCATTTTTGCAATTATCAACCACATCCTTATCTGCAACTTCAAAAGCAGTAAAATCCATGCTGACAGAGGAAATTTTACTGGACCTTAGTTCCTTTTTATGCTGCTCGACAACTTTGCTAAGGATTTTTTCGATGCTTTCTAATAATTCAAATTTGTAGTTATCTGATACTGATTGCAAACAAAATGGACAAGTGCTCGTATCAGTTGAAAACTTTGTCTTGATTTCTGTGAGGCGCAACGTTTCTCCGCTTTCAACCATAAGTAAAAGAGTTTTTTCTCTTTCTGTCAAAGTCGGTTTCTCAACTTCAATTGCTAACAAATCCTTTATTTTCATAATCGTATCAGCATAATCGACAACAGTTGGGATGGCAGCAATTATTTTAGTGCCTGCATTTTTTGCAGCTTGCAGTTCGGTGTACTTCAAGTCATATGCTGTAGACAATGTTTTAGCGGTTTCTTCATCACTCAATGTAATCCCGACTATGCTTTGCACAACTGTTTCACTAACATTGGCATTCGTTCTACCACCTGTTATCAGCCTTTCCCTATCAGCCCACGAGCTATCGCCTTTTAATGCATTCTTTAATTTCGCATATTGATTGTCTGGTGATTGAACTGACGTTACATCTGTATATGAGTTATACTTTTCTTGTTGTGTAGAATGCTCTTTTTCAGCAATTTTAAGAATTGCACTCGCTTGTTCTATTTTTTCGGCTATGTCAGCAACATCGCCAAACATTACGATTGTGTTTAGTCCATCCTCTTGAAGGCGGATGTTTTCATTTGTGTAATCTTCGTTAAATACAAAGATACGCTTTTTATCATCGTCGGAAACAGTCATGACAGCATTAGAAAAATCTACAAGCTGAGCTGATTCAATATCTTCAACGCGATTCGAATCGAGAGCTTTTGAAATTGCTCTTGACAAAGTGCTTTTGCCAGAGCCATTTCGCCCGAATATAACGCTAGCACGGTCGGTTTCTTCCTGCGAGAAAAGTTGCAGCGTTGTTTCATTTTTGAAGGCTGCGCCTTTGAACTTTATGCCTCTAATCTTGCTTATCATTGCTTCACACCTTTCTACGAGGTATTGTCATCAGCAAACACCCTACTCCATCTCTTTCACTTTCTCTTCAACAAAAGCAATCTCATTCTTATCGAGACCATACTTTTTATATAGCTGTTTGTCAATTTCAGAGATTGATTTTGTCCAGTCTATGTCACTGTTAGGAGTAAAATCTTGAAGAGGTACTTTTACCCATTTTTCACGAGTATTATCTGGTGTCACTTTGAGAACACCCAACATAGTTCGAGCAAATTTTGTTTTAATATACTTTAAGCAGTTTTGAGTTTCTTGCTCATTATCAAAAGAGCCAATAGATATAAATGTTTCAGTAAATCCTATTATTGGCTCGCCAATTAGAGGTGTACTCAGTGCTTCGCCTAGCACACCAGAGCCGTTTACTTTTGCTAACATAACCTTAAACTTTTCAAATGTTTCCGGCTCGGATAAATACTCACGTTTAAACCATTTGTAACCTCGCCCATTGTCAATACGTCCATATATCTGAAAATATTCGTGACCATCAATAGGTTTTGTATCTGTAAACAGTTCGGGTAGGTTGTCAAAAGCATTCGTAGATATTCGGCGATCAGAAACCCTTTTCATATCCTCCGGATAATCCTCGTAAATTTTATCAGAAAATCTATAGCTGCCACGATTAGAAATAATCTCATCTAATGTGTTTTTGCTTATTTTCTCCACTTTTAGGAGAATTGAATTTAATTCAGGAAAGCTAATGAAAGTGCCTATTTTTCCAAAATCTTTAAATTTGTCACGCAGAACTACAGCAATTCCGCCTTTTATGTCCGTATTTGGAAACACATTTGCTGATTTTTGTTCGTAAAGCTTTACTTTGATATGTTTATCACTGAGCATTTTATCGTTCCAGTTTTTGTTAGTGCCTCCAGCATTAAATAAAAACCTTGCAGGAGAAATGAGGCAATATACAGGCGCAACTTGCTCGGCTAAATCATAAAAATATGGATATATTGGCATATCTTTTGTGCTTGTTCCCACCGCCTCCTCTTGATACGGTGGATTACCCACCACTACATCAAATTTCATATCTGCATCACCTCCGCTTTTTGCTGTTTCTGTTAAGTCTAAGCATTTCATATTGGAGCAATCTATATCTTCAAAATTGCCGTACACGAAGTTTCGTGCAATGTTGTAAATTATTTCACTTGGGGCAAAACCATAAACCTGATTTTCCAAAATATGCTTCAATCTCTCAAAATCGTTGGGGATTACATCGCTAAGTCCTTTGTATAACCTTGTAACAATTTCTGTTAAGTGCAACCCCGATTTTACATATAAATCTGCAAAAGTTGTGTCCTTGTCTTTCCATATATCGGGATTTTCCTCCTCAAGTTTATCAATCATCATCTTTACAACTTTTCGCGGCGTGAAAATCTGATTGGTCCTTTGATTTGGTATGTAATCAAAAATATCTTCTGATTGAGAGTCGTCAAAATAGTTAGCAAGCTCCTCTTTTTTGTTCAGAAACTCTAAAATTGATTCATTAAATACAACCGGGTCAAAGAAGTTGTAATCATCACGAAGTTTGCAGAACTGGTCTAACGAAATGCCTGTAACTTCACGAAACACCGTATCCTTGATGTTTTTATCAAAGCTCTCGAGTGTGGTATCACGCTCACCGAAAGCCATAAGAAAAGATGGAATTGTACGTGCAAACCCTCTAAGACGTGCACGCACCTCATCTTCTACAGAAAACTGCTTTTTCTCCTCAGCTTTAACCAGAATTTCTTCTGTTGCTTTTTGGACCAGCACTTTTGAATTTTCCTCAACTGTTTGAGTAATCTCTTGCTTCAAGTTATCATTAATTTTCTGCTTTGCTGTTTCAAACTGAGTCTTTGCTTCTTCAATCATGCTATCACTGAGAGTCGGGTCTGATACATACTTTTTATATTCAATTTCTTTTTCTCTCTGCTGAATGTTTGCCTGCTCTCTTATAATCTCAACTTCACGAGCAATTATATTGGCATTTTGCTTAACAACTTGCTCAGCTGTTGCTTGTGTCACTCCACTTTCTTTAGCAAGTTCCTTAACAGTGTCCATAATTCCATGAGTGAATGCAGATTGAATATCTTTAGTGAGAGATGATGAATTGTTTTCCACTACATCTGCTGCAATTTCAGTAATATCTGTATAGAATTTCTCACCAAATCTGGCATCCGTTTCCGCTATGACTATGGAGTGTTCAACAATCGCATTCCCCTCTTCATCTACCTGAACATTTTTTGTGTCAATAGATTCTGATGTTCGTCTCGGGGTTACTTTGCCTACATCCACAGGGTTAAGTTGTTCTAATATCTCACGAACTTCCTGTGATGCGAAAACACCGGAAATATTTTGAAACAATAGATTAGACATAAAACCACGGCGCACAACTTCCTGCGCTTTGATCGCTTTTGGAATAGTAAGAACTTGTCGAACATCAAGCTCCACCATTTCCCCCTCATTATCTTCTGCAATAACCGGGAAAAAGTTTAGAAGTTGCCTAATATTATTTTCGCGCTCATCTGTTGTTCCACCGCCCGCTGCTGTTTTTTTGCTTAGATTGTTCGCAAACTCATCATATATTATCAGTGTACGCTCCGGCGCAAAATCAAAAACATATGCGTTTTGTTTTCTGTATTTTTCGCCGTTTCTATCATAACTCCATTGATTTTGTGCACGAAATGCTGCTTGCATATACAGACTTGGTGATTTTACGTTAGAAAGCATCAAAACAGCTGTCCATTCCGGCACTGTCACGCCGGTTGTGAGCTGTCCTACTGAAAGTGTTATTGTCTTTTCATTATCTCGTATTGCTTCCCTCACTCTATCAAGCGAGCGCTGATTAGCATCAGGATCATCTTCAGTTCTGCCATCGCCTGCTGCGAGAACGATTTTATAGTTTTCAAAAACAGGGTGACTACTCAAAAGTCTTTCAAGTGCCTTTGCACTAGCTACACGATTCAACAACCATAACGTATGCTTTAGCTCATCACGAAGTTCTTTCGTAGAAAAAGGATATTTCTTGTTTGCTGCAAGAGTATTGAGCCATTTTAAGACGTCTGCTTCGTGAATAAATTTTCCGCTATCGTTTGTCGCAAAAAATTCGTTTAGGTCAAACGCAAAATCAATATCCGCACCTTCTATATTAGCACCCTTATTGACCTCATCTGTAATCATTCTGCTCATCTGATAAGAAAACATATTTAGTTGCGGCAGACCTTCATAAGGATTATTTTCTTCACTTGCAATTTCCCAAAAAGCCTTTGCCTCTTGTTCGTCCGCATAAGTCCAGTTAAAAATCTGTCCTTCAGAAAACTTTCCGCTCGCAACAGCCTTGAACGGTGTGCCCGATAAATGGAGAGTAAATTCTCGATTAACATTATTAAAAGCAACGTCTGTCTTAAATGTGTCAACACCCTCATGGGCTTCGTCAATAACGAGTACGTCCCAGTCTAAGTCTTTCACCCACCCAAGTTTGTTTATATGTCCCCCAAATGAAATAGCACCTTTCAAGTCTTGAAGTGATATGAAAGCAATGAGGTTTTGCTGCTCTTTCTCCGGTTTAGTAAGATTTGCATCAACGTACTGTTCGCGGGAAATAGTCGAACGTTCTTTTAGTGAATCCGTTGTAGAAACAAACGCATAATTTGTCTGCCAAGCAATAAATGTCTCAAAATCATCAAACCATGAGTTCGCTATTGCAGGACGATTTGTCACAATTAAAACCCTCTGCGCCCCAAGCCTACGCACGAACTCATAAGTAGTCAGGGTCTTACCAAAACGAGGCTTAGCGTTCCATAAAAACTCGCCGTCTTTGCTAGTCTTTGCGTAATCAAGTGTCATTTGGACTGCATTTTCCTGTTCCGACCTAAGCTGAAACGGCAACTCACTTTTAACCTGATTTATTTCCTTATGTCTAAAATCATCAAAATCTTCATGGGCTTTTTCGAGTGTACCATTGTAATAAAACCATTCAGAATTCGGGCGTTGCTCTATGTCTTTGTATTTTCGTAAATACGTATGCAATTCTTTATCAAAAAACCATTCATCACTATCTACATATTTTGCAGGTTCAGACCATAGCTTTGAGTAAGCTATACCTGCAGTTTGCGTTTGCTCTCTTATTCTATCATCAGCATTCTTTTTCTCGGTATACCCAACTTTAACCCAACCCTCATTCGGTAAGTATTCAGGTATAATATAAGCATAAATTTGTGGGTAAATGGCCTCCGTAGTTCTTATTTCAGTGTTATTATTCATTTTAGCTTAATTCCTTTGTCAAAGAATTCCATTTTATTAGTATCCCAGTTCATAGTTCGAACACGCTTGCCGGGCGTTATTTCCCATTCTATTTTATCCGGTGTATTAAGTGTAAATAACGATAATTGCTGCACAGGTTCTTTTGTTTCCGATAAGGGAACAGTATATGTCAGCCCGTCCATTTGAAAAACATTAAAGCTGATAATCATTGCAATTTTTTCGAGAAGTCCTTGTGTAGGTTGTTCGCTCCATTTCTCCATGTAATATTCGTTATAGGTCAACAGTAGGTTTTCGCGAGCAATAAAGAGAGAGTCACCATTCCACTCAAAACCGTAGCTTGATTTATATGCAAGCTCTACTAAACGTTGCCACTCTGCCTTGTCCGCTACTTCGTTGCTTATACGATTTAACTTTCTGTCAATAAAGCCAACTCTTTCAGAAAAAGGAATATTCTCGCCCGTAACCATATCATATCTCGATGTCATGTAAGGTGCTTCACCACAAGTTATCTCAAGCCATTTTCTTTTGGTATAAGTTTCCAAATCATCATCTAAATACCCAGCTTCTACTGCGTCATTTTGTACTTTTATAATCCGAACCGGAGTAAACACCTCAGCTTTTGTCCTAGTGCGCTTCTTTTGCATTAGCTCTGGTTTGTGTGCTCTGGATCTGATTACGTCACAATTTTCCCCTGTAATAAGTTGCGGCTTAATTTGAGCAGTCGGAGCATACAGTGTAGCGTTTTGTTCAATATAATTGTCGTTTGCCCATATTATATTCCGAATTCTCTGTGAAATTGTCATCGTTCTGTCAATTAGCAGAATTTCAAGAATTTTTGGTGATTTAGCTATTAGTATGTCCATTAGTTCCCCATTACAAATTATTGAACAAGTTTTTATAACGTATTTTACCTTAATGAGTATGATTTTTCAAGCTGAAGTTCATAGCATCAACAGTAATTGTCTACAAGGTCGAACGGCGCATTGCGCCGTTCAGCCAATCCAAATTATACTAATGGTACGTTGCCAAGTGTCGAGATGAACGCCTAACGGCGCACTTGGCAAGGCAAGAGCTGTGAAGCGTTGTAGTACGAAACGGCAAGCTACCTGTCAGCGAGGAAGCTTGCCATTTTTCAATTTAAGAATTTTTGATCAGATAATAAAACAAACGCGAACATTTCACCGATAAAGAAGTGTCGGGTTGAGTTCGCATTTGTCCGTTGTGGTGGGGGATGACGGATTCGAACCATCGAAGTCACTGACAACAGATTTACAGTCTGCCCCCTTTGGCCGCTTGGGTAATCCCCCTGGAGCTGGTGGACGGATTCGAACCCCCGACCTGCTGA
>Ga0123355_10021334_pt1 | contig 10364 bp, 9 predicted proteins | sample TergutEmb28metaG_3_FD_89872 | JGI IMG/M metagenome (GOLD analysis project Ga0123355, IMG submission 89872) | Embiratermes neotenicus P1 segment gut microbial communities from Petit-Saut dam, French Guiana - Emb289 P1 | ecosystem: Host-associated > Arthropoda: Insects > Digestive system > Gut ... | reverse complement strand
TATTAAATTTATATTTTCAAATTCATATTATATTCTATCACATCCGACAAAAAATATCAAGCATTTTTTATCTAATTTTTATACCATATCTTCAAAATTTCTCATATTATTGCCGTCTTTCTCTATCAGTCCGTCTTTTGAGAGCATCGCTTCAAGCACATCTATGTCTGTCGTGATGTCGAGCATCTCGTCGGTGAACATATTATCAAGTTCCTTCGCGAATGCTTTCTTTATGAAAGGCAGCGTCTCTTCAACCCTTCTTTTCGTTGCGGCAGCGTTTTCACCCGTCAGATTTTGGCTCTCGATTTTCTTATAGCTGTTCAGAATTTTTATCGTCGTCGGCATATAATAATCGAAGAAATCATTAAGCTGCTCGATTTTCCTCGGAAGGTTCGAGATGTTTTCAGCGTTTATCTGCGACTGTATCTTTTTGAGCGACACGCCTATTTCGCGAAGCTCGCCCGCTATGAACTCGTCGCCGATAGAATCGTTGAGTAGTTTGATTTCTATCTCGTAAAGCCCTATTCTCTCATTGATATTTTTAAGCTCAGGGTTTTTCTTGTTGTTCTCTTTGATAATGTCCTCATCAATATTTGCTGCGGCGGCCGCTTCCTCTTGCATAAAAAGCTCAATCTTCTTCGGCGGGAATTTCGCCTTGACAACCTGATAAACAACAAAGGACAGCACGAGTACTAAAATCAGCTTCGTGGGGTTATTCAACCGTGTGATTACGGAGAGCAGAACAAAACTGACCCCAAAGGACAGTATCGGCATCGCCGATTTCTTCTCAACTTCAACCATTTTGTTGTTATCGCCATTATTAGAATTACTGCCGTTCTGCATTTCTTGATTCTCATCCTTCAAGTTTTGGTTCTTATTATTGTTCTCACTCATAACCGTATCTCCTTTATCGCTTTATTTTCACTATATTCGCCGCGATACCACCGCGTCACAATCAACTTGTTTGTCAAACAATAATATTATACACCATATAACATCGTTTGTCAAGAGCTATTTTGAAATTTTTTATATTTTTTTATTGACCTGTAATAAATTCGCTCGCTACCGTTTGTAGGGATGACCGTTCCCGGGTCGTCCGCGGCTATGATTCATATATCTGCGGAACATCGAGGGCGACGTTCCCTACAATACGTTTATCTCTCGATTTTTACTAATTTGCTGTGATGTTTATTGCATTGCAAATCTTCTATTGTTACGCCGCTCAGATATTCAGCCTCATCAAAATGCAATTTTTCACGCATTAAAACAAGCCCGCGCTCACCAACAGTAAACTCTTTGCCAAACTCTTCGCACTCCTGCCATGAGTAACTGCCGTCAACATCCATACAATAATATAATATGGAGATTTTGTCGCCTTTGTGTATCCGCACAATTTTTTTATCGGCTGAATCACGTTTGTCTTTGAGGACCGCGCCCGTAACCTTACCGTCAGGATACTCACAGGAATAGACAACCATCAAAACAGCGTCCTCCCCGTTTAATTTTACGGGAATTGTATATCTTTTATGCCCGATATTTCTGTCCAATGGGTATAAACATACAAAATGTCCGTTCAATTTTGTAGACTCATCGCCTGCGCGCGCTAAAACCACTCCGTTTTCTCCGATTTCTGCTTCAACATGATTTATTTGAATATACTTCTCGCCAAACTCGCTCTCTTTCGACTCATTTAACCTATCTGACTTGTCTGATTTATCAGATTCCCGCGAATCTTGTTTAACCCATATACTTCGCCATACCATATGCAAATTATCGAGCTGCTCCGCGTTTAAGCTGATATTGTGCGGGTCAGCGAGCGCAGACGTATAATCAGCGAGCGGGCGCGACTCCAATATATCCGCGAAACCGTCAAGAAAATCGGTATATTCCGGCAATCTGTTGATGGAGCGGTAGACTGACAGGTTGCGGCGCAGGTCGTTTCTGTTCTCGAACGGGAAATATATCGAAAGCCCGCCGAGATCATCAATATTGCGCTCAAATTTGTAAATGACAGCCTCATTCAAATCCCGCTCAAAATCCGCCGTTTGGTTTGGCAGCATCTCCCGAAGGTTTATCGACAGCCCTTTTAGGTCAACCATGTCCGATTCATCAATATATTCCCCTCTCCCGCCAAAAGCGCGAGTGCCGCTTCTCGCTCGTGCGATAGGTCGGTAATAGCCTGAGCCCAGCAAATCACCTGCGAAGAGTGCGAGTTTCTCAAAAGAATCCGACACATTTTTTATCTTCGACAAATCAGTGAGCGACAGCGTGGTTATATCGTCGTACCCGACATTCGCCGGATTGCTGTAATATCGCCCGAAATAATCAACAATAGACTTGCCGATCTGCTCCCCGGTGCTTTGCGGCGTTATATCGCGCAGAAAAGTATAATCCCAGCCCGGTTCAGGTTCAAGCTCTTCCGATGCAATCAAAAATTCGGCATATCTCTCAGCAACAAGAGCCATTTCAAGTGTTGCCATCAAACAAGTGTCAAATCCGAGGAACTCAAATTTTTTGCCGTTTCGGAACACATCGCTGCCGTTCAGCGCAAGCTCAATCTCGCGCAGTTTCATCATTGATTGGCTTGAACGCCAAAACCTCTCATCAGAGCCATAACCCTCAATCGCGCCGCCGCCGTGATTCCACAGAATAAGCCCGTATTCCTCAGCGGGATACAGATAATAGCAAAAGTTTATAAACCCCGCTAAAGTTTCGGGATACCCCATAGGATCGCGCCCGACCTGCGCGAGTTTTACAAGCTCCCCATTCTCTATTTTGAGCAAAGTGTTATCACCGTCAGCTATCATCGGAGTATGCCACCGCCTTGAGCCTCCCGCGAAGATTATAACGTTGAGATTCTCCTCATCAAAGCCGGAATCCATCATCTCTTTCAAATCGAAAGTGGCTGACGCGTGTTTTGTTTCCAAATCCGAGCCGTTCATGAAAACCATGATAGTACGCCTTTTTTGAATTTCCGGCGAAATCCCTGACGATGTAATATAATCCTGAGCAGAAAATTCGGTATCGCCGGTAATATCCATGAACAGCAGTGCCGCCGCCGTCATAGCAATAAAAGCAAATATATATATTTTTTTCACAGTGGTTTTAAATCCTTCCTTTTTTTCTTTTCTTCCCTTCCCTTGCCTACTTGTATGTTATATATTCTGCTCAAAAATCGCAAAATAACGCAGCCCGTGAAAGTTTATTGTAGTTTATCGCTTGACAAAGTTGACAAAGATTGCAAACAATGATATAATAAAAGCAGCGAAACACTATAAAAAGCAGAAATGAAAATAAAAATGGACGGAAAATTATGATAAAAACCATACTAACAACAGGGCTTTACGGTATTGACGGCTTTATTATAAGCGTTGAATGTTTTATGAGCGCGGGAATCCCCGAATTTTCCATTGTCGGCTTGCCTGACGCCGCCGTGAAAGAATCCAAAGAGCGTATACGTGCGGCTATGAAAACCTGCGGTTTTGCCATCCCTAACCGTATTATCACAATCAACCTCGCTCCCGCTGACAGAAAAAAGGAAGGCTCTTCGCTTGATTTGGCATTGTTCGCAAGTATCATATCGAACGAAAAAGATTTGGACGCAAATTTCAAGACAATGTGCTTTATCGGCGAATTATCGCTGTCCGGCGACGTGAGGAGCGTCAACGGTATTCTGCCGATGTGCATAGCGGCGAAAAAGGCAGGGATAACAAAAATATTCGTGCCGCACGGAAATGCGCAAGAAGCAGTTTTATGCGGAGGCAAGAGCATAGATACTGATGACGCGCAATCTGTTGAAATTTTCCCAGTAAGGAATATTATTGAGTTATACAACCATCTCGCCGACAATAAACTTATATCACCTATGACTTACTCAGAAAGTGAGTATCTCAACTCAGAATTTTCAAGCGATTTTGACTTTTCTGATGTCAAAGGACAAGAAAAAGCGAAGCGAGCCATAGAAGTTGCCGCAGTTGGTATGCACAATGTGCTTTTTATCGGACCTCCCGGCTCAGGCAAAAGTATGTTAGCGAAACGGATCGGCACTATAATGCCGCCGCTTACATTCGAGGAGGCAATTGAGATATCAAAAATCTATTCCGTGTCAGGGCTTCTCAAGGAAATCTCATTGGTAAAAGACCGCCCGTTCAGGTCACCGCACCATTCGGTATCACAAGCAGGCATGAGCGGCGGCGGTACAATTCCAATGCCCGGCGAGATAAGTATCGCGCACAAAGGCGTACTGTTTTTGGATGAGTTCCCCGAGTTCAACAGGGGCGTCACGGAATCCCTGCGCCAACCGCTTGAAGATGGCGAAATATCAATCACCCGCGCAAACGGAAGAGTCACATATCCTGCCGATTTTATGCTTGTATGCGCGATGAACCCATGCAAATGCGGATATTTCGGGCATCCGTCAATAGCGTGCAAATGCAAAGACTCCGATAGGCTGAAATATGTGTCAAAAATATTCGGACCACTATTGGACAGAGTGGATATTCAGCTTGAAATACCTCCTGTTTCCTATACCGAGATGAAATCAGACGAAAGCATCGAAAGCTCATCCGAAATGCGCAAACGCGTGATTGAAGCGAAAAAATTCATATCCGAGCGCATGAGAGATGAAACAAACGCAAACAGCGAAAGGCAGACTTTGCCGTATAATGCAAGGCTTACTCCAAAGCAGATAAAAAAATACTGCAAACTTGACGATGAAGCGGAGAAAATACTAAAATCAGCGTTCGAGCGGCTGGGTTTATCCGCCAGAGGATATGACAGGATACTTAAAGTGTCAAGGTCTATTGCAGATTTAGCACAAAGCGAAGTTATACAAAAACATCACATAGCAGAAGCGATACAATACCGCTCGCTTGACAGAAAGTATTGGAATTAATTGAATATAATAAAAACAAAGTTATGTTAGATATGTGTATTGATAGATGCAGAAAATTTATATTAGGCGGTATTTTAATGGACAATGTTCATTTACCTATACCAAATTAAAAAGGAGCTGGCACATGCCAAAAGAAAAATCATGCGGAGCAGTCTTATACACTGTAATTGCTGGAACTCGCCACTATGTTTTGGTAATCAATGATAACGGTGGCAATTGCACAATCCCCAAAGGTCATGTAGAAGGTAATGAAACCGAAAAAGAAACAGCCCTGCGCGAAATTTTCGAAGAAACAAACATTCACGCAGAGTTCGTTGACGGCTTTCGGAAGCAAATTACTATATTAAGCGGCAATAAGGAAGTTGTATTTTTTATAGCGAAGTATGAAAATCAAAGTCCAAAATGTAACCCAAACGAACATGATGAAATAATGGTGCTGCCTTTTGAAGAAGCCCTTGCGGCTATAACTTGGGAACACACGAAGGAAGTTCTTTGCGAAGCAGAATGGTTTCTTGAAGATCTATACAGATAATGCTACACATCAATATATATCTAACATAGCCAAAAATTATATTATAAATAAAAACAAAAAGGAGAATTTAGAACCTTATGAAAAAAACGTTACTTAAATCCACCAAAAGAGTATCAATATTTGCGCTGGTAATATTATTGGTATTCTCGTTAGTCGCCTGCAGCTCATTTGAACAAAGGCTAACAGGCTTAACCGAGGCAATGACTTTCATGATAGGCGAGCCAAACCTGAGTTCCAGCGAGGTAGTCACTATCAGATTGTCAGATAATGCCGCACCGATTTCACTTGCTGATTTCATTGATGCTATGACAGACGCTGATTATTTGAAGTGCGTGGTAGAAATTATCGAAAATCTGGAAATATCAATTGCATCAGAAGTTAAAATCTACAACGACAGCATGAGTTACAGCATATATTGGGTTGGTCCTGAAGATGTAAGGGAAGAAATCATTCGTATCGTATACATTGGAGAGGATTTGTATATCAGTACCGCTATATTAAGAACTATTGGTCCCGCTATAGCCGGAATAGTCGAAGACGAAGAATTATTAGAAGTATTGGCATTACTGGATATGATAGGCGACGCTGATTATCTGCATATTCAAGTTCCGGCAATGATGTCTTTAGCGGAAATTTATGCTGACGAATATGTTGCAGCGTTCTTAGAAAATTTTGACCTCGCTGATATAATATCCACATTGGGAAGTATAATGACTGCGGAATTGGAAAGTGCGGTTGAACGGTCATTAACAAGGGATTTTGACCAAGCGTTGCAGGAAATAGATGGCGAATATATTGTGACAATGGATACCCGTTTAGCTATAGAGTTTACTAAAGCAATATTGCAGTTAGCAATAGATTATAGCGAAGAAGTGACTGAGTTTCTTGCTGATATGGTAGAAATATTCTTCTTGCATGGGGAAGAACTCTCCGCAGAGGAAAGAGCAGAAGGCATGGCTTACCATACAGCATTAGCAAAGGAAGCGTTAGCGTTCCTTGACAATGAGTTTATCAGCAATATTCCATTGATTAACTTTGAATACCGCGTTAAAGCGTCCGGCGAAGGATTGGCAAAAGTTCAAACATCCTCAACATGGCTTGAACTTCCGGCAGAAACAATAGATGTGCTGAGAGAGCAAGCAAGCTACTATTATATTGATATTCCTTTCCAAAAATTTGAGATAAGCGCAAGCCAAACTACAACTATACAGACAACACCGATAACAGCACCGCAAGGGCAAATATTTTCACTTGCAGAATTATTCGGTGATTTTATGAGTGCCACGGTAATGCACCACTTCGATCATTTCGATTTCGATGATTGGGACATATCAGACGCATTGCTTGAAGATTTGGAAGCAATAGCTGCAGAAGTAGATTTGAATCAACTCGCGGCGGATTTCGGAATAGATTTGAGCCAGTTCGGCATTGATTTGAGCAACATTAATATGGATGATATCGAAAGTGCCCTGAATGAGTTTGAAATCGACTTGTCCGCTGGAGCAAGATTTCCGCGTCCTCGAAACAATATCCGTTAAGTAAACAGCTAAATTCTTCAGCAGGTGCATATGTTGCCTGCTGAAGAAAATTTATATTACCGGAGGAAATAAAGATGTCAGAATACAGCCCATTGATGCAAAGCAAAACCAAGCCAAAGATTGAAGAAGTGATTTCCGAATATCTTGACGGCAATATGCGTGAAACGGCGACAGCATTTGTTGAACATATGCACGTGAACAAAATGTCGTTGCGATGGGGTTCAAAGGATAGATACAAAGCTTTATACAAGAAATCAGTAATATGTTGGGTTGACTTGAACCAAGCCCTTACCCCCGTAAAGTGGAGAATTTCCCCGTGTCTAACGAACATCGCCGAATATGAGGAGTTTGTATTGAATGAGGGGTGGCAAGATTTTATATTAGACAAATTAAGTTATTGTAAGCCGTGCAACCCTGACAGAGGTTGTTCAGGCGGGAATAAATTGTCGATACTCGGCAAGGATTTTAACGGCATTTGCCAAGCAATTATCCACCATAACATTAGAATAAATTTCGACGACCCGAACGAAATGTCTACCAGTCGCATAAAGAAGTTGTTGGAATTGGAGCAACAAGCAAGGCTATAACATAGCGGAGTTAGATGTTAATTATTATACTCCATATATAGTTAATTTTGATGAAAAATTCATCTGTTTTGACTGGATTTAAACAGATTTATATTTAGGAGATGTTAATATGCAGAATAAATTCTCTATTCCAACCGAAAAGTGTACTATCCGCGATGTTAGATTGTCTGATGACGAACAGATACTTGCAGCTATGGATTGTCCCGAAGTCGCTTCCATGCACAGCGGGGGATTGGATGATATCCATAGCGCACGTGATTATATTAACGTTTTGATCGAAGAATATGACGATGGTAAGTTCAGAACGCTTGCGATTGCGGATCGACAATCTGATATGCTGCTTGGGTGCGTAACAATAGATGTGCATAAACATTTTCCACGCGCTGAATTAGGGTATTGGATAGCCAAACCATACAGGAACAAAGGATACATGACCGAAGTGATTTCTGCTGTTATTAAATATATTTTTTCTGAATTGGGACTTGTGAGAATCCAAGCATATCATTCCGTTAATAATCCTGCTTCAGGGCGGGTGCTCGAAAAAGCCGGCATGACGTGTGAAGGAATTTTGCGCCTCTATAACGGACGCTCAGATGAAAAAATATATGCTGTCATCAATACAGATACATTGCCGAATTAATATTAGGAGAATAGACTTATGCGGATGCTTAAGAAAAAAGTGATTGGATTCTTATGGGCTGTGTGGTTTGCCCTTGGGCATCTTTATCTTTCCACAATTATTTTTAATAATACAGCGGGTCAGAGCCTTATTGCCGCTACCATTTGGAATTTCGTATTAATTATATTTTTCCTTGTTTTGGAACGATTTGAGTTTCATTGGGTTGAAAAATTGAAGGCTAAATATACTGACAATGAAAAGAAGCCTAACGTTTTGATAAAAATGCTTATCAGTTATTTAAGCGGTGTTTCTTTTAAGACAGCACTTTATTTGTTTTATATTTTCATTCTTGTATGTTCCGCAATTAACGCCGTAGAACCTGATTTTTTCGATGAAACATTTGCGATTTATTTGATGACGGTAGAATACGGGATTTTAGTTCTTGTCGCCGCTGACAGCTTTTTGAATCAATTATTCAAGGATGTGGCGCAAAGATGAAAAAACAAAGATTTTACACAATAACAACTGGAAAGGTTTTAACACAATGAGTACGGATAACAAAGATTTAATGGAAAGCCTGCCCGAGCTTGCGAGGCAATACCTTATGTATCTTCTGACGATTAAGAGTAGTTCGCGGCTTACTGTCAAAGAATATATTTTTGACCTGCGCCTGTTTTTCAGGTTCATGAAAGTGCGCAAACTGAAACTAAGCCTTGAAATTATCGAGGAAACCGATATTTTGGATATAGATATAGCTTTCATCGAAAAAATCACGCGCGAGGATATTTTTGAGTTTTTGTTTTTCGCTGCGGAAAGCCGCGACAACGCAAATTCATCACGCGCGAGAAAACTTTCTGCAGTGCGCGGTTTTTTTAAATATCTTAACAAACAAGTGGGCAAACTTGAAAATAACCCTGCGGAAAATATCGATTATCCTAAGATAAAACAGGCACTGCCTAAATATCTCTCGCTTGAAGAGAGTATAACGCTTTTGCAAACCATTGAGAACGACGATAAGAATGCGCACAAGGTGCGGGATTTGTGTATTGTCACGCTGTTTTTAAACTGCGGCATGAGGCTCTCGGAGCTTGTCGGCATTAACCTGAACGATATTTCAAGCGATTTAACGACTGTTCGCCTTCTCGGCAAAGGCAGGAAAGAACGCTTTGTCTATCTTAACCCGCCGTGTAAAAAAACTCTCACAGATTATTTGGAAATCCGCAGCAAATTAGAGAATGTGAAAGATGCAGACGCATTGTTCATTTCTAAGAATTACAGCCGTATCTCAAACAGCGGGGTACAGAAAATGATGAACAAAACTTTTCTTAAAGCAGGGCTTGGCGACAAAAACTATTCAACGCATAAACTGCGCCACACCGCCGCAACGCTAATGTATCAGCACGGCGGCGTGGATACGCGCACCCTGCAGGAGATTTTGGGGCATGAGCATTTGAATACAACGCAAATTTATACGCACGTCGCCTCTTCTCAAATCAGAGAAGCGTTAAACAGAAACCCCCTCGCCAATCTTGCGCAATTCAATGAAAAAACGGAGGATTAACCAAATACCATGAGAACATCAAAAAAACTAACAAAACTGCTGGCTCTTGCTATAATTTTAACGTCACTGTTCACGCTTGCCTCATGCGAGGAGAATGACAGACCGGCGATTTTCGAGATTGTTGATATGCTCCTGAACAACCGCCAAGACGGGAGTATTTACACGTTTGAAGCGGAGATTTATGTAGCTGTCAACAAGGACTATCTTATCGAAGCGGGTATTTTGAATGACGCGGAGAACGCAGCATTTGACGCAGTACCTGATGATATAAGTTTCAGGTTTGCGGGAGAGCTTCAGCATATTACGGGACATGAAATATGCGCCGCGAATATCAGCGTATACATTAACGGAAAAACGGAGTCGCAGCTTACTGTTAAAATCGGCGATAACGCGCTGTATATCGCCGATACGCCGTTCACAAGGGTGATAACCGATTTGCTGACGGTGACAGGGTTCGTGGAATTGCCTGCGGCGCGTATTTTCAGCAGAGCTTTTCACGGCAAAGTACTACGTGTTGACCTGACGGAGTTTGATTTGGCATGGTTTTTTGAATATACCGGGCAAATCCTGCGGACATTTGACACAGATATAACGTTCGAGCTGACCCCGAAAGATCCGCCGGCAGATATAAGC
>Ga0123355_10021333_pt1 | contig 10364 bp, 6 predicted proteins | sample TergutEmb28metaG_3_FD_89872 | JGI IMG/M metagenome (GOLD analysis project Ga0123355, IMG submission 89872) | Embiratermes neotenicus P1 segment gut microbial communities from Petit-Saut dam, French Guiana - Emb289 P1 | ecosystem: Host-associated > Arthropoda: Insects > Digestive system > Gut ... | reverse complement strand
ATATTTATTTACTGCAATTGGGTTGTTACCCGGTGGCAGTGGTTATTTTACATGTAAACAAAACATGAAATTGGTTACTACTAAATTTAAGTAGGGAGGGCTACATGAGAAGCATGTAGTGGCTGGCAACTTGGAATCTTGGGAACCATCTCAGCATTTGCTTTTCGGCACAGGGAAACCAAGAAAAACCTGTGCCGAGATGGCCGGTCGCAGGACCTTCCTAACTTGTAGCCAGCAGTCCGGCATTTAAAGTAAAAAAAAAAAAAAACTTCGGCACTAGACCGCAGTCGTAATTAACTTCACGCCCCGGTCGTTTTACCTCCGGGAAATAAACCGGTACCTACTCAATAAGAGGCAGGGAGGGCCCTACAGGTGGTATGGACGTTTCGCAGAAAAGAAAAGTATCGCTTCCCTACCGGGATTCCAATCCCGGACCGCCAAATCCGTATCATGGTCGTACACCGACTACGCCATCCTGGCTCCCACATCGTGTCATTAACTCTTACAAATTCAAACATATTTTCCCAGGTGGCGTAATTGAAAATTTCACATTCCTGTGGCACAGCATTAACTTAGAAGCCACGTCCGAATTTACGGTCCTCCAGCGCTGGCGATTAGAGCTCGAATTTCGATCGACGCTGGGAAATTTATCCGTTCGCTCCTGTATCGACCTATACTGGTGCTGTGACGGCTTGATTCTCCGACTTCCGATTGGCTTTATAAGGATTTACAAAAGCCTACAAAGAGAGGAGTCCAAGTCTCGAAGAGAGGTGTGTGGCCAAGACGAGGTGAAGGAAGAAAACGCCAGCAGGTACGGACGAAGGCAGTCCGTCTTTTAACCACTCGTATATAACCAAGTACCCTACATTCCCAACCAGTTGCACATACTTTCAAAATATCCTGTTTTTAGGTGAAGTGGCAATAACGACGTCGGCCAACCAATCCTATCTGGAGCCTGATCAAACCATATAGTGTTTTTCTTGCTTATGAAACACTGCAGTCTGGGAAGTTTAAACGTTTCGGAGTAACATACTGCTTCCGCCTTCGTGGTAGAAGGCGTGTACAGTCCCACATGAACCTCAAAGACCATGTATGGCTTCCCAGGCCTGAAAACTTCAAATCGCTCATAGTTCAAACCAGTGCACATCCCTACGATCAACTTTATTTTTTCACGTTAACCGCTTATCAAGAGGGACAGCGATCAAGTCTTAGCTTCGTATTCAAAAGGCGTCGGCTTCGGTCCCAATATCGATATTGGTCTTAAGGAAACATAAGTCACTCTGGTGACCAGTTGAACGCCTGAAAAGAAGGAGTAGAGCCAGCTCCCAATATGTTGCGTATATGTCAAATATCTTTGAAGTAATACACATGTCCAGAATAATACTGGTATAATTAATCATTCATCCTCATAAACCTTCAAAAAAAAGAGTTAGGTACACCCACACGTTTGGTGCCGTAAACTACCTCAGCTAGTTTTCACTGTCCGCATGCATTGTCGATAACCTTGCTAACAACCTTCCAAAACAGAAGCAACGCACTCATCTGAAGATGCATCACTAACTGCGCTTCCGAAAACACTACATGATTACTGTCATATTTACAACTGATAAGTAGATCGACACGCAAGGGCGTAGTTGGGGTGGTGCGGCCGCCCCCCGAGCAGCACAGACCAACGGGCGGCAACCTAGGCGGCAAAATAAATATTTTGAAGGTAAAAATATAATTTTCTATACTCAGCAAATTTAAATTCAATTAATAACTGTGATTTTTTAAGGTCGTGATCTCTGTCACGGGCAGCCATGGCCATTACTTGCCCCGGACGCCAAAAAACCTAGCTACGCCAACGTCGACACGTCACCGCTCGCGTAAACGACCTACCAGCAGGTACTATGCATCACAAGACGCCAATAATATTCTCGACACAGGTTAAGTTATAAAACTTGTGGCTAAAATACGTGAACGCCAATTGCGCATGATGCAACTGAAGGTTTACGTGTAGGCTACAGCACACTTTTGTGTGGCTACCGCAGATATTTCTTTAGGTAAAAAATGGAACCGCAGCCAAAACTGTCGCGCCGCAGATACCCCGAGTACAATTAAACTGGAGCATTCATCTCAATAAACATGAGAAATGAGATGGGAAGGGTAAGTGGTATAGGGGTGACGAGTGATGCAAAATGTGTTTTGGTAGGGAGACCTATGGGAAGGAGACAACTTGGACGACCAAGGTGTAGATTGGTGGATAATATTGTAACGGATAAAGTTCATACACCAACAAATGCACTCTTTATAAAATTTGATAAAGTTTCAAAATTTACATTAAAAATCACTTTGACTTGCTCCTACATGTTTCGGTCTACGATCATCATCAGGGAGCCTTCACTAGAACCTAGCTAAAGTTATATTAGATTAAGTTTCGGTAAGAAAAACTACGTCGTTATGTGTAATGCGGTGGTGTGGCAGCATGTTATAGGTATGGTGTGCGTACTGTTCGCTGTGATCGCACTCACCACAGCGAACAGTACACACACCACACCATAACATGCTGCCACACCACCGCATAACGCATAACGATGTAGTTTTTCTTACCGAATCTTAATCTAATATAACTTTAGCTAGGCTCTAGTGAAGGCTCCCTGATGATGATCGTAGACCGAAACATGTAGGAGCAAATCAAAGTCATTTTTAATGTACATTGTAAAACTTTATCAAGTTTTATAAAGAGTGCATTTGTTGGTGTATGAACTTCATAAAAAAAAGATAAAAGTAAAGTGGTCCCGTTACAGGCCTGGTGTGGCCCAGAGGGTGGGTAGAGGTAGAGCTCTACTCTTCCATGACCGCGGCACTAGAAGGGGGTGAGTGGTCAGCAGCACGCCCCGGCCGCACTTTACCCCCGGTACCCATTGTACAGGAGGCTGGGTGGGCCCCAGGGCCGGTCTGGACGGGCGGAAAATCTCGTCCCCACCGAGATTCGATCCCGGACCGTTCAGCCCGTAGTCAGTCGCTATACTGACTGAGCTACCCGGCCCACTGTATGAAATTTATAGATATCAAAATGCATGGTACAACGATAAAAATTGTAACGGATATTCAAGAAACATGACGGTGGCGTGGACTGTATTGTTCTGAATCAGGAAAGGGACAGGTGGCAGAATCTTTTGAACACAGTAATGAACCTTCGGGTTCTACAATATGCGGGGTACTTCTCGACTAACTGAGGAACAATTAGCTTCTCTTGAAAGTCTCCGCTCCATGGAGTTTGTTGGTTAGTCATGCGTCGAAATAAATTTGGGAATTTTACTACCGTTATATTTGACGTTATAGGGGATAATAAACAGCATCTTTACGGCACTCATTTTCATCCTCATAAAACAAAATCAGGATAGCTGACAATATGCGATGGCACAGATTTCTCCCATGTTTTTAGAATCGTTCACATTACATTCGTCTCAGAATTTATTACAACAATAAAACTAACTACTACGTACTGCAACCGTCGAACACAACATATAGTGTATCTCAGCAGTATAAAACCCAGCTAAACGTGCAGCCATCTTCAGGCTGTGTGTAAAGAAGTAGATAAAACTTGACAGTCAGGCTTGAAAAAACAGGTGAGTTGGTGAATGGAATAATCCACATAATACACATCACGAATTTTAACAATTTTATTCTACAAAGCAGTTATTAGTCATGGAATAAAGCGATATTTATAAGTGATACTTGCCTCCATATTTCGATCCAACATAACGTGAATATATTCACATTTTTAATTAGTAAATACACATTTAAATCTAGGAATTCCCTGACTATATACGCCACATATGCCAGGTCTACTTTATACCTGACAAGCGCCTTTAAGCCTGCATTATTTAAAAAAATTAATAAATTCTTCTACATTATGCACAGCTACAATCCCAAGCTATTATTTTTATATGTATATTCTACATAAAGGTCTTGTGATTGTGGTTTTTAGGCGCGTTCGCAAAATTGCGAAAAAAAATGACTATTAGCTTCGTCATGTCCGTCCGTCTGTCCGTATGGAACACGGCTCCCACTGGGCGGATTTTCATAAAACTTAATATTTAAATATTTTTCGTAAAAACCGTTCAGAAATTCAAGTTCCATTAAAATCGGACAATAACAGCGGGTACTTTAAATGAAGACCAATATACATTTTTAATCGTATCTCGATCATTTCTTCCTAAAATTAGAAACGTTTCAGACAGAAATTGTACAGGAAATCAAAACACACATTTTTATTCAATAACTTTTTTTTTCGTGAATCGTGTCGTTTATGAGACAATGTGGAAAAATACTGTACAGCAGGGCAAGCCACAGATAACAATTTGGCGCATGCGCATTGAATGCTGGACAACTAAGGCCACACACGCTCACGTTATGTCATACTTATCGCTTGTCCACTGCAACAATGGTTGCAAGAACGCGCCTTAACCTTTTGGCGCCGGAATTAATTTTTTAAATTTTAGCACACTCTGTATATAAAATGTGAATAAAACAGGAACCAAATACGTTAGAATTATGAAACAAACTACATTTTGAAGAGAGAGAAAAAAACGGAGAATATATACCATGTTTAAAATATTCAGTACCTGTATTTGTTGAATAAATACATAAAATGCAACGTTTAGAGGTTCGCGGTGCGGTACGACCACTATAGAGGTCGTTAGGCGTCAAAGGGTTAATGTTACGTAGTACGTACACTGTCTTGTTAATATCTGATTGTTACATTTGATCAGTATCTAGATGAAGACTGAGATCGCAACCTTGAGTGAATTAATTGCAGCTGCAAATTTTTATCTTTCTGATTTCCTATACACAGATTTAGAATGGCTTATTGAAAGCTGAAACGTGCACTCGTAGCTGGGTTTAGACTACCTAAACACAAGTATTGTTCGATGGATATTTTATGTTATGATTTTAATTTTGAATGGAAGCATCACGATGTGCTTGTAACGTAATATAATACTATATAATGAAAGTCAGCACAATCACTTTATTACTTAAGGTAATATCAGGCTACATGTTTCGACTAGACTTAGTCATCCTCAGGCCTATATTAACATTTGTGTTACCAGATACTGTGCACACTTTGGGATCCCTTCGTGTTTACATTCGTAGAATACATCTAGTTAAAACGTTGGGAAGTTGGGAAGTGCGACTATAGTCGCACTTCCCAACTTCCCAACGTTTTAACTAGATGTATTCTACGAATGTAAACACGAAGGGATCCCAAAGTGTGCACAGTATCTGGTAACACAAATGTTAATATAGGCCTGAGGATGACTAAGTCTAGTCGAAACATGTAGCCTGATATTACCTTAAGTAATAAAGTGATTGTGCTGACTTTCATTATATAGTATTATATTACGTTACAAGCACATCGTGATGCTTCCATTCAAAATTAAAATCATAACATAAAATATCCATCGAACAATACTTGTGTTTAGGTAGTCTAAACCCAGCTACGAGTGCACGTTTCAGCTTTCAATAAGCCATTCTAAATCTGTGTATAGGAAATCAGAAAGATAAAAATTTGCAGCTGCAATTAATTCACTCAAGGTTGCGATCTCAGTCTTCATCTAGATACTGATCAAATGTAACAATCAGATATTAACAAGACAGTGTACGTACTACGTAACATTAACCCTTTGACGCCTAACGACCTCTATAGTGGTCGTACCGCACCGCGAACCTCTAAACGTTGCATTTTATGTATTTATTCAACAAATACAGGTACTGAATATTTTAAACATGGTATATATTCTCCGTTTTTTTCTCTCTCTTCAAAATGTAGTTTGTTTCATAATTCTAACGTATTTGGTTCCTGTTTTATTCACATTTTATATACAGAGTGTGCTAAAATTTAAAAAATTAATTCCGGCGCCAAAAGGTTAAGGCGCGTTCTTGCAACCATTGTTGCAGTGGACAAGCGATAAGTATGACATAACGTGAGCGTGTGTGGCCTTAGTTGTCCAGCATTCAATGCGCATGCGCCAAATTGTTATCTGTGGCTTGCCCTGCTGTACAGTATTTTTCCACATTGTCTCATAAACGACACGATTCACGAAAAAAAAAGTTATTGAATAAAAATGTGTGTTTTGATTTCCTGTACAATTTCTGTCTGAAACGTTTCTAATTTTAGGAAGAAATGATCGAGATACGATTAAAAATGTATATTGGTCTTCATTTAAAGTACCCGCTGTTATTGTCCGATTTTAATGGAACTTGAATTTCTGAACGGTTTTTACGAAAAATATTTAAATATTAAGTTTTATGAAAATCCGCCCAGTGGGAGCCGTGTTCCATACGGACAGACGGACGGACATGACGAAGCTAATAGTCATTTTTTTTCGCAATTTTGCGAACGCGCCTAAAAACCACAATCACAAGACCTTTATGTAGAATATACATATAAAAATAATAGCTTGGGATTGTAGCTGTGCATAATGTAGAAGAATTTATTAATTTTTTTAAATAATGCAGGCTTAAAGGCGCTTGTCAGGTATAAAGTAGACCTGGCATATGTGGCGTATATAGTCAGGGAATTCCTAGATTTAAATGTGTATTTACTAATTAAAAATGTGAATATATTCACGTTATGTTGGATCGAAATATGGAGGCAAGTATCACTTATAAATATCGCTTTATTCCATGACTAATAACTGCTTTGTAGAATAAAATTGTTAAAATTCGTGATGTGTATTATGTGGATTATTCCATTCACCAACTCACCTGTTTTTTCAAGCCTGACTGTCAAGTTTTATCTACTTCTTTACACACAGCCTGAAGATGGCTGCACGTTTAGCTGGGTTTTATACTGCTGAGATACACTATATGTTGTGTTCGACGGTTGCAGTACGTAGTAGTTAGTTTTATTGTTGTAATAAATTCTGAGACGAATGTAATGTGAACGATTCTAAAAACATGGGAGAAATCTGTGCCATCGCATATTGTCAGCTATCCTGATTTTGTTTTATGAGGATGAAAATGAGTGCCGTAAAGATGCTGTTTATTATCCCCTATAACGTCAAATATAACGGTAGTAAAATTCCCAAATTTATTTCGACGCATGACTAACCAACAAACTCCATGGAGCGGAGACTTTCAAGAGAAGCTAATTGTTCCTCAGTTAGTCGAGAAGTACCCCGCATATTGTAGAACCCGAAGGTTCATTACTGTGTTCAAAAGATTCTGCCACCTGTCCCTTTCCTGATTCAGAACAATACAGTCCACGCCACCGTCATGTTTCTTGAATATCCGTTACAATTTTTATCGTTGTACCATGCATTTTGATATCTATAAATTTCATACAGTGGGCCGGGTAGCTCAGTCAGTATAGCGACTGACTACGGGCTGAACGGTCCGGGATCGAATCTCGGTGGGGACGAGATTTTCCGCCCGTCCAGACCGGCCCTGGGGCCCACCCAGCCTCCTGTACAATGGGTACCGGGGGTAAAGTGCGGCCGGGGCGTGCTGCTGACCACTCACCCCCTTCTAGTGCCGCGGTCATGGAAGAGTAGAGCTCTACCTCTACCCACCCTCTGGGCCACACCAGGCCTGTAACGGGACCACTTTACTTTTATCTTTTTTTTATGAAGTTCATACACCAACAAATGCACTCTTTATAAAACTTGATAAAGTTTTACAATGTACATTAAAAATGACTTTGATTTGCTCCTACATGTTTCGGTCTACGATCATCATCAGGGAGCCTTCACTAGAGCCTAGCTAAAGTTATATTAGATTAAGATTCGGTAAGAAAAACTACATCGTTATGCGTTATGCGGTGGTGTGGCAGCATGTTATGGTGTGGTGTGTGTACTGTTCGCTGTGGTGAGTGCGATCACAGCGAACAGTACGCACACCATACCTATAACATGCTGCCACACCACCGCATTACACATAACGACGTAGTTTTTCTTACCGAAACTTAATCTAATATAACTTTAGCTAGGTTCTAGTGAAGGCTCCCTGATGATGATCGTAGACCGAAACATGTAGGAGCAAGTCAAAGTGATTTTTAATGTAAATTTTGAAACTTTATCAAATTTTATAAAGAGTGCATTTGTTGGTGTATGAACTTTATCCGTTACAATATTATCCACCAATCTACACCTTGGTCGTCCAAGTTGTCTCCTTCCCATAGGTCTCCCTACCAAAACACATTTTGCATCACTCGTCACCCCTATACCACTTACCCTTCCCATCTCATTTCTCATGTTTATTGAGATGAATGCTCCAGTTTAATTGTACTCGGGGTATCTGCGGCGCGACAGTTTTGGCTGCGGTTCCATTTTTTACCTAAAGAAATATCTGCGGTAGCCACACAAAAGTGTGCTGTAGCCTACACGTAAACCTTCAGTTGCATCATGCGCAATTGGCGTTCACGTATTTTAGCCACAAGTTTTATAACTTAACCTGTGTCGAGAATATTATTGGCGTCTTGTGATGCATAGTACCTGCTGGTAGGTCGTTTACGCGAGCGGTGACGTGTCGACGTTGGCGTAGCTAGGTTTTTTGGCGTCCGGGGCAAGTAATGGCCATGGCTGCCCGTGACAGAGATCACGACCTTAAAAAATCACAGTTATTAATTGAATTTAAATTTGCTGAGTATAGAAAATTATATTTTTACCTTCAAAATATTTATTTTGCCGCCTAGGTTGCCGCCCGTTGGTCTGTGCTGCTCGGGGGGCGGCCGCACCACCCCAACTACGCCCTTGCGTGTCGATCTACTTATCAGTTGTAAATATGACAGTAATCATGTAGTGTTTTCGGAAGCGCAGTTAGTGATGCATCTTCAGATGAGTGCGTTGCTTCTGTTTTGGAAGGTTGTTAGCAAGGTTATCGACAATGCATGCGGACAGTGAAAACTAGCTGAGGTAGTTTACGGCACCAAACGTGTGGGTGTACCTAACTCTTTTTTTTGAAGGTTTATGAGGATGAATGATTAATTATACCAGTATTATTCTGGACATGTGTATTACTTCAAAGATATTTGACATATACGCAACATATTGGGAGCTGGCTCTACTCCTTCTTTTCAGGCGTTCAACTGGTCACCAGAGTGACTTATGTTTCCTTAAGACCAATATCGATATTGGGACCGAAGCCGACGCCTTTTGAATACGAAGCTAAGACTTGATCGCTGTCCCTCTTGATAAGCGGTTAACGTGAAAAAATAAAGTTGATCGTAGGGATGTGCACTGGTTTGAACTATGAGCGATTTGAAGTTTTCAGGCCTGGGAAGCCATACATGGTCTTTGAGGTTCATGTGGGACTGTACACGCCTTCTACCACGAAGGCGGAAGCAGTATGTTACTCCGAAACGTTTAAACTTCCCAGACTGCAGTGTTTCATAAGCAAGAAAAACACTATATGGTTTGATCAGGCTCCAGATAGGATTGGTTGGCCGACGTCGTTATTGCCACTTCACCTAAAAACAGGATATTTTGAAAGTATGTGCAACTGGTTGGGAATGTAGGGTACTTGGTTATATACGAGTGGTTAAAAGACGGACTGCCTTCGTCCGTACCTGCTGGCGTTTTCTTCCTTCACCTCGTCTTGGCCACACACCTCTCTTCGAGACTTGGACTCCTCTCTTTGTAGGCTTTTGTAAATCCTTATAAAGCCAATCGGAAGTCGGAGAATCAAGCCGTCACAGCACCAGTATAGGTCGATACAGGAGCGAACGGATAAATTTCCCAGCGTCGATCGAAATTCGAGCTCTAATCGCCAGCGCTGGAGGACCGTAAATTCGGACGTGGCTTCTAAGTTAATGCTGTGCCACAGGAATGTGAAATTTTCAATTACGCCACCTGGGAAAATATGTTTGAATTTGTAAGAGTTAATGACACGATGTGGGAGCCAGGATGGCGTAGTCGGTGTACGACCATGATACGGATTTGGCGGTCCGGGATTGGAATCCCGGTAGGGAAGCGATACTTTTCTTTTCTGCGAAACGTCCATACCACCTGTAGGGCCCTCCCTGCCTCTTATTGAGTAGGTACCGGTTTATTTCCCGGAGGTAAAACGACCGGGGCGTGAAGTTAATTACGACTGCGGTCTAGTGCCGAAGTTTTTTTTTTTTTTTACTTTAAATGCCGGACTGCTGGCTACAAGTTAGGAAGGTCCTGCGACCGGCCATCTCGGCACAGGTTTTTCTTGGTTTCCCTGTGCCGAAAAGCAAATGCTGAGATGGTTCCCAAGATTCCAAGTTGCCAGCCACTACATGCTTCTCATGTAGCCCTCCCTACTTAAATTTAGTAGTAACCAATTTCATGTTTTGTTTACATGTAAAATAACCACTGCCACCGGGTAACAACCCAATTGCAGTAAATAAATAT
>Ga0123355_10021332_pt1 | contig 10364 bp, 7 predicted proteins | sample TergutEmb28metaG_3_FD_89872 | JGI IMG/M metagenome (GOLD analysis project Ga0123355, IMG submission 89872) | Embiratermes neotenicus P1 segment gut microbial communities from Petit-Saut dam, French Guiana - Emb289 P1 | ecosystem: Host-associated > Arthropoda: Insects > Digestive system > Gut ... | reverse complement strand
GCTGGCGAGCCGGGCTCCCTCGGCCATCGCCGCGAGCTTGGCCCAGACCACGTCGGGATCGACGGCCGCTTGACCGACCCAGGTTCCATAACCGCAATCGCCGCCGGCGATGACATTCTCGCGCCCGACCAGCCTGGCGTAGCGCTCGATGCGCTGCGCCACCAATTTGGGATGCTCGATGAAATTGGATTTCGATTCGATGACCCCCGGGATCAGCACCTTGTCCGCGGGAACGCGCACGGTTTCAAACAGCTGCCATTCGTGGGCGTGACGCGGATTGGCGGCCTCGAACGAGATCCCGGTGGGCCGCGCGGTAAACGCGATGTCGATGATATCGGCGAGAGGCACGTCGCAATGATGGGGACCGTCGTAATTGCCCCAGCAAAGATGAATGCGCATGCGGTCGGGTGGCAAGCCGACTAAAGCCTGGTTCATTGCTTCGACGTGAAGCTGCGCATTCTTGCGAAAGGCCGCCAGATCGAGATCGGCAAATTGAATGTGGCGGCCCATGCCGAGATCCGGGCAATCGAGCTGGAGGATGAAGCCGGCATCGACGATGGCTTTGTATTCGGATTTCATCGCCTCGGCGATGGCGAAGACATATGCCTCGTGCGTGGAATAATAGTCATTGCCGAAGAACAACGAGATGACGCCAGGGGAGGCGGCGCTCATGAAAGCACCGACGACGTGCTCGCCGTCCAAAGCCGCCTTCATGTTGGCGATGTCGGTTGCTGCGGCAGCGGCATCGCGAAGCCCGATCGGCCCGTTGCACGCGGGCGCCGAACGCCGTGCCCGCCCGGGGTCGGAGAAGACGCGCTTTTGCATTCCGGGAAAACCGATGAGATCCTGATAGACCGGAGGCTTGGTCGTGCCGCCGAAACCCGTCAGCCGGTCCTTGACGTAGGTGGCGTAGCTTGGCTTCGACATTTCGCCGTCGTTGACGATGTCGATGCCGGCCTTGACCTGTCGCCCGACCACTTCGCCGACTGCGGATTTGACCCGCGCCGCCAAGGCGCCGGCATCCACCGGAATACCTTCGGCCTTGGCGAACATGATCCTCGTCAACTCTTCGGGCCGCGGCAGGCTCCCGGTATGGGTGGTCAGGAACCTTTCGCTGCTGCGCATCGCCTTCCCCAAATGCATTGAAATGCTTTTTGAATTGAGCGGTATTCGGATGATTACCTAGCGAAAATCGAAAAGTCCAGGACACCGTGGGCCTCGATTGCGGCAATCCCGGTTCATGGCAATGCGGGATTGGCGGGAGCGTCCTTCAACGGTCTCGCCAGAGGCGTGTCACGCCGCACCACGGTGATCGAGACTCGGCCTCAATTTGAAAAAGAAGGCCGGGAACGTTGCCGGCGGTCCCGGAGTGCGCGATGGTTCACTCGGTCTTTTGCTGCCGCCGGGGCAACGGCGCAGGCAGCTTGTGGCGCCCGCACACGCCTCTGCCGTCATCTCCGATAAGCGGTCCGCGCGTTGGTTGCGAACGGATTGGGCCCCACCGTCGCACGAATTTCCATTTGTGCGTGACGCTCGACGCCGGGCTTTGCCGAGCCGCCGTCTTCTTCGCCCCAGATCAGCGTGACCTCGGTGCCGGGCTCGCTTTGCTCGACGTCGATTATCGCGAGAGACAACATCAGCCGTTCGTTGGCGCTGTACCCGGCGAAAGTGGAAATCCCGACCGTCTTCCCGTTCTTGACGATCTTGTCGTAGGGCAGGGTGGAATAAACCGCCGATGGCCATTCGATAAATTTGCCGGGCAGGCCGTCTTTCCTGAAGTACGATTCGACCACCCCTGCGACCGACGTGGCATCCCAGGCCAGTGTCACCTTTTTTCGGCGCTGGTTGCCCGCCGCGATTTTTTCGAGCGCGGGACGCCCGATGAAATCGTGATCAAACTTAACGTTGTGCCCGTAGCCGAGATCGTACGGCGTCAGGTAATAGTCCTCGATCCGGTCGGAATAATAGCTGCCGCCGAGTGAGGCCGTCGCCTCGTAACAGTCGTCAGATAGCCATTGGCGATAGGACTTCATGGCGTCGCCCGAATACACCGCGGGCAGGGGCGACGGAATCCAGCCGGACTCGAGGGCATTGGTCGAGTACGCCCTGGCGCCGCACTGCCTCAGCCCGAACTCGCGCCCCGCTTCGACGACCGCGGATCGAACCTCCTCGCCCTCGGCGAATGGTCCCCAGATTTCGAGGCCAGGTTCACCGGCCATGCCGTGACGCAGTGTTTTCACCTTGCGACCCGCGATGGTCATTTCGCCGATGCCGAAGAACTTGCTCGGCGGCAACGGGCCGCCATTGAGTTTCTCCAGCACCTTCATCGCCGTTGGTCCTTGAACCTGGTAGCGATAGCGCTTGCGGACAGGAGGGCCGTGCCGGTCAGCGGTGCGTTCGTCCCGTTCGACTTTGGCGTTATGGCCGCCCGTCTCGCAATTGTACTGCACCCAGTTCATCACCGAAGGACGACCGACCAGCGTCGCGCGATCCCTCTCCAGATAGAAGAGAATGACGTCGCCGATCACGTAGCCATCGGGGCTGCATGGCGAGAATTGCTTGGCCCGGCCGCCATCGAAATTCGCGAAGCTGTTGGTGCCGAGGCGTTCGAGCAGCTTCAGCGTATCCGGCCCCACCAGGTCCATGTCGGTCATGTGATGGGATTGATCGAACAGCACGCAGGTCTCGCGCCAGGCGCGCTGTTCATCGCGCCAGTTGCTGTATTCAGCGCGGACCGGATAGGCGTAGGCGCCCAGTTGCGAATTGCGCAGCAGCTTCACCGCGCCGCCGGCGGCTTTCATCGCATCTTCCAGACTATGCTTGCTCACGTGGCATCACTCCTGCACGGAAAACGTTGATCTATGATCCCGCACCGACGACCCGGCAAAGAGTGGCGCCGGCCCTTCCTGCGGTTGCGGCAAATTGAGGCTTTCGGTCACGACATGAGCATGTTCGCGCATGAGTGATTCGACGCGCCCGCTCTGACCGTTGGCGAGGGATTGGACGATGGCGTGATGCTGGCGCTGCGCGTAGCGCAGCAACTCGAACATGAAGGCCGCCGGCATCTTGTCGAACGCGACCGCACCCGCGGCGGCAAACGGCACCCTGTCGTTCGCGACAATCGCGTCCGCGATCACTTTGCTGTTGGCCGCCTCGACAATGGTGGCGTGAAACCTGGTGTTCATTGTCGCGAAAAGCTCTTCATCGCCTTCGGCAAAGCTGCTCTTGGTGAAGATTTGGTCACCTTCGGCGAGACAGGATTGCAAGGTCCGCAATACCGCGGGCGATGGCCGCCGTTCGGCAACAAGGCGCGCCGCCGTTCCCTCGAGGAGCCCACGCAAATCGATCGCGTCGACCACATCCTGCTGGCTGAAGGCGCGGACGAAATAGCCGCGCGTCTCGGCCGGCGTCAGCAAACCTTCGCGCGCCAGCGCTGGCAGCGCCGCGCGGATCGGCGTGCGTGACACTGCCAGGCGCTCGCCGAGCCCCTCCTCGGTGATGCGCTCGCCGGGGCCGAGCTCCCCGCGCAGAATCATCTCCCGGATTTGCACGATCGCGCGATTCTGATGAGTCGCCATTGTTCAGTTTTGTATCCAATACCCTACCATGTCAACGCTGCGTTGCGCCTTTTGTGCTTGAATTATCATTGCATCCGTCGATGATGTATCCAAACTCATCGACGGGGCACGCCCTCGAAGGCCGTGAGGAAGGGCGAGGTGAACAGCGCCGAAGCCCGGTCCTCCTGTGGCAAAGCGTGGAGATGGATCATGTTGAATCGCGAAGACAATGAGTTGCTGACGCGGATCGGACCGGGCACGCCGATGGGCGAGATGTTGCGCGAATACTGGGTACCGGCTTGCCGCTCAGCCAAGCTCGAGGCGGATGGCGCGCCGGCGCGGGTTCGCCTCTTCGGCGAAAATTTTGTCGCCTTTCGCGCCACCGACGGCCGCGTCGGTTTTCTCAATGAGGGCTGCCCCCATCGCTGCGCCTCGCTGGCACTGGCGCGCAACGAAGGCAACGGATTGCGCTGCATCTTCCACGGTTGGAAGTTTGACGTCAGCGGCAAATGCGTCGACACGCCGACCGAGCCTGAAGACCGCCGCGCGGTGTTTGCCGCGCGCGTGCCGGTAAAGCATTGGCAAGTGCGGGAAGCCGGCGGCTTGGTCTGGGTCTATCTTGGCAAGCACCAGGACAACCCCCCGCGCTTCCACGATTTCGAATTCACCAAACTGGCGGCGAGCCATGTCACTCCGCGCCGGGGTGTGATCCATTGCAACTGGCTGCAAGGACTGGAGGCGCTGCTCGATTCGGCCCACGTCACGTTCCTCCATGCTTCCGGCCTCGGCAGCCCGACCGGCCGAGATTTCTATAAAAAGGAATCGGACTACATGTTGAGCACTGGCGCACCGGTGTTCGAGTTCATTCCGCAGCCTTATGGCTTCCGCGAAGGCGCGTTGCGCGATCAGCCCGACGGCAAGACCTATGCGCGCATCCGCGAGGTAGCTTTTCCGTTCGCCTCGTTCATTCCCGGACCGCCGGGCGGCTACGGCCTGGTGTGCTTTTCGATTCCGATTGACGACGAGTGGACGGCCCAATGGTATGTCGGCTTTAACGTCAACGAGCCGGTCGATCTCACCCGCCGCACCATCACGGGCCGCGATTCGGGTGATCCCGATTTCTTTAATTCCGACATGGGTAGCCTCGAGAATATGTGGCACCAGGATCGCGAGGCGATGAAGAACGGCCATTGGACCGGCATTCTCGGTCGCGGTAACGCCTATGAAGACTTCATCGTCCAGGAATCGATGGGCCCGATTGTCGACCGCAGCCAGGAATTCCTCGGCTCGTGCGACGTGGTGATCGTGCGGTCACGCAAGATCCTGCTCGAGGCGATCCACCGCTACCAAAAGGACGGCACCGTGTCGTTCACTGGACCGGAGATCGATTTCAGCCGCATCCGCGCGATTTCCTTCGCCTACCCGAAGGGGGGCGACTGGAAGGATATCGATCCGTTCGATCCGCCGGTGCAACAGGCAGCCTAGATACCGGCCGCAATTGCCAGGCGGGGCGACGTCGGCCGCGCGTCTGCCCTTTCCCGGATGCCCGGACCACGCCTGGCACCGCGATCCGGGTGCTTGGGGTGATTTTTCTTGTGCCGCAACGGATGTGGCTTCATCCTGATCCGCAGTTTTAGCCGATAAGATCGTTGCGTGCCGTCGATCGGCGCAGGCGTGCTTCCACAAACGGCGTGGAGCTCGCCGTCGGCGATGTTTCGCAACTGATCTGCGAAGAATGACGAAAAAACGAGCGGGGAGATGACATGGTTGACCGCGCCAAGCTCGCGGCGGCGCTTGCCGCAGCCCTGACGATCGCCGCACCGGCGGCCGCGGAAAAGCACTATGCGCCGGGCATCACCGATACCGAGATCAAGATTGGCCAAACGGCGCCTTATAGCGGCCCGGCCTCGGTGGTCGGCACGATGGCGAGGGGCCATGTCGACTATTTCAAGATGGTCAACGATCGGGGCGGTGTGAACGGCCGCAAGGTCACGCTCATCAGCCTAGACGACGGGTTCAACCCGGCGAAGACCGTCGAGCAGGTACGCAAGATGGTCGAGGGCGACGGCATCGCATTCCTCTTCGGTTCCGCCGGCAGCGCCACCAATCTTGTAATCCGGCCCTACATCGAAAAGATGCATGTGCCGCTGCTGTTTCCGATCTCCGGCAGCCGCGCTTTTTATGATCCGACGCATCATCCCTCGATCCTCGGCTGGTACCCGACTTATCACCTCGACGGAGTGATGAATGCGAAATACGTGCTTGCCCACGCTCCGCACGGCAAGGTCGCGATCATCTACCAGAATGACGAGTTCGGCCGCGAGCACGAACGCGGATTCCGCGACGGTCTCGGCGACAAGGCGAAGGATTTGATCATCGCCGAAGCCACGTACGAGCCATTCGATCCCACCGTCGAATCGCAGGTGATCCAGCTGCAGCAATCGGGGGCGAACGTGTTCTACATAATCGCCCTGCCGAAGTTCGCGGCGCAGGCGATCCGCAAGAGCAGCGATCTCGGCTGGAAGGCGATGCGGCTCCTCGACTACGGCGCGCAGTCGATCACCGGCACGCTGATGCTGGCGGGGCTCGACCGCTCCAAGGGCATCATATCGCACATCTTCATCAAGGATCCGAAGGATCCCCGGTGGAAAGACGATCCCGACATGGCCGCGTTTCATGCTTGGGAGAAAAAATACTATCCCGAGGCCGACCCGACCGACCCCAATATCATCACCTCCTTTAGTCAGGGTTTCACGCTCGTTCATGTGCTGAGGCAATGCGGCGATGATCTGAGCCGCGAGAACATCGTGCGCCAGGCAGCCAACCTGCATGGGCTGCAGGTGCCGCTGATTCTTGGCACGCTCAGCACGAGTCCTACCGACTATGAGCCGTTTAAATCGATGAAGCCGATGCAGTTCGACGGCAATCGCTGGCAGCTGATTCCCGAGTGACAGAAATTGCCGTTGCCTGACGCCGCCGCGGCAACAGTGTGTCGGCGGAACGTCGCCAGGGAAAAAACGCCTGCGGAGGGTCACGATCAACGAACATGCAGGCTCTTTCGCCTGCCGCAGTCTTGACTGCGGTCATGGCCGCCGCCGGCGCGACGAGCGCCACCGCGGCGGGCGGAAATATGCGCCGGGGATTGGCGACACCGAAATCAAGATCGGCCTCGAAGAAGAGCTGCGATCCGGAGGCGGTGCCGTCAGATGCCAGCATCGTGGCTGCCTACGATCACGCGATCGCTGGTCGACGTCCTCAAGAATTGCGGCAACGACCCGCGAGAACATCGTGCGTCATGCCACGGCGCCGCACCGACCTGGATTTCGCATCGTCTGCGAAACCATCGGCAGCAAACCCGCACGACCACGAGCTCCATCAAGACATGCGGACGGAACGGTTCGACGGCAAGGAGTGGGTGATCCTGCCGTCGTCAGAGCGTTGACAGAGCCGGATAGTCGGTGTAGCCGGTTGCGCCCTCGGCGATGATCGAGCTCGCGTTCAGCTCGTTGAGCGGCGCGTCGCGGCGGAATCGCTCGACCAGGTCGGGATTGGCGATATAGAGACGGCCGAACGAGATCATATCGGCGCGATTGTCGCGCCGCGCCGCCAAGGCACGAGAGCGATCGTAGTTGTTGTTGGCAATGTAAATGCCGTGATACCGCCGGCGCAACCGTCCCCAATCGAAGGGAATTTCCTGCTCCGTCGGGTCGGTCGCCCCCTCGACCACATTGAGATAGGCAAGGCCGTAGCCGTTGAGGCCTTCACTGACCACGGCGAACAATTTTTCCGGATCGCTGTCGGAGATGCCGTGATGGACATTAGTCGGCGCAATATGGATGCCGACGCGGTCGGCGTCGGCGACGTCGACGACGGCATCGAGCACTTCCCATAACAGCCGGCAGCGGTTCCCGATCGAGCCGCCATATTGGTCTGTGCGCCGATTGCTGGCATCCTGGAGGAACTGGTCGATCAGGTAGCCGTTGCCGGCATGGACTTCGACGCCGTCGAAACCGGCTGCCAAGGCATTTGCCGTCGCCTGGCGGTATTGCGCAACGATACCCGGCAACTCTTCGAGATCAAGCATGCGGGGCTCGGCATGCTGCACCCAGCCCCCGGGCATGTGCATTCCGCCGATCGAGCGAATCGGCGATGGTGCCACCGGTGCCGATTTGTCGGAACGCCAGTCGGGGTGTGTGCAGCGGCCGCAATGCCAGAGCTGGAGAAAAGTATGACCGCCATTTTGGTGAATCGCGTCGGTGACGCGGTGCCAGCCCGCGACTTGTGCGGCGCTGTAGATACCCGGCGAATTGCGCCAGCCTAACCCTTGTTCGGAGATCGCTGTCGATTCCGCCACGATCAACCCTGCTGTCGCGCGCTGGCCGTAATATTCGACATTGATATCGCCCGGTATCTCGTTGGGCGAGCGGTTGCGTGTCATCGCCGCCATGACCATGCGGTTCTTCAAGCGATAACGGCCGACCCCGATCGGCTCGAACAAATCCGCTTCGGTCATGATCTACCCCACCTCGATATTTGACAGATCGACGCGTTTACCAACTCGCATCAATGCCACATTGATAAAGGCAATGGCGGAGGCGCAAAACAGGAAAATCGACATCGACTGTGTGCCTCTGCTGCCTGTCATGATCAGCGCAGCTACGGCAGGAATCTGGGCGCCAATCAATCCCGATATCGCGTTTCCGACCGCAATGCCGCTGAAGCGGACATTGGTGTCGAATTGCTCGCTGAACATCGTGTAGATCGGACCGTACATGGTGGCAATGCCGAGCCGCATCACCAGCATTGCCAAAAACACCAATATCGGCTCGCGGGTATCGACCAGCGGGAAGAACGCGCCGCCGATAATGGCACCGATTGCCAGGCCGATCAGCACAACCCGTTTGCGCCCGAACCGATCCGAGATGAAGCCTGAGTAAAGCGTCAACGGCACCTCGCAGAGGTTGGCGGCAATCGAAAACGCCAACACCATCGGTTGCGGCAGGTGCAGCACGCGCGTGCCGTATGCCAACATGAAGATGAAGATGTAGCCCTGCGTGTTGGGGTAGAACAGCGCCACGATCAACTGCACCACCGGCTTCCAGCGCTTCCGGAATAGGGTGGTGATCGGCGTCGTTGCCATGTCCTGGCGGTGCACCATGGTCTCGAACACCGGGCTCTCGCCGATCCGCAGCCGGATATAGGTGCCGATAGCGACGAGCACGATGCTCAACAGGAAAGGCACGCGCCAACCCCAGACCAGGAATTGATCGTGGGTCAGAAACACGCTCACCAGCAGGAAAATCAAATTTGCTACGACCGTACCGCCGGAGACGCCGATCTGCGGGAACGCGCCCAGCAACCCCCGAAGACGCACCGGAGCGTGTTCGACCGCCATCAGCACCGCCCCCGCGCCCTCACCACCGATGGCAAAGCCCTGAATGGCCCGCATCGCCAGCAAAATGATCGGCGCGGCGACTCCGATCGTGGCATAGCTCGGGATCAAACCGATGATCGTGCTGCCGATGCCCATCATCAGCAGCGTCACAATCAGCATGCGTTTGCGTCCCAGCCGGTCGCCGAGGTGTCCAAACACCACGGAGCCGAGCGGGCGAAAGAAATAACCGACCGCAAAGGTGGCGAACGCCAGGAATGTCGCCAGGATAGGCGAAACATTGGGGTAGAACACCGACGGAAAGGCAAGCGCGGCGCCGGTGCCATAGCCGAAGAAATCATACTGCTCGACAGCGTTGCCAAACAACGAAGCAATGCCGACACGCAGTTGTTCGCGCGAAAGCCTGTCGGCCGGCGATACCGGATCCTGCAGCCCGGGCGATGCCACTGTCATCGGTCCCCCCCTGAGTCAGGCCGACAGTCACATCGATTCGTTACTTTTCTGAACATGGCTCCCTACGGCTCACACTCTAACCAAGACTTTATCTTCGCTTTCTCTACCGTCTGTCGCCAACCCTTGTGGATCATAAGTGGCTGGCCGTCCAAGGATGGACCGACGGTGGGGCGCGAGCTTGGAGAAAAAGCACAAAAGCCGGGGCTAGTCGACAACCCTCACTCGCTCTCCGACATGTAGGGCTTGATCAGCGTGTTCCATTTGCCGACGTCGCACTCCTTGTTCGCAAACCGGCAAAGCGCGAGCCAGGCTGGTTCGGACTTCGTCGTGGTCGCCGCCGGCGAGGGGGGAAAGACCTGAATTCGGATGTGTCCGAGGCGACGATGCGATGTGACGGCCCACAATTCCTCAGCGTGAACAGTACTTCTGAATTCGCGCCAGCGACCGTCATACTTTACGAGGATGAAACATCCCTTCAAGCTCCGACTATAATTGTTTTCGTAATCGTAGCGGACGAGTGCACCCGCCTCGTACTGGGCAGAAGCCGCCGGGCCGAGCCCGTTGGCTCCATCGACCCATGCCCTCCCTGTATCGAGCCAAGCCCGATCATCCTCTTTTCGTATTTGTGCATAGAAAGCGGCAGCGTCCTTGCTGCAGCTTTCCTGCAGTTCGTAGAGCGCCTTTTCTTGCTCCACGGTGCGCACCGTGTTGTCGGCAAACGATGGTGTCGCGGCCAGCAACGCCGCCGCGCCGGCAAGCACGGTCGTTGGGGGAATGCATGTCATAAGCGGGTCCTATGGTCCGATTGCTCTCCCGATGGAGCGAGGCGGGCCCGGCACGGCGTCGCGCCACGGAGATGGTACATCGCAGGAAATCCCGCCGGCATCGAGGTCCATTTAGTCAATAGCCCTGAAGATTTTCCTCGATAACCCTCATTCGCCGTCTTGCATGTAGGGTGTGAT
>Ga0123355_10021331_pt1 | contig 10365 bp, 11 predicted proteins | sample TergutEmb28metaG_3_FD_89872 | JGI IMG/M metagenome (GOLD analysis project Ga0123355, IMG submission 89872) | Embiratermes neotenicus P1 segment gut microbial communities from Petit-Saut dam, French Guiana - Emb289 P1 | ecosystem: Host-associated > Arthropoda: Insects > Digestive system > Gut ... | reverse complement strand
TTGTGTGAGAAATGAAGAGGAATGTGTCTGTAGTCCGCTTCAAATTTCGTTGCAATATCCTCATTAGTGGTAAAATTATTAAAGAAATGCCGGGTTCGGTAGCGAGTGGGACACACTGTATAAACGAAGTTAAGAAAAAGTCTTCATATTTCATACTCTACATACAGAGTGATTCACATGTCCTTGGCACCTGCCAAGCAAAGAAATATGTTTTGTGACAGCAAGGACCGCCGAGAGAGGATTGGGGACCTCTATAAATATTTTTGCCCCCCCCCCCCTACCCCAAGCGAGGGCGGAACGGCTAAAAATATTCACACAAAATCGCAAAGCGTGTTTTCAGTTGCAGACTGATATGGGCTTAGCCTAAAAGGGCTGAATTGTAAATTGAAAAATAATGATAATACCGGTATAGACAAGAGCATTTGTTAGAGTCGTGCCCCGGGCCCCCGTACAGACCGCCGGGTCCCGGTAAGTTGCACCGCATTCTTCCCCCTCTCGTCGTCACTGCTGAAAGCCCACTTATTTAGAGTTACAATTTACAACAACGGTACAACAATGATTTGAAGTAGACCACATCTATAATAGGCGCAAGTTATGTGAGCCATCTAGGGCGCGATTGCGCAGGAAATCTGAAAAACTTGTGAATTCCCGCGCTTTTTGTTTTGACAGGATTACAGGGACATTTAATCACTCTGCATTTCAGAGTTAACAAATATATCCTACGTTAAGGGGTCTTCCAGTTCAATACGCGTAGAATTTGACGTTCGTGAGACCGTGCATCATTAGAACAACGATGTAAGCAACCAAAAAGATGCAACAATCAACAGGGTTGAGAAGGAACTGCAGTTCTATCTCAACCCTGTCACCGGTCGGCAGCAATATCGGTGCATTGTACCAAAGCTGTATGTACAGTCAAAAAAGTGCTCCTGAAGATGGGCGAATTTGTCGCCCGAAGCGTGTGGAACAGATTCAAATAGATCAATAAAAAGATCAATAAACGAAAATTGTTGCATCTTGTTGGTTGCTTACATCGTGTAGAGTTCTTCGCATGCTGTCCAGACTGTGTTAGAGACAGACAAAGATATAGACATACACACTGAAGAAGAAGCGCATGCTGGTCACCACCCCACAAAGCTCGACTAACAAAAAGGCCCGGCAAATTTATATTCTGATCCAATTCATACACTTTCTCATTAAATTCACAAGTTCCCTTTTCTTTAATGTACTGGGAAAAGTCTCCAATTTGTATGCTTGTTTTCCGTGTCATTTCATTTTTAAGTATACGAAGCGTTTCGTTCATAATCAGACGCGATAAAAATTTGGAGCTCTGTAAGCTGATTGGCCGATCTGTGTACATAAACGACCAATAAGGTTAAAGAACTTTTCGAACGAGCTTACGTGCTGTGGTGGACAATTTCAAAACATCAAAATTTTGTCCAGTTTTAAATATACGTTTTCTTTTTTTTCTTTTTTTCAAAATGGTAAACTAATTAGAAATTCGACATTTAAGAGGGAAAGTACTTTTAGTGCTGCTATTCTTTAAAATTTTCTCGCTCTCTCACTTTTTTTTTAGAATAGTTTTTATTGCTTTTTTTGTACCTGTTGTGGAATTTATATCTGCAGTCATCTGCTGCCACGATGTCCATTAGTAGGATGTATTTGGCCTTTTTATCAAGTCCTGTTACCCGAACTTTGTAGGCAGGGAACATGCGCCTGTGGAGAAATACAAACAGTGACTTTTATTTCGAGCAGTTTGTATACCTGTTGTGAAACTTGTATCTGTAGTCATCAGCAGCCACTATATCCAACAGCAGAATGTATTTCGCTTTCGAGTCCAAACCGGAAACGCGGAACTTCATTTGTGGAAACATTTGCCTGAAAAATAATTGAAAAGAAAAAAAAACATGCAGAGGAAAAGATATCATGGAGCTAGAGGAAGGGGAGTCGCAAGACAAATTATTAAATATTATAATCCTATCTTTATTGTTGCACCGTGCATTTTGTAGAATCACCTTAATTATCACACCAACTAATGCACTTACAAAAAATTTCCCATTAAAACACTTAAAAACGCTCCAACATGTTTCGATCCTTAGATCAACCTCAAGGACTTCAGCAAGGAACAAAGTAGCTCCCTGAGGATGATTTAAGGATCGAAATATGTTAGAGCGATTTTAAGTGTTTTAATGTGAAATTTTATGTAAATGCATCAGTTGATGTGACAGTTAAGGTGATTTTAACCCTAATTGGTAGCTATGTATACCACCTGCTGTAACATACAGATTGCGTATTTTTATGCTTTATACAATTTTCAAAATAAAGAGAAAATATTTTCCTACGCTCAAATTCTTTATTTGTCCAACCAATGCACACAAATTATATTAAATAATTATTAAAACATTTAGCATTATAAAAGTTGTTCCAATATATCTCGGTTTACGTAAACCATCATCAGGGATCTACAGCCTGTGCTTAGCTAAAATTACATTTCTGGTTCCAGTATACATGTCGTTATAGATTCTGAGGTGTGTCATCCCCGTTGTGTGATTAAAATATATGGTGAGGTAAATTCAGTCAAAAACACAACTATAAATATATGGCTAAATGATAGTGTTTATTAGCAATGGAAAAACTACATGTTTCGGCCTATAGCGGCCATCTTCAGGTTTTGACAAATTTCTTGTTAAAATAGTTTTATATAATATGCCTAAACCGCGTGGTGATGTTGAGATCTCATCATCATTTTACGTAAAATGATGATGAGATCTGAACATCACCAGGCGGTTTAGGCATATTATATAAAACTCTTTTAGCATGAAAGTTGTCAAAACCTGAAGATGGCCGCTATAGGCCGAAACATGTAGTTTTTTCCATTGCTAATAAACACCATCATTTAGCCATATATTTACAGTTGTGTTTTTGGTTGAATTTACCTCACCATATAGTCGTTACAGATGTTTTCAGTGTCATGAGCACATATGTAAACATCTATAACGACATTTATGAAATATATATATATATATATATATATATATATATATATGAAATGTAATTTTAGCTAAGCACAGGCTGTAGATTCCTGATGATGGTTTATGTAAACCGAAACATGTTGGAGCAATTTTTTAAATTCTAAACGTTTCAATATAATTTGTGTGCATTAGCAGGACAAATAAAGAATTTAATATTACCAATGCACTGTGCAAGCATGAGGATTTTCCTAGGCTCTTTTCGCAAAATTGCGAAAAGCTATTATTAGTTTCGTCATGTCTGTCCGTCTGTCCGTCCGCCTGTCCCCACGGAACAACTCGGCACTCTCTAGACGGATTTTCATGAAATTTTATATTTCAGCATCTCTCGAAAATCTATCGAGAAAATTAAAGTTTCGTTAAAGTCTGACAAGGATAACGGGCACTTAAAATAGAGACAAATATATATTTTGATCACATCTCGCTCACTTCTTCTTAAGGCGAGAAATGTTTCAGACAAAATTTGCAGAGAAAATCAAAACACACATTTTATGTCCAATAATTTTTTCGACAACCTTTCCGTTTATGAAATTATGTGTAAAAAATATTCTGGAGTCGGACAGACCACAGACGAGAATATGACGCATGCGCATTGCATGCTGAATACCTAAGGCTACAAAAACATTCAGAATGTGTAATATTTATTTCTTTTCCATTGCAACACTGGTTGTCTGTGCGCGCCTTAATATTACGTTACACATACACTGCCTGTCTTGCTATTTCTAGTGTAAGCACAGTGTGTTTTCTGCGAGGCGCGAATTGAATCTATTACGTAACGTAGATGGATGTAAGTCTTCAACGGGTAATGTAAGGAAATTTTACTTATTCTGTCCTCTTGAGACAGAAATACAGCCTACAGGCAATTTCACTCGTCAGGACAAACATAACCTTTCACAACGTGACTTAAATTCCAAAGGTCGTAACACAATTTTAACCAAATATTGCACCAGTCCGAGGGACGTGACCAGGAAGCAAACTGTTTGTAGTCTAACGTGTCAAGTTATGAAGTATAAAGCAGGCCTGCTCAACCCATTAATACGGTGCGGGCTACTGCGGTAAAATTAGGTCTCCATGCTGACACCGCCAAATTCAGTACAGAGAACGAAGAACGAGTAAGTATACACACGTATAATTGTATATGTTTGTATAATGCTTTCTGTACATATTGGGGAAGGGGGACCGCGGTGGCACAGTGGTTAAGGTGCTGTGCTACAAATCGGAAGGCCGCTGGTTCGATTCCAGATGGTGTCATTGGAATTTTTCATTGACATAAAAATACTTCCGATCGCACTGTGGCCCTGGGGTCGACTCAGCCTCTAACAGAAATGAGTACCAGGAGCAATTCCTGGGGGTAAAGGCGGCCGGTGCGTAAGGCTGACGACCTTACCACCATCCTGTGCCGTTATCATGAAATCTAGGAACCTTAACTTCCTGGAACCCTCTGGGCCACTCCAGGCCTGTAACGGGACTGATTTACTTTTTTTTTACATATTGGGGAAACTGGAAAAAATTACAACTCACAAAATAGGCTAATTTTTAAACAATGACTTAGTAACTTAATGGAAGTCTCCGTAAATAAAGAGCTCTTAAGTTTCAACAAAAGCACCGAAGTTTTGTCTCTGCTGCTCCTCGCGGAATGGTTGGGACATGTTCACTCTCTTCTGATGTACCCGCGGGCAGCGTAAGACTGTGTCGCGGGCAAGACGATCTGCAGGTTGTGCGGCCCTGCACTACAGGGTAAAGCAGGTAAAGCAGTCCAATTACAGGCCTGAACAGGCCCAGAGGATTCTTAGGAATTCAAGGTTCCCAGATTTCGTGACAACGGCACAGAATGGTGGTAGGTTGTCAGCCTTACGCACCGGCCGCCTTTACCCCCAGGAAATACTCCTGGTACTCATTTCTGTTAGAAGTGCGATGGGAAGGATTTTATGTCAATGAAAAATCCACTGACATCCCCGGGAAAGACCCGGTATCCATTTTACAGGAGGCTGGGTGGGCCCCAGGGTCGGTCTGGATGGGTGGAAAATCTCGTCCCCACCGAGATTCGATCCCGGACCGTCCAGCCCGTAGTCAGTCGCTATACCGACTGAGCTACCCGTCCCACGCACTACAGGGTAGTAATCGTAACAAACGGGTATTTATTTTTACTGGCAAATTTTCTCTTGCGGAAAGGAAAGAGTAAAGGTAATCCACCCTCTACAGACCATGAAGGCGTATGGGGAAGGTGAGATATAACCCCACCCATTGTGAAAAAGGTAGGATCGTAATAGGATCAGCTTTCTTAGAATTAGCGACTTTACCGCCCTTTCTCCTAAAGGCGGACGCAATGTGTTTTAAAAAAGGACACTGATAAACAATCTGAAAGTAGATACATACAAACATGTAACCTACTTAGGAGAGGGGGCATAAGCGGTAAATGCGCACTTTCAGTTGTTATTTTATCAGCTTATGATTACGATTCAAGAGAAGCAGCTTAAAGATATGTCCTAAATGGCTTTTAGTTATCCTTCAAGAATGCAAAATGGCCATAGGCATATGACGCCTATCTTCTTATATTCAGACGTCGTTGTGAAAAAACACAATGACACTGATGTGTGTTGGACCGTGCATCATTGTCATAACTGACGAATTCAAAACCAACTAGATGCCACTTATTATTTTATTGTACTTCTTATAGGCTCAACATGTTTCGGGCATTACTATGCCCATCATCAGGAGCTCGCGACTATGATGTTGATTACCACACTGGTCGTTTCGTTCTTGGTTTGCTGTATTTTGGAGGTTAGGTGCGGTTAGGCTGGAGTAGTGTCCGGGTTGCCGGCTAAAGCCTCCAAAATACAGCAAACCAAGAACGAAACGCCCAGTGTGGTAATCAACATCATAGTCGCGAAAGCCTGCAGCCCGGACGCTATTCCAGCCTAACCGCACCTAACCACTAAAATACAGAAAACCAAGAACGAAACGACCAATGCTGTAATCAACATAGTCGCGAGCTCCTGATGATGGGCATAGTAGTGCCCGAAACATGTTGAGGCTATAAAAAGTACAATAAAATAATAAGTGGCATCTAGTTGGTTTTGAATTCTTCAGTTAACATTATGACAATTTACGTCCGAATATTATAGTTGCCTGATATATCTATCTGTAGCTACAATGAGTGAAACTGTAACAGTTTATTGCAAGATAGGATATAATTCCCAGAAAGCACGCGATCAGGGCTTATGAAAGATTACGTTTCAAATAGCGGTACAACAGGAATTGGTATATTCCTTTATTTTATACAGGCCGTCAAATTTTGGCCACGCTGGAAATTTTATGGCTGCCAGCTCACCATCTTATGGATGGCACTGTGACATTCTGATAGCTATGTACGAGAAAGTTCGAGTGTGTTAAGTGAGCCTGATGAGAGGAATCTAACGAGATTAACACACATTAGTTACAGGCATGTGTATGTCGGTCTCGTGCAAGTACCGTACTTAACTATAACGTTATTTGTCACGATGGAAAAAGTGAGGTAATGAATTCAATTTATCAGACCAACCTTACATGCACTGAAATATGAACACAACAGACACAATCTCCCATGTTTTGGTCCCTGATGATGGCACTCAAGAAGTTCCGAAACGTGTAGGGGATTGCGTATCTATTGTGTTCACATTTAAGTGCAGGTAAGGTTGGTCTGATAGATTGAATTTTACATCGTGCACCGTACGAATAATAATAATAATAATAATAATAATAATAATAATGGGTAGTGAAAATCGGAAGTCTGTATTTGTGATTTCACGCTTCCTCCGCAATGTAAATGAGATTTTCGCTCTTTTGATATGAGAAATATCCTGCATTTGTAGCTATTTGCCGACGTCCCTTCGCCATCTTCATGTCCAAGCAAATTTCAGTATATCACGATAGCCCACAACCGATTTCCTCAACATTCCTTTCAATTTGTTAATCATTATTAATCACCCAACAGGTTGCCAATGTACATTACGCAGTGCCAGCTACTGCTATCCTCATTTTAAGTACATACCAAATAAGCACGTTACTAAAATGTCAATGTCCGATTTTTATCGTTGTACAGAAAAACTAATTATTCCTGACAAGACTATTAACTAATCCCCCTTCCTCTCAATAGCTAGTGCAGCTGTGTTTCCCAACCAAGGTGTGGCAGATTATCGTTTTATCTATAAATCGTGCAATAAATACATGAACATTCTTAAATACAGCACAAGACTTCAAACTTCCCTACAAATTTTTGTCCCCTCCCCCTCCCCCCGAAAGCAAGTTATTTAGGGGTTCTTCCTTAGCACAAGGTTTGGAAAACACTGCCATAGAGCATACGAAATTAAGAAAACCAGAGAACTTATAGGCCATTCTTTTCGGTACGATCCCACATTTTCACACAGTGGAACAAAGACGGCGATTTCCTTTCCGTACTACAGATTTGTTAATACGTAAATACGGAAAAGAAACATTGGCAAGAGTGCAGATTGTTACCTTAGACAGATACACCAAATAAAAGCTCTTACGATAAATTAGTAGACGATCAAAAATAATTTACTTTCTGTTAGATATTCACAGTTTAACACCGCCCATCTAGCTCATATTATGCAATGTCAACCCAATATAAAAAGTAGCCTCTTGCTCTGCTTTAACCTATAAAGAAAGACTATTATTTTACGTTTACAAACACACGGAATTTCTAAACACTGAAAATGACTGGGTTTGAACAAAGAAACACACACAAAAGCCATAATTTCTTCGTCCTACTCTAAAAACAAAAAATGGTAAAACATGCATAAGTATGACTCTACTTAACAACAGTACTTGGTACCGGACATTAAAGAAACACCGTATTCCGTTCTATCGGTGAGTTGTTATTACGACAATAGTATGCACAATGATTTATATATTAATTTTGAGTGCATTTCAGCTTCATAAAAAAAAAAGTTCAAAAAGCAACTACATCCAATTTTAATACTCCCCAGAACTATGGTTAAAATTCAAATCCTGTGAGAAAATTCTTTCAGGCTGTATTCAAAGTTGAATTTTATTATCAAGCGTTCTGCACTAAAGTATCCGTGTAACAAAACTTTAAAAACTGCAGGACTCAGGAAAGATATTTCATTAATAATCATTATGAATTGCGAGTCTTGCAGATAGCAAAGTGGCAAAGACAAATACGAGAATGTGTAAAAATGAATTTTTACTCTGTTCATAAACAGAAAATTTTATTTTGTATGTCAAATAATTCACGTGAACACACAGAGAGAAGTCGGACGTGTGTTGGTTTTACAATTGTTGTTCCAGAGTTGTAATATTTGAACGTATGGAAATAACCATAGGCTACAGACACTTATATAGGCTTGTATTGATTCAGAATTTTGTGCATGCTCTTTGGGACACGCGTGGTTCTCTTTGTACAGTACATCTGAAACTCTATGACAGCGGTCAGGTATCATTATGACAGAAATTTTCTGTGATAGTTCTCGGCCACTGTATCGACACGCGCATAAATACGTACGTTCTCCTACATACGTGCCTACTCTACACTTCAGAGGCCAGCCCTTTTTCTGACTACAATATATAGGCACACCCAGAATTTTTCTTTGGGACAGGGTGGGGCTGACTCTCGGCTTATATATAATTTATGTTTCATTCTGGAAAGTATGTTATGGAAATCATGCAAAATATCCCAGCTGATATCTCGTTAGGTTACAGGAAAAATCAAAAGAAACCAAGCAAATAGGTATTGGCCTACATACGTAAGTTTTTGTTACACGTGTCAGTATTCCAATGAACTCTTGGCTGAAGTGTAAATCATGTAAAACTCTGATGTCATTCTGTCTACAAAACCCGTGTTATTTAAATTTCGTTTTGGAAAGGGGATGCAGTCCGGCAGCCCCCTTATATGGGCTACTGCTACAGGATGAAGGAAGAGAGTGTAACTGTTTGTGCGGCCTGCTAGATAAAGCTTGTCTAACACAACACAACTGTGTCTTGTTTAGTTCCTATGGAATAATAATTTCTTCCAATTTCTAATATTACGATTATTCTTTTTTGCTACTACTACTACTACCACTAGCAATCCCGTTACAGACCTGGAGTGGTCCACACGGTTCCAGGAAGTTATGGTTCCCAGATTACATGACAACGGCACAGGATGGTGGTAAGGTTGTCAGCCCTACGCACCGGCCGCCTTTACCCCCAGGAAATGCTCCTGGTACTCATTTCACTACTACTCTACTACTACTACTACTACTACTACTGCTACTACTACTACTGCTACTACTACTAATAATAATAATAGTTCTCAGTCTTTCCTAATACAGTCAGTTCTGCTATTAAGCGTTTAACGCTAATTGTCTATAACGCAATTGATGATGAACAGGTGAACGACGTTTGTAGATATACGGCAAACGTTCTCAAGAGCCTGTTGGCTATTTGTCGCCCAGTGTGAAGAAGCAATTGTGGATGACAAGCCGAAATTCTTTTCCTCACCTTACCCTAATTTTATTGCGCGATTCTCTGTAACGCAGGTCTGACAGGAACCAAAACCGCTGCTTTGTGTCAGAACTAAGTAGAGAGTAGTGCGATTGGGCTACGGGTTGGACGGTCCGGGGTTATAATCCCCGTAAGAGTATGAGATTATTCTCCTCTCCAAAGCACACAGACACACGCTGGAGTCCATCCAGCCTCACATGTTATGGGTACGGGGTTCTTTCCTGTGGGTAAATTTGTCGGGATATGAAAATTACCACTGATTTCCATTTAGTGGTGAGGTTAAGACGGAGTAGATCCGTACTCTACTCCACTTCATGAAGTGGACAGGGAGAACCTTACCTTTACATTTTTTTATATCACGCTTAGTTTTTAATAAGCGACCAATCAATCTGTTGTAAGCAGTTTTGTTGATTGAAAGCAGCACAGAATTTACATGAAACAGAACACAGTTCCATACTTACAGTTAGTGCGCACATACTGCTAAATTTCCCGAGCTAAATATTTCAACATCTTTTGTTGGTTCGTGTTTGTACACAAGGATAGGCCTATATCAGATTAGGTGTTTACAATATAGACATAAACTAAACTAAACTCCGTGGCTTTAGTCCGCGAGCGAACCAAAGCGACAGAGCGGCCGCCGCCGGTAGGCGAAGTTAGTGCCAACTTTTGCGGCTAGAGGGGTGTCACGTGGTTAGCGCAACGAGTCCCCACAGCCGTTAATCTCTGTTTTCTGAACCTGGAGCCGTTACTTTTTTATTCAAGTAGCTCCTCAGTTTGACCTCACGAGGCTGAGTGGACCCCGTTCCAGACCCACTACTACTCAGAAAATCTGGTA
>Ga0123355_10021330_pt1 | contig 10365 bp, 10 predicted proteins | sample TergutEmb28metaG_3_FD_89872 | JGI IMG/M metagenome (GOLD analysis project Ga0123355, IMG submission 89872) | Embiratermes neotenicus P1 segment gut microbial communities from Petit-Saut dam, French Guiana - Emb289 P1 | ecosystem: Host-associated > Arthropoda: Insects > Digestive system > Gut ... | reverse complement strand
GGAAAGTACTGCAGTGTGAAGCTTGAAGCCTGAGCGGTGGGGATCACCGCTGGTTCAAGAGAAGTACCGGGAAGAAAAAGCCTGTGACAAGAGACATCCATATCGTATAATAATAATAATATGAAGAAGAACACGAGGAGTTTAATTTTCCTTTATGATTTTTCACATCAAGTATTTTTCCTCTCTTTTGTAGACGATTGCATGATTCGGACCCATTATATACAAAGCTTTGTGTGAAAGAATTTTGCAACACTCTTAGAGTCATGTATGCCTCACTGATGTAGGTGAAATTGAAATATGCGCTCCTGGATCATAGAAATCATTTTGTAAGCCTATGCTATTTGTATTCTTAAGTAGATGTGTGTACATATTAATTATGGCAGGAAAGATTTTGTTAAAATAATATTAACATTTTTAAGACCACAAGTAATTACATTATATGTGTGTTGGTTAATTTCTTACCCCACAGAGAACACATCGTGCTCCATTGAAAGGTTCAGTTGATAAATGTTTTATAAATAAACAAGGTTTTATAAAGAGAGACCAACTTGGTGTCACTTGCTTTATTATTTCATTATTTAATGCTCAACATGTTTCGGATCTTAATACATCCTTCCTCAGGAGCTTGCGACTTATTTGTTGAGTTATTTCATGGGTTGTATTGCTCTGGTTCGATGTATGTTGGTGTTACGTTGTGGTTTGACTGGGGTGGTGTGGTATCCGTATGTAGGCTGAAGCTCTAGTGCCTCAGCCTGCATACGGATACCACACCACCATAACCACACTGCAACGTAACACCAACACACATCGAACCAGAGTAATACAACCCATGAAATAACAAATAAGTCGCAAGCTCCTGAGGATGGATGTATTAACATCCGAAACATGTTGAGCATTAAATAATGAAATAATAAAGCAAGTGACACCAAGTTGGTCTCTCTTTATTCAATTATCAAGATGATGCACGGTCCAATAAACATAAGATAAACAAAGTTTGTTGTGAGTATCATACTGAAACTTTGGTGGATGAAGTGCGGAACCAAATGGTATATTTATTAACCACTAGGATTTAAAGGGTTATAAATGCGTTCTATGAATGTCAGCTAATTTGCACTGTAAATTCCCTCCACAGGCTATTGTTAGGACGGATAGACCTCAATTAATTTGAAACAGAGATTACAGTAAAGAAAAATTACTCTACTGATCCTCTAAACAGAATACAATGAAAGCCCACATAGGCCTAAAATTTAAATACTTGTAAATTTATTTATGTTTTGTCGGTAGCAATGTTTTATGAAAAACAACTGCCAGAGACGCAGCATACCCACTGTTCCAGTTAGCGCTATATGCACGAAAGCATAGAGTCTCTGCCAGCTGCGCACTGAATGTGTTTGCCCATCACAAACGATAAACCCATCCTATTATTTATTTTCTTCTACTTGTTACGTCATTCTGTATCTAACGTATAGAGTCTATTTCTAATTGACATTTGACTCACTAGCTTCTGTAACCCTCCAGTCTTCAGCTGTATTTGCGCTAAAATTTGACGTTCAGGTGACCGTGCATCGTGATAAATTCTTATAATAAAACCAACTACATGCACGAATTTCTTAATTTTATTTTTGGAACAAACCTCTACATGTTTCGGACAATTCCTCGGTCCATCATCAGGAGTTTTCCACTGTACACACAGCAATGGTATATGTCGTATAGGTTACAGTTACAGCTTGCGAGCAGGATCAGGACGGATCTGCAGTTCCGTCCTGGTCCTGCTCGCAAGCTGTCAGCAAAACTGTATGACATATACCATAGCTGTGTGTACGGTGAAAAACTCCTGATGATGGACACGGGATCTGTCCGAAACATATAGATCTAGGAAGTGTGTCATCCCCGTTGTGTGTATGACACTAGGAAATGGTATGTAGTCAAACACAACTGTGTTACAATAGGTTTATTTAGTGACTATAATGGGCAACTACATGTTTCGGTCTGTACTGACCATCTTTAGGTTGTCTTAGGAGAACTTAAGATCTTACTATAAGCATAGCGCGCGCACGTGATGTAGAGATCTCTACATACGGGCCTATTTGCAACAAGTAAAGCTACTTTTTGGAGGTGTAGCTTTACTTGTTGCAAATAGGACCTATGTAGAGATCTCTACACCACGTGCGCGCGTTATGCTTATAGTAAGATCTTAAGTTAAGTTCTAAGACAACTCAAAGATGGTCAGTACAGGCCGAAACATGTAGTTGCCCATTATAGTCACTAAATACACCTATTGTGACACAGTTGCGTTTGACTACAGACCATTTCCTAGAAACATTTCCGAGACCCTGTGGGGTAAAATTAGAATTATGGCCCTAGTTGAGTTACCCAACTGTATACTGTATTGGCCAGTAGCCTCAGTGGCCTATTACATCTGTAGACATAACCTGTCTATAGGCTTATGTAGAGTAGAGTGAGAAGTAACGATGCTTTACTGTGGCACATGTTCTAAGAATTCTGTCCAAACACGAAGAGAAGGGACACAGAGATCTTGGAAAGTTGACTGTGATTAACCTTTAGGCACCATGCACCCTCTATATAGGACAGGCGTTCCGCTACTCTCCAGAGAAGGCTTTTTATATATTTAATCAACAAATATATTTCATTATATTTTTTTGAGACTTGTCGTACAATCTCAATTTATTCCTCTTCAAAATGTCATGTATTTCATAACGCTACATTTTTTGGTTTGTAAAATATTCACAGTTTACATAAATGAGGTGCTAAATTTTAAATGTCCTACTCCAGGGCCAAAGGGTTAAAGGAAGGGCGGTTTTAGGCGCGTTCGCAAAATTGCGAAAATCGACTATTAGCTTCGTCATGTCTGTCTGTCCGTCCGTCTGTCTGTCCGCTTGCAAAATCTCGGCTCCCACTGGGCGGATTTTCATGAGATTTCATATTTGAATATTTTCAGAAAAATGTATCTACAAAATTCAATTTTTATTAAAATAGGACCAGTATAAACGGATACTTCAACGAAGACCAATGTAAATATTTTTATATCTCTCTCGGTTCTTAGAATAAGAAACGTTTCCGACAATAACTGTAGAGAAAATCGAAACACATATATGTTTTTAATTTTTTCCCCGAAAATCGTGAGTAAAATTTGTATGGCCGAGCAGGCCACAGATGACAACATGGCGCATGCGCAGTACATGCCGGACAGTTAAGGCTACAGACACACACTCAGAATATGTAACACTCATTGCTTCCTCTATATTACGCTATAAGTTACATACATTGCCTGTCTGGTTAATAGCATGTTTTCATTCAGTTTAGGCTATGAAAAAAGCAGCAACATTAGGTCTTTGTTTTGGCGGTTTTAGTTGTTATCAAACTACAAGTGACAGGCCTACATGACGTCACAGCATATGAGGTTACAGGCTTGTGTTATCGCAACAGAGCTTGATGACGTTTTAGAGGTTGGCTGCAGTGACGCCAGAATGAAGCCATTTATCCTAGAACTTTGTTCGTCTCCATTTTACCCTAGACCAATTTAAGCTTAAGAAAGACCAGTTTCTGAATTTGTGGATACACAAATATCTGAGTTAAGATCGAAGATGTATAAAATTATTGAGTGAAATTTGTCATCATCAATAAAATTTTATTATTAAGCTTAATTTATGTTGTTCTTACGACGACATGTTATGACCAGTAGGTTATGTGAGACTGAGATCTCAGTGCAATAAGCCACACATGTGTTGTGTACTTGTAATGTGCCCAAATTTTAATAAATTGTTTCTCCTGAAGATGACAATGTTTTGTTGAAATATGTTGCTATAATGATTTGAGAGGCCTAAGTTAATATCAACAATAAATTTTGATGTCTTGCTGACCGTGCGTCTCAGTATAATCTTAGTAATTAACCAACTTAATGCGCAAAATCTTGTTTTAATGTTTGACATTACATTGTGTAGTTAATAATGAGTGATATTTTTAAACATCAACGCAACTTTATTGTTAATCTTAGTAACTAACCAATTTAATGCACAAATTCTTGTTTTATGATAAGTTTATTATATGCCTCTACATGTTTCGAGCACTATGTGCTCATCATCAGGAAGTCAAAATTGTATTGATCAGCATTTGGTATCGTCACACCTTTAGGTGGCCGTCCGGTGCACAGGTTGAGAGAAATCCTCTCTCAACCGGTGCACCGGACGGCCACCTACAGAGTGTGATGATACCAGATTCTGTATAATACAATTTTGACTTCCTGATGATGAGCACAACAGTACTCGAAACATGTAGAGGAATATAATAAACGTATTATAAAACAAGAATTTGTGCATTAAATTGGTTAGTTACTAAGATTAACAATGAAGTTGCGTTGATGTTTAAAAATACCACTCATTATTAACTACATAATGTAATGTCAAACATTAAACAAAAAAGAAGGCCCATTGCATAAGGTATGGATCTGTTTGCTGGTTCTGAATTTGGGAACACAACGGAGTTAATATCACATTTGTGTAAGAAGTGACTCGGGGATTTTTAGCAGGTGCACGAGAACTACAGACATACACGTACGGCAGTAGAATCCTTACGTAGTCACGTGACGTAAGCCTCTGGATAGAGTTAAAGGATCTAAGTGAAGGGAAATGTAATATAAGGTGAAACTGGGCTGCCGTGTGCTGGTCACATGGACCCACTGGACACAGAACGCTGTAAATAAAAGTCAGAGTACGTAATGTGACGTAAATTTCCGTTTGTTTAAGCCTGCTTAAAGGCATGTAGAAAGAATTTCAGATTGATTTCTCTTCTGGCAAAGAATGAGCACAAAACCAAAACGGGATGTTAGAATGAATACTGTTTACATATTTTATTAAATAATCTTTATAATTTAGATGACGTAAAGCACTGTGTGAATCAGAATGTTGTACAGCTGTTTTCGTAATCCGTGTTTTCTGAATTGCTGCTAATTTAATTTTCTTGATTTCTCTGACTGACGAAGAAGCCGAACGTTTTTCGAAAAAGGCAGTTAATTGCCGGTCTTGTGTAAGCCTTATATGTGTGTGTGTGTGTGTGTGTGTGTGTGTGTGTTTGTGTGGTGGAAACATGGACACACAAACTACGACTTAAATTAAAAGACGTTAGGCCATGAGTTAAGGTATCTTCAGTTTCCGATTTAAAAAAAAGAAGTTATTTTTTTTCTTTCTTTCTTACTTTCTGGGGTTTGAGTTGTGTTGGGTGTTTCTACGTAATATTGCGTTTAAACCATGAAGAATAAAATTGATTACTGCCATTACCTGAGAATTCTAGGTATGCACCTGCCGTGTAAGCGTGAATGTGGACAAATTTATTAAACTGAACCGTCTTTACACAACACACAAATAACAGTTGCAAATTTACGACAGGTTAATTAAGCGACATGTTTCGGCCTTGTTCGGCCATCATGATGCTTACAAACAGATTTAATTAAGGTACATTCGTTCGCTATACCGATGGGATCCCATGGTTTATATTGGTCTGAATATGGACACCCCTCGTAGGGAGAGCACAAAGTTAGAACTACCGTGAACAGGTTTATATCATCATAAATGTCATATGAGCGTTGTAGGCAGTCACATAGGTGTTTTAACGAACCATAAAATAATCGCGTACAACTCAACAGCGTACTTTCAATGACATGAAGGCTTTTAGGCCTGCACATTCTCTTGCCTCTTGTCATCCCGGAGGTTAGAGATTATAGCTAAAGTGACCTCAGCATCTCTGTCCAAAGTGTTAAGGTGGCGTGGTATGACGTCATATAGTTAATATGGCTCCCACCTTGCCTACCTGTGTGTGTGTGTGTGTCGGCCCTTCTTTGTCTTCAGTCTGTCGGTGACGATTCCATGGCCTCCTGCTTGCTCCTCGCGTTGCTGTGAGCACCATTACAGCACTGCTGTTTCAACGACTCGCCGCCAGTTTCGCTACCGGCGCCCTTGATGGGCGGGAATACCGGGTAGGCTGTGTATGCGCTTTCCAGGGCCGCCCGGCTCAATTACAGAAGCACCGCCCATTTTGCGTTACGGGAGGAGAGGGTTGCTGCCCCAATGTGCTTGGCGCCAGCGCGAACATTAAGTAAGAGGCGCGAAGTAGGGTCATTTCCCACTCCGGGCTATAATATATTGAAATTATTCACAAGACACGGAAAACGAAAAAGACACAACATTAGAGTAATTTCTTGTAAGAAGCGCTTTTTTAAATCCGGAACGTATTTTAGTTTGTCTGCAGCGAATTTGACTGCATTCAGGTAACTGGACTAGAGGCGACTGCTACAGGAACTATATACGTGGTACAGGTTACGTTTTGGTTACAGATGATAACAATAAAGCCATTTAGATACCGATGTCTCTTTGTTTCGAATTTAATAGACTTAAAGAAGTAGAACTGTCCTTCCTGATGCTCTGTCTTTATAGAAACAATCGATAGTCGTACGAAGTGTGGGCTGCAGTTGCTCGTCTTCCAGTTCACACTACATTTGCGCTCCTCCCCTCCTATTTTTCACCTCTCCCCACTACTAAAAAACCCTCAGACTGGTCACCGCCTACTAACACTTTTCTCCCTACATCCCCTCTATGTTTTACCCGACGATTCTAGCACCCCAACCGGCGCCTGAGGACGCCACCACGATAGATTTTACTTATAATCCAGTACCCCTCTTCACCACCCTCAGTATGGACATGCGGTTTTTCAATATGAGGGGAACGGTATCAAGGTAAGAAGGAAAACTTTTTTTTAGGCCATCTTTGTGGTGGGGAAAAGGGTTAGTTGTGTTGTGGTTTTGGGGGCCGGTGATTCTGACACCTCTTGTCATTCGGAGGGAGGGGCTAGTCCCCACTCTTCGCCACGCCGCGCCACCTACTTGACGGGCTTTATGGGTGCAAATCTTGTCTCCTGGGAGAGAGAGGTAGGGTGTAAAGAAAGGCGTTGGGTGAGATAGCTTGAGGCTGCCTGCGACAATGTTATCTGGACCATTGTTTCGAGAAGTAACGTACAAGCCTGACGCTACTAAACTTTAATCCTGTCCAATAAAGAAAATAATCGCTAGAAGAGGTGAAAATAGGCAGAAGTGTTGTTAGAATTTTGGTTAAATCATCCGTCTGTCCGTGTGAAAAGGAAGTTGGTGAATGTGTACGAACTGTTCGGTGGTGGCGTTAGAAGTTGGTGCGCGTGTGTTTTGTGACCAGTGTGGTGATCAGCGTATTGGTGGGTTTTAGAGAAACAAAAATAGTCGTGTTAAAAAGAAAAATTATTCAGCACGTTCGTCTTACACCTCAAGTGGCGTAGTACCGAATAGCGTGCCAGGTTTATACTAACGTGTCGACTTTCTCATTCTCCCTATTTCCTTTATTACAAGAATCGTGCGTGTTTTCAATAGTCACACATAATTACCCTGGACGTCTAACATAAGTATATTACACCGCACATCATTAAGTCCGGATCCAAAATATGTACCTTAAGAAAAGAAAATTTTAAAAAATTAAAATTTAGTCTTAATTCAAAAATATGTACGACGTAGAATCACGGTGTCCCTTCTGCAGCTACGTATTACTTTACAGTCACCATCCCTCCTTGCATCTTCCTGCTGCCGCAAAAAAACCGCAGCCACATCCTCCATCTCACGCCTCAACAGAGCCCTGCCTTTAAAACTTTCCCCTCCTATTCTTCCCCCGTTTCCCCCACCTTCCAGACGCGTCACACCATACCCACCACGTCTACCACTAGCATCACCACTAGAGTCGGTGTGAACCTGCACACGCCTTGCTATTGGTCCAACAAGTGACAGACTCGACCCAATCCGCGTGAGCTTGGCTCATTAACACGACGGAGCGGGGAGGAGGGGACCGGCTCTGGGTGTTAAAGCCATCGGCTTGAGGCTCCGTATAGTTCCCTCACACCCGCGGAAGGGAGAGGTAGGTGGCAAAAGTGACGCTTCGCTGTTGTCGACGACCCCTTAGCGCCACCACCACCACCACCACTGTCGCCACCCGTCGACAGTTCTTGTACTGAGGGGCAACGTCTGAACACGGACGAAACTTTTCGTCTTACGCAGTGCAAAGTGGTTCCTGCCGTTTGTTGTGTGCGTGAGAAACGAGAGGTGTGCGGTTATTATTTTTTTTGGGGGGGTAGAGAATCTGAGGATGTGGGCATATATGGAACAGTGAAGCAGTGCTGTGTGGTGACGAAACTGCACCCAGCGTATTCTGAACACGGGTGTAATGAGATTTGTTTGTACTGCGATTCTGTAGGTCCGGTGATGCCAGTAAACGCTCAGGGCACGAACAATGATTCCTTCCTTGCGGAGTAAGTTCCGAGGAAGAAGACTGTCTGATGAAAATGATAATCGGTGGAAGAGTGTAAGGTCACGCCACTTGCCGTTAGCACGATAGTAAACTCTAGTTTGTGTGCGGTGTGGACTCACACTAAGAGCCCCATCAGCTTCCTCCATGAGATTCGACCAGGCAGACGTTATCACGCCGCCATCTGCCACCTCTACGTCACGGACGTCAATTGCCGAGGCGTCTTCTACGATGGCCTACCACCCATTCCTACTTCAAAGACCGACAGACTTCAGTGTGAGTTCTTTGCTCACAGCTGCTGGAGGGGGTGGTGGAGGTGGAGGAGGGGGTGGCAATTCGACAACATCCGGAGGCAGTAGTACCAGCCCCACAGGAGGCACCACGACCCCTTCTGGGGACCCGACGGTAGCTGTCGCCGCGGCACACCACCAGTACTTCCCCGCGGCAGCCCTTGCAGCTGCGGCCGCTGCGTCTTTCGGAGCCGCTGCTGCGGGTCCTGGAGCTTGTTACCCCGGCACGCTAATTCCAAAGCTGCCACATCATTCCCCACATCATCCACCGCCCCCGCCACCGCATCACCACCCTGGCTTGCCACCCGGACACCCATACACCACCGCAGAAGACGTGGTTTTGGCGGCCGCCGCTGCTGCAGCGGCACATCACCATCATCCCGCCATGCGGCCCCTGAGGGCCATCCAGCCCGAAGACGACGGCGTGGTAGACGACCCCAAGGTCACTCTGGAAGGAAAGGACCTATGGGAGAAGTTTCACAAGCTAGGCACGGAAATGGTCATTACCAAATCCGGCAGGTAAGGCCGAAAATTTTTCTCTGAAAGGAAGAAATTTAGCCATCCCTTAAATTTAGTTGACAGGAGGCCATGAAAGGCAGTGTTAGAGGTCAAATAGCCGGGGCGAATGACGTGTCTTCTATTGGGTTAATCGGTGTCTCGGTTTGTGCGACGTTTGACTTAGAGAGTAGTCTAAACCGAACGAGTGCCGACTGTCCCGAACAAAACGGCGTATCGTGAAATTTCCGACAGACTGGTTGAGCCGACGAAACGTCCAGACAGCGCGACTGTCCGTCGCTGTGCCTCTTCAATATCTAACAAAACAACAGAAAATTGTAGAAATGCAAAATAAGTGCAGTAGGTAACCTGTGTGAACCTACGCCTCAGTTTTGTTTGACCCCGCTAGTATGAAATCGTTGGTTACACCTAAACGTCCCTGTCGAATTGTTCAATTTTCGGCAACGCAATTTTTCGAGCCCATAATTTCTGTGTTATATAAAGTCTGAGAATTTTATTTTGCTGTGAATTTAGTTATAATTTGTGAATTTTAAAGTAACCCTGATTTCGTGTACATCGCGTGCGAAGCGTGTCCTGCTTCTTTAGTCTACAGAGCTCAGACACATTTTGGTGCGACTCAGCACTTAGCCTGCTGGAACACAGGCCTATTATAAACCGTAAAAAAAAAAAAAAAAAAAAAAGTGGGGAAAAAAAAAAACAAAAAAAAGAAGCGGTGTGGGAAATTTGCCATAAACAGCTAAAAAACTTTTAGGGTGACCCAGACCTTAAACCGGCGTAAAACAAACCCATAAAAAAACCAAAAAAAAAAAAAAAAAAAAAAACGTGGGCACAGAAATACCGAAAAGTAAGCAGCGTTGTAGGTCACTTGCCAATTACAGCTAAGAATAGGGTCCAGCCATTTCAAACTTGCCTGAAGCGATGACATTCGTGAAGAATTAGTATGCTTCGCTATCTGCTCCATTACGGGGAGAAAAAAAACTAAAACTCTCTTTCCACAAGTTACAGCAGGTGGCTTCCTACTCTCTAGGTTTATGTGTTTTAATAATACGAATCTTATAAATTAAAAGGTGCAAATAGACCTGAATGTAGGACAAACATAAATTATTCTAGTTGAAGAATAAAAGACCAGCTTGATGTCACTTGCTATTTTATTTCACTTCTTATGTGCTCAACATGTTTCGGACATTAATATATCCATCATCAGGAGCTTGCGACTATTCTGTTGAATT
>Ga0123355_10021329_pt1 | contig 10365 bp, 10 predicted proteins | sample TergutEmb28metaG_3_FD_89872 | JGI IMG/M metagenome (GOLD analysis project Ga0123355, IMG submission 89872) | Embiratermes neotenicus P1 segment gut microbial communities from Petit-Saut dam, French Guiana - Emb289 P1 | ecosystem: Host-associated > Arthropoda: Insects > Digestive system > Gut ... | reverse complement strand
CTGTTCATCAGCGGCCTCGTCCCGGCGCTGATTTTTGGCGTGGCGGTCGGCAATGCCCTGCAAGGCGTTCCCTTCCGTTTCAACGAGTCCATGCTCGCCATTTATGAAGGAGATTTTTTCGGCCTTCTCAATCCTTTTGCGCTTCTTTGCGGGCTTGTGAGTTGCGCTATGCTGATCATGCATGGAGGCACTTATCTTGCGCTGAAGGCCGATCAGCCCATTGCCGGGCGTGCGTCCATCCTGGCCAGGCAGGCCGCCTTCGCCTTGATCCTTCTCTTTCTCGCCGGAGGTGCCTATGCAATTTTTGGTGTGCAAGGCTATCAGATCACCAGCGACATCGCCTATGACGGGCCGTCCAACCCTTTGCTCAAGAGCGTGGGACGCGCGCCGCTTTATGCCAATTTCATGTCCCACAAATGGATGCTGGCCGCTCCCGCCCTGGGTTTGATCGGAGCTCTCTTGAACGCTTTTCTCCTGACGGCGAAGCGGGAAGGGCTCGCCTTTATCGCAAGTTCCGTGGCGGTCCTTGGCGTGATTGCTACGGCGGGCCTTAGTTCCTTCCCCTTTCTGCTCCCGTCTTCGCTTGATCCAAGGGCGAGCCTGACCATCTGGGACGCGTCATCGAGCCGCCTGACGCTCGAGATCATGCTCATCGTGGTTTTGATCTTCCTTCCGATTATTTTAGCTTACACGGCCTTCGTCTTTCGGGTTCTGCGCGGACGGGTGACGATCGCCTATATCAAGGACAACAGCTCTTCCTTGTATTGAAGTTGCGGCTCTGAAGGGGAGGACTTTATGTGGTATTTTTCCTGGATGCTTGGAGTGAGCTTCGCGATTTCCTTCTCGATCATCAATGCGCTATGGCTTGAGGAGAAGGATCATATCGCGCAAGAGCACGCGGAGGCCGCGAAAAGCGCGCAGCCGCGGGCGTGATCGTTCTATAGACTCAGAGGGGGATTTTAGCGAAAAGGAGGTCCCTTCCTTTCGCATCTCGCTATAAGGGCGCTTCCCTCATACTGAGGGGATTCAGACGCCGTCATATTCGGCAAAGCAGTCGGTCGTCTCATAGACAATGACGCTCGCAAGCTGCGGAAGCAAAGGCTTGATGCGGCCAAAAATCCAGATCGCGATATTTTCCGCCGTCGAATTTTCCAGGCCCTTGATCTCGTTCAAATAATGATGATCGAGCTGATCGAGCCAAGGTTTGAAAACCTTCTCGATGTCGAGGAAAGCGGCGACGAAGCCGGTTATGGGATCGACTGGGCCGATGAGCTTCAGTTCCACCCGATAGGAATGCCCATGCAGCCTTCGGCAGCGATGGCCTTCGGCCACATTCGGCAGAAAATGCGCCGCCTCGAAACGGAAGGCTTGTGAGATCTTCATCGCTTCACCTTTAAGGCAGACCAATCAACTTGTGTGTCTGTAGGCTCAGCCGCCAGCGCGGATGATGGAGACAATAGGCGATTGCGGCCGCCGTATTTTCGGCACGCTCGGGGCCATCCATCGGCTGCAGAAAGAAATGCGAGAAGGCGAGGTCGCTCAAACGTTCCGGCATGAGATCCGGCTGAGGATAAACGAGCTTCAATTCAGAGCCTGCATCAAGGACGATCGTCGTGCCGGCCTTGGGGCTGACGCAAAGCCAGTCAAGACCGGGAGGTGCCGCGAGCGTGCCATTGGTTTCAACGGCAGCCTCGAAATTTTTGGCATGCACCGCATCGATCAGCGCTCTGTCAAGCTGCAGCAAAGGCTCACCGCCGGTGAAGACCACATATCTGTTCGTGAGGCCTCCGGTCCAGACCCTTTCAATTGCTGCGGCCAAATCTTCCGCACTCTGAAAGCTTCCCCCGCCTGGGCCATTGAGGCCAACAAAATCCGTGTCGCAAAAGCGGCAAAGCGCGTCGGCGCGATCCTGTTCCCGGCCCGACCAGAGATTGCAACCGGAGAAACGGCAGAATACGGCCGCCCGCCCGGCCTGAGCGCCTTCGCCCTGCAGGGTAAGAAAGATCTCTTTCACGGCGTATCGGGTCATGCCTTGCTCCGACATCGAGGCGGCAAAGCCACGGAGCAAAGCGGAAACGCTTCTTTGCCCAAGCCGCCAACATCGCTTAAATCTCGCTCTAAATTATGAGAATCAATTACGTTTCATGATTCTGGGTCGACTCGACCCAAAACATCGTGATCTCGCGCAGCCATGTGGTGCGCTCCTGAAATCGGTCAAGGCAATGCGTCTCGATCAGCAAAAAGGGCCTCTTGCGAGGCCCTTGCCCTTTGCCAGATCAGAACCTCAGATCGCTTCGGTGATCCAGCGCTTGAGTTCGCCCTTGGGTGCTGCGCCGACTTTGGTCGAAGCCAGATTGCCATCCTTGAACAACAGGAGAGTGGGAATGCTCCGAATACCGTAAGCCCCGGCGACAGCAGGGTTTTCATCGACATTGAGTTTGGCGATGGTGACCTGGCCCTTCAGCTCATCGGCAATTTCTTCAAGCGCTGGGCCGATCATTTTACAAGGGCCGCACCACTCGGCCCAGAAATCCACGACGACCGCTCCGCTGGCGTCCTTGACTTCGGAATTGAAGGTGGCATCCGTGACTTTAACGGTGGACATGGCAATCTCTCTGTGATGCGGGCCAAAAGCCACGCTAGGTTGCTGGGAACGTAGGAAGGCGGATGTCCTGCGTCAAGCCATACCAGCGCCATGCCAAGCCCTTACTCTGCCGCCAGATTCTGCCGGTCGAGAACGGCGAGTGCCGCATCCAGATCGGCGATGAGATCGTCAGCGTCTTCAAGCCCAGCTGAGAGGCGCAGGAGCCCATCAGTGACACCCAGGGCAGCTCTTGCTTCCGGAGTCAGCCTTTGATGCGTGGTCGTCGCCGGATGAGTGATGAGGCTTTTAGCGTCACCGAGATTATTGGCGATGATGATGATGGAAAGCCGGTTGCCGACCGCATAGGCCGCCTCTTTCCCGCCTTGAACCTCAAAGGCGACGAGCGTGCCGCCATCTGCCATCTGCCGTTTGACGATTTCCGCCTGCGGATGATCGGGAAGGCCTGGATAGCTCACCCTGCGGATGTACCGATGGGTTTGCAGAAACTGCGCGATCTTAAGGGCAGTTTCGCTCTGCTGGCGAACCCGCAAGGCCAAAGTTTCAAGCGATTTCAGGAAGACCCAGGCATTGAAGGGCGAAAGGCAGGGCCCGGTCTGCTTTAAAAAAGGGTAGATTTCATTCTCAATCAGATCCCGGCTGCCGAGGATTACGCCGCCGAGACATCGCCCCTGTCCATCAATGTGCTTGGTTGCCGAATAGACCACGCAATCCGCGCCAAGTTCGAGCGGTTTCTGGAGGATCGGCGTGGCGAAGACATTGTCGACCACGAGCCGGGCGCCGTGCTCATGGGCGATTGCGGCGATCGCGGCGAGGTCATAGACTTCAAGGCAGGGGTTGGTCGGGGTTTCGAGGAAGAAGAGCTTGGTCTGCGGCCGGATCGCCGCGCGCCATTGGTCGAGATCGGCGCCATTGACCAGAGTTGAAGCGACGCCAAAGCGTGGCAGCAGCTCCTCGACAATATAAAGGATGGCGCCGAACATGGCGCGGGAAGCGACCACATGATCGCCAGCCTTGAGCTGGGCCAGCAGTGCAGAGGTTACCGCTGCCATGCCGCTTGAGGTCGCACGCGCCGCCTCGGCGCCCTCGAGCAAAGCCATGCGCTCCTCGAACATGGCAACGGTCGGGTTGGAATAACGCGAATAGACGAAGCCCGGTTCATCGCCCTTCATCCGCGCCTCGGCCGTCTCCATATTTCGATAGGCGTAGCCCTGGGTGAGAAACAGCGCCTCGGAGGTTTCACCGAAAGGTGAGCGCGTGGTGCCGCCGTGGACAAGCTTTGTCGCCGGACGCAGGTTTTTCATCTCCGGTTGCTGTTTATGAGCGCTCATCCCTGTCTCCTGGCCGCGGCCATTGCGCTAGCTGCTTGCCGAAAAACGATTTGGATTGGCTTCATCCTTCGAGATGGACTCTCCGAGCCCTCCTCAGGATGAGGAGTTGAAGCATCCACTTGGCCCTCACCCTGAGGAGCAGGCGAAGCCTGCGTCTCGAAGGATAAGGATTTCAAGGAAGCCAAATTCGACAGCCCGTGAGAGCCTTTGTTTGTCTATCGTCCCGAATAGCACACATCAAGGGGTGAACTGCGGGGATTTCAAAAAAACGGCGCGACAGGGTGTTTCCTACCCTCTAAAACTCTGAATGAAATCCAGCTTTAGCGAGTGTTTTTGCGCAAGGCTTGCCTCTTTGATGACCCGTGGATCGCTCTTTCTTTTTCCAGCACCCGATGACGAACGCGGATCTGCGCCGCTTCTCGCCGCACAGGATTTCGGTAGCCAGTTCGGCCTCCTACCACGCGAGAAGATCGAGCTCATGGCGCGGCGGCGGATGATCCTGGCGGAAAGCGGGATCGAGAGCGAGCAGTTTCAGCCGGCCAGTCTCGATTTACGGTTCGGTGCCTTGGCTTACCGTGTCCGCGCCAGTTTCCTGCCGGGCCGACGCCACAGCGTGCAGGACTGGCTGCGAGCCCTCGAATGCGATGAGGAAGCCATTCCGCTCAGTGGAAAAGGCGCCGTGCTCGAGCGCGGATGCGTTTATGTCATTCCGCTGCAGGAATATTTGGATCTGCCGAAGGATATTTTCGGGATCGCCAATCCGAAAAGCTCGACGGGCCGGCTCGATATTTTCACAAGGCTCATCACCGATCAATCCGATGTGTTCGATCGCGTCGAGCGCGGTTATTGCGGAAGGCTTTATGCCGAGGTCTCGCCGCGCAGCTTTAGCGTCCGGGTGCGCACCAGCACGAAACTCAACCAGATCCGCTTTCGCCGGCTCAATTCCCAGCAATTGGAACGATCGGATTTCGCACTTGAAGAAAAAGATTTGCGCCAACGCCATGAGAAAACGCCGCTCACCGATGGCGAGCTGGAATTGCGGCGTGGCGGGCTGGTGCTGCGGGTAGGCCTCGGAGCCGATGCCTCCGACAGCATCATCGGCTATAAGGCGCAAAAACATGCCGATATCCTCGATGTGGATCGGCAGGATTACGATGTCGCCGATTATTGGGTTGAGATCCGGGCGCGCAGCGACAAAAGGCTCATCCTCGACCCGGATGAATTCTATATTCTGGCGTCCCGTGAGCGGCTGCAGATCCCGCCCGATCTCGCCGCGGAAATGGTGCCGATCGATCCGGCAATGGGCGAGTTTCGCGTTCATTATGCCGGTTTTTTCGATCCCGGTTTTGGGGCAGGGGGACAGGGCCACCCAGCGGCGCGCGCCGTCCTCGAAGTGAGAAGCTATGAAGTTCCTTTCTTCCTGGAGGATGGACAGGTCATCGGCCGGCTTGTCTATGAGAAAATGGCCGAAGCGCCGCAGCTTCTCTATGGCGGCCAGGGCTCGACTTCCAACTATCAGGGCCAGGGGTTGAAGCTGTCGAAACATTTCCGGATGGGATAGCTGGGGAGCGCCCACGTCGGCCACCCGGCGCTCCTCTCATCTTTCCCGAGCAGATTATCATATCACCGGTTTGTTCTTCACGCAGACACATGATCTCCTAAGATCTGCGCGCGCGGTGTCAGGCGATTTTCTTGCCGGCTCGTGCCGCCTCGATCGCAGCGATATCGATGCGGCGCATCGTCATCATGGCCTCCATCGACCGTTTGGCAGCGGCGGGATCCGGGTCGTTCAGCGCGGCGATCAAGGCGCGCGGCACGATCTGCCAGGAAAAGCCCCAGCGATCCTTGCACCAGCTGCACTGGCTTTCGCGACCGCCATTCCCAACGATCGCGTTCCAGTAGCGGTCGGTCTCCGCCTGATCGTCGGTCATCACTTGGAAGCTCACGGCCTCATTGGGCAGGAAATTCGGGCCGCCATTCAGGCCGAGGAAGGCCTGGCCGAGCACCGTGAATTCGACGGTTAGGTCGTCGCCTTGTTTGCCGCCTGGATAATCGGACGCGGCAGGATGCGCAGGCCCGACGTGACTGTCGGGGAAGGTCGCCGCGTAGAAGGCAGCTGCCTTGCGCGCTTCGCCATGGTCGAACCACAGGCAAGTCACGATCTTGCTCATGAATGTTCTCCTTTCCTCATACCAACTCACGATGGATAAGCGGCAAGCGATTCGTCACGGTATCCCCGAGGTTCGCTCACATTGGCCGGACGACATGGCCGTTCGGGCGCGTCAGCCCTTCCTCATCCCGACGAGAGCGAAGCCGCCGCCCTGCGGGTCCTGTGCGTTGATGATCCAAGCACCACCTGGCACTTCCTGCGGCCCGTGCTGCACCGTGCCGCCTTCGGCCTTCACCCGCTCTAACCCTGCATCAATATCGTCGACCACGAAATAATAGAGCCAATAAGGATGTGGGGACTGGCCATCGGTCATCATGCCGCCGATCGAAGAAGCATCGGTCTTGAAGAGCTGATAGGTGCCCATTGGCCCCATATCCAAGGCCGCGTCCTTCTTCCAGCCGAAGATCCGCTCATAAAATAGCCAACCCTTTTCCCAGTCGCTGGTGTGAAGCTCGTGCCAGCCGATCGATCCGGTCTGTTCCCCGGCGAGTGGTGGCGGCTCGCCCAAGCCTCTGAACAGCATGAAGACCGCGCCCTGCGGATCGGAGACCACCGCGAAACGCCCGATTGTCGGGATGTCCTGCGGCGCCGTGTGGATGCTGCCGCCGGCCGCTTCGATTTGCCGGGCCGTAGCATCAACATCCTCCGCTGCGATATAGCCGAACCAAATTGGACGAGGCGGCATCAGTTCGGACGGCAGCGTCATGATGCCGGCGACCTGTCGATCGCCGATGCTGGCGAGCCGATATTCGATTCCTGGCAACCCCGAGAGCTCCACCGTCCAGCCGACTACGCTGGCGTAGAATTCGGCTGCGGCTTCAGGATCGCTCGTACATAGTTCGTACCAGACGAATTCGCCCTGCTTCATCGCTCAGATCCTTTCACTCGAGAGCTGCATCGGTCCGTGACAAAAACGGCCACCACACCGCCAACACACAATTGCGAGGACCCCACGGGTCCGGCTTCCGCGACGACGTGCGGCCCCTGGACTGCTTTCGCTTCGCTCGCAATAATTAGTCTAAGGATTCACCACAGTCGTGTGAACGAGTTCTTGAGCTCAGGTTCAAAGTTGAACTCGCACGGGGTCGCACGACGAGCCGCGGTCGGCGGTACTTCTTGATAAACATAACGATGGTTTCAGTCTCTTCTGAGACTTTTCTGAGACGGCCTGGCGACAGCGCTAGAAGCATTTCTTCCTACCTTCCTAACCTAACCGACCTTAGCGGGGCGGGACCCGACTCCGCATTTCGTACTTGGAACCTTTGCACCGTGATGACGTTCGCCCTTGTCAAAAGACGAGGAGTTTTCGTATGCGTGATGAAAACGGGCCTGAACCACAGAAACCACCGCCAGACATCCCAACTCCTCCTCCACAATTGCCGCCGGAGCCAGCGCCACCGCAGGAATTGCCTCCTGTTCAAGAACCGGATTTGCCACCAACTGCCCCGGAAGAATTGCCGCCTGACTTATCGCCAGAAGAACTTCCGCCGATACAGCCGTCTTAGCCATCGCCTTGGCAATCGCCACAGCTGTCCTCTAGTTCGATCCCGCAAGTCCTCAACATAAGGGAGCCTCGCTGTAGTGGCGTTAAGGCAGACAGTAGGGTTGCCTTCTACCCATCTTCTTTTCCTTACCGATATAGCTGAAAAGCGGTCCACCAGTAACCTTTGCCGCCCCCTCTTTCGCGGGAAACAAACGTTAGATTTTTTCACCACGAGTTCCGCTTCCGCCTCGGCTCGCGATGTAACGGGCCATATCGACGAATTCACTCGGCACCATGATGATCGTCATGGTGTTTTGCTCGGCGCCGACTTCCGTGATCATCTGCATGCGGCGCAATTCGAGTCCGGCCGGGCTCTGCATGATCGTCTCGGCCGCCTGGCGCAGGAGTGTGGCGGCATCCAGCTCGGCTTGCGCCTTGATCTGGCGGGCGCGTTTCTCTCTTTCCGCTTCGGCCTCCTGCGCGATGGCGCGCTGCATGGATCCGGGGATCTCGACATTTTTCATCTGCACCCGCTCGACCTTGACGCCCCAGGGCTCGGTCACGTGGTCGATCGAGACTTGCAGCGCCTGAGTAATCTCATCCTGTCCCTTCAGCACATCGTCAAGCGTGTGCTGGCCGATGATGTTGCGCAGGGCGGTGATCGCGACCTCTGTGACAGAGGTGCCGACGTTGGCAACTTCGACCACGGCGCGGGCAGGATCGATAATGCGCCGCCAGATCACCGCATTGATCTTGATCGGCACATTGTCGCGAGTGATCGCCTCCTGCTGCTCGACGGCGGTCGTGATGGTGCGCACGTCGATCGTGGTTTGCCACTCGATAAGCGGCACGAGCAGATAGAGACCGGGCCCCGACGTGCGTGCGTATTTGCCAAGCCGAAAAATCACCGCCCGTTCATATTGATTGGCGATGCGCAAGGAGGCGGCAAGAAGGATGAGCAGCAGGACTATCAGGGCATAGGCCGGGAGCTCGGAATAAAACATCATCGCAGGCTTTTCCTCATCATGAGAATCAGTGCCAAGGAGATAACTTCGTTCTTTTCGCGTCCACCTATGCCTTGTTGACCTTGCGTGAAAAGCTCAAGGTTCCTGCCGCCACCAGCTGTCTAGCGTTGCGCCGCTCGATGCAGGCCCGAAGTGGGGCAAATTCTTTGGCCTTGCGAGCTTGGCGGAATAGGCGACCCACTGATTCGCCGCATGGTAGAGCGGCACGACGTAAAAGCCAGATAAGAGCACCCGGTCATAGGCGCGCACGGCGGCGACGAATTCCTCCTGGGTGCGGGCGGAAAGAAGCGCGGCGATCATCGCATCTACGGCGGGCGATTTAACCCCGGCGAGATTGTAGGAGGCTTCCTGGTCGGCACTTTGCGATCCCCATCGCCCGCGCTGCTCATTGCCGGGCGAGGCGGAAGCGAGCCAGCTCCCGATCATCATGTCGAAATCGAATTTCTGTCGCCGCCTTTGATATTGCACCTCATCGACCAGATGGACATGGGCGGTGACGCCGATTCTTGCGAGCGAGTCCGCATAATTGAGGGCGAGGCGCTCTTTGTTCCTGTCCTGGACCATGATCTCGAAGGACAGCGGAATCCCGTCTTTGACTAGGCGGCCATTCTCGACCCTATAACCCGTGTCCTTCAGGAGCGCGAGGGCGCGTTTCGGTTCCGTACGGTCGGTGCCCGAGCCATCGGTCTGCGCCGGGTGCCAGCGGCCCGCTAAAATATCCTCACGCACTACGCCGGGAAAAGGGGTAAGAAGGACAAGTTCGGCGGTGCTCGCTGGGCGGCCGGTGGAGGCAAGCTCGGAATCATCAAAAAAGCTTTGGGTGCGCTGATAGAGCCCATAGAAGAGATTGGCATTGATCCATTCGAAGTCGAAGAGGAGGGAAAGCGCCTCGCGCACCCTTATGTCGGTGAAAAGCGGACGGCGCAGATTGAAGACAAATCCTTCAAGCCCTTTCGGGCCGCCGGCCGGCAAGGCTACCCGGATCACCTTGCCCTCGCGAATGGCGGGAAAATCATAGGCCTGCGTCCAGCGGGCCGGGTTCGTCTCCTCGCGGAAATCAAGAAGTCCAGCAGTGAAGGCCTCGAAGAGGGAGTTGGCATCGCGAAAATATTCGATGTCGATCTCGTCGAAATTATAAAGGCCGCGGCGGACCGGCAGATCCTTCGCCCAATAATTTGGGTCGCGGTCAAGGAGAATCCGCTGGCCGGGTTTCACTTCTCTGATGAGATAGGGGCCGGAACCGGTCGGAATGACGAGACTCGCATCATCGAAAGTCGCTGGATCGGCCTTCTTATGTGGCAGCACCGGCATCAGCGCCAGAGTCAGAGGCATTTCTCGATCGTTCAATCCGGGAAAATCAAAACGGATCGTATGTTGATCGGGCGTGGTCACCGCCTTAACAAGCGAATAGGCGGCGCGCTGCTGCGGCCGCCCTTTAGCCTTCAAAAGGTTGAAGGTGAAGACAACATCTTCTGCCGTGATCGGCTCTCCATCGGAGAAATGGGCGCGCGGATTGAGTCGAAAGGTGACGAAGCTGCGATCCTCGTCCGTCTCGATGCTTTGCGCGATGAGCCCATAAAGGGTGAAGGGCTCGTCGAGTGAGCGCGTCATCAAAGTCTCGAAGACATTGGTGTTCAGCCCTTGCGCCGTTGATCCGGCCTTCAAATTAAAGGGGTTGAGGCTGTCAAAGGTGCCGAGGAAGCCGATCGACAGGCGCCCGCCCTTTCGGGCCATAGGATCGGCATAGGGTAGAT
>Ga0123355_10021328_pt1 | contig 10366 bp, 7 predicted proteins | sample TergutEmb28metaG_3_FD_89872 | JGI IMG/M metagenome (GOLD analysis project Ga0123355, IMG submission 89872) | Embiratermes neotenicus P1 segment gut microbial communities from Petit-Saut dam, French Guiana - Emb289 P1 | ecosystem: Host-associated > Arthropoda: Insects > Digestive system > Gut ... | reverse complement strand
TATACATTTTGCTCATTACTGACAAAAGACAAAAACGCAATCAACAATAAACTAAATATTAAAACTGATCAAATCGAATTTTTGTTCAATTTTGATCCAGTTTTAAGCTTTACAGGCTACTAGGGCATGGTGCTGAGTCAGTCTATTCAATCGATTCGTTAACCACGACACAATAGTAGTCAGATACATCACAATCAATAGCACAAAAAATCCTTGTATGACAAATAACAAATTTGTAGGTTCTGATATTCCCATAAGTCTAGCAAGGGTTGTAATGAGTTGTGGGAATATTGCGAGAATCAACATAACTATAGTTGCCAAGAGCCACAAAATCGTATACCGTATGTTTACCTTCTTCCTTACTATTAGCACTATCAATATTGACAGATAAATGAGAACCCCGAGGATAAGGGATAACTGATACTGGGCCATTATTTCTTCACCTTTTTTGCACCTACTCTATTAAACAGCAGCGACAATGACACTTTCACCATATAGTGAATTGATTTTAGCCCGCTTATTGATGAGGAACCCCCAGCTCGTTTCATCATTCGTACGGGAACATCCATAACGGTAAACCCATGAAGTACTGAAGAAAGAATTGCCTCTGGTTCCGGATAATCATGTGCATAGGTTTCACTAAAGAACTCTGCAACTTCTCTATTAGTAGCTCGAAATCCACTGGTAGCATCACTTGGTTTATAACCACAGCAAAGGTTAATCACTATGCTAAGTATCCTTATACCCATTCTTCTCACAGACGAGGATTGAAAGCCGACAATCTCAATAAACCTTGAACCAATAACAAAATCGGCTCTGCCATCTGCTATAGGCTTAATTAGGGAATCAACATATGCGGGGTCATGTTGCCCATCTCCATCCATTTGAATTACAATGTCATAGCCATTATCAACCGCATATAAGTAGCCAGTTTGAACAGCTCCACCTATTCCTAGATTTAATGGCAAATCTAACCTATTCAGCCCATTATCCCTGCATATGCTAGCAGTGTCATCCATCGACCCATCATTAATCACAACATAATCAACACCTGGGCACTCGACTCTAAGAGTATTCACTGTACTCAAAATATTTACAGCCTCATTATACGCGGGGATAATTATAAGTATTTTCATAGCAAACGTTTAGTCTCCTATTAGCTATCGCGAAATAACTATCACAAAATAATTGACCATCACAAGCATTTGCAAGCAGAATAGGGCAGTGATAATCCCCTTAGTGATATCGTACTTAAGCCTCATCCATGGAATTCCCGCAAACACAAGGAATACAAGCGGGAGTGCGGATGTGATATAGCGACCTTGCACTCCAGAGACTCTGTTAGCAGGATAAGGCGTCCAAACCATGAGCATTGCGAAATATACTAAAGATACTGAGGCTGAAGCGACTATTCCTATTATCAGGCGCTGTCTGACTGTTAGTGACATGTTTTGCACACTAAGAATAGCGAGTATAATAAAAAAAAAGAAGATGGATATGTGTTCTATTGGAAGAATGTACGATGGCCAGCTCATGCCTATACCAACAGCTTGGAGCAAATGGCTCTCACCAAGCCCTACCAGCGTACTCACAATGAGATGCCATGTTTCACCAGGGTTTAGTAGAATATTCGATAACGTCCATCCAGGCACTCGTTCAAGGCCAACGATGTGACCTCCAGGCACAGAAATGATAATGTCTCTGAGACGAATTGCTAAAAACGGAACTAGAACAACAGCGAAAACCCCAAAGTATAAAAGTAAGCGTGACTTGGTTAGCTTGGTTCCCCGCTTCCTTTTGAAATGTATTAGAAGCAATAGTCCCACAAACGGTAGGTAAACACCACCCTTCATGGTAATCAGTGTGATGCATATTGCACATAGGAAGATTATTTCTATTGTTCGTATCTTCTCCTCTTGTGCCACCTTGTTAGCCAAGTAGAAGACCATTGCAATGAACAAGAATGCCATGACGTTGATCACGTTATCTGGATTATATGATGCTGCCTGATTCATTGTCGTCGGAAAGAGTGCTACACAAAATAAAACCATCTTGCCAAGTGGTATAATCTTAATTGCAAAAAATGTCCCCGCAATGAAGAAAATCATCCCAAAAAGACTGGCAGCAAAGTAGAGCATAGTTGAGGATGCATTAAGAAGCCTAGCGGCTGCTATGCCCAAGGCAGGTGGAATAAATGTCAGATGTTCTCGCCGAAGAATCCGCAATCCCCACTCTATAATTTCGTAATTCCCGACATTTTCGAACAGTGAATCATGCATTTTTATATAATCAGATAACCCCACTTGCCAATTATGATTAGGATCTTGCATATTATGTGCCCATCTTGCAGGGTCAGGATCTATGGTTCTAGCACTATGTACCGGATGTCCCAAAAATACATTAGAGTAAGCATACGATGTTTGAAAATGTACTGACGCGTCTGGAGTGCTGTTGAAAGTAAGAAACAAATATACAAAACCGATCAGTGATGCAACAATCAGAAATGCTTTTTCTATGGCTATATCCTTAACGTACAGCAAATACGCAGTCATGATAAGACCGAGGATCAAGAATATTGCGAAAAACCAATATGCGCTGATGAGAAACCTTGTACCCCCATATATGGCTTCAGTAAAAGTCACAGAGTAAAGAAGCTCTCCATCTGCGTTTCCCAATGCAGTAATAGATTCTCCCTCTCGACCTTCGATAACCGTCAATGCAATAGTTGCCGTGCAGCCTTGTGACAAATTCACATCCTTAGGCACTGCGAAAATGCGAGCTGAACTCAAAAGAGCTGATGAATAATCTACAAGTGTTTGTGATATTGCCTCATCGTTCACATATAGACTGACTACTAACAAGCCCTGGTATAATTCCCCATCATCTTTGGTGCCGTCTTGCGTTACGTCTGCTGTTTCTGTTATGTATTCGTCTGAATCGTTTCCTGCAAACCATAGGCGAAATTGTGTAACATAACCTTCGCCAGAAAGACTCACTTCTTCCCGTCGTCCTTCTGTAAGTTCCCCAATCGTGAATAGCTGTTCAACTTCTTGTTCAGTTTCGTCTAATTCGACTACAATCTCTTCACTGGCGTTCTCTCCTTCTTCATCATGTTCTGCAAAGTTGTCTACTATAGTTGCAGTAACCAATGGGCGCTCAGCTATGGGAAGAACACTATCGTGATAATAAAACATAAACAATATCACTATCACAGCAACAAACACCCATAATGCCAAAGGCAATTTCTTGATATTATCACACACGCCATCTGGGCAACACCTTAGTACATACACTAGCCATAAGCCAATAGCAAGTACACACAGTACTATAGTAAGCGGCCACCAGTCATTGTTGCCTACCCATGTCCGGCTCCACAGCAAAGGACTGCTTGACGCATAAATACCATAAATTACAAACGGCTCATCAAATATGTCTATGTCAATGCGTAATGTGGTGAAAACCTCCCTGGTACCCCCATAAATATTAATATCGAGTTCCGAAGAGCCCGCATTGAAAAAAGCTATTTCGGAGTTTTCTTCAGTTAGATCTTCATGATTCTCTGCAAAATATACTTGAACTTTATGCCCTCGCTCAAGAGGATTTCTGAGCACGACTCGTACTGAAGCAACCACATGGTCGGGTGGGGTAATAATTATTTGAGGGTCATATTCATATGCCATCAGCCCGCTAGGCACTTCCCTATATCTGATAAGATCTTCAATGTTGTACGGATACAAAGCAGTCGCATTGTCGTAGTCAAAATATATCTCTCGATGATATGCGGGATATGAGAAGAGGAAACTCACCAAACCAAACAGCAATAATGTCATGAGTATTGCAACTAATGCTACTACTGATTTCTTAGTCGGTTTTATCTGCGATTCTTTCATTGTCGAAAATCATGCCTTTCCTTTTTCACTTCTATCGAGTGGTTGCAGCGAGATTAGGCATTCAGAAAAAACAACTTGTCAGCTTAACAAGCCAACTACTTGAATCATAAAACATCAAACCTTTGTACCTTTTCGAAGATACAATTCACACACATCATGCGTCGAGCCAATACTAACCAACTGCCCATTTTCCAAGATCATCGCCCGAGAACACATGCTTTTTATTGACTCGCTTGAGTGAGAAACCAATAATACGGTAGCACCTTTAGATAACATATCATCTATGCGCTTTTCACATTTTTTAGCAAACAGAAAATCACCAACACCTAGAATTTCATCTAGAATCAAAATATCTGGCTCTACATTAGTCGCTACTGCAAAGCCCAGGCGAGCCATCATCCCAGATGAAAAATTTTTCATTGGAACATTTTCAAAATCCCAAAGCTCTGCAAAATCCATAATTTCACTGTATATTCCGTTCATATAGGAGGGTGAATGACCAAACATAGCTCCATTCATATAAACATTGTCCCTTGCAGAAAATTCAGGGTCGAAACCTGTACCCAACTCCAACAAGGGTGCTATCTCACCGATTACTGAAACAGTACCAATTGTTGGTTTAAAAACTCCAGCAATAAGTTTAAGTAGAGTAGATTTCCCTGCACCGTTTAACCCCAATACACCCATCACTTCCCCAGGATATATATCAAAACTTATGTCTTTTAGAGCCCAAAACTCATCATAGTGCAATTTGCGTGTCAGAGCCTTAACTACATACTCTTTTAAGCTCATCACTTTGTCTCTATTTAGATTGAACATCATAGAGACTCCCTTTACAGATATTACTGGGTTTATGGTCGATACACTCCTTTACAAGTAGAGTATAAACTTGTTTTGCTGAGTCATAGTTACAAACAACCCTAGGCCCAGTGCTGCAAAAGCAAATCCCAAACAAATTATATTCGCCCATAATCCTGGTGTGTTTCCGTACAAAACTAACTCTCTAAAATAGTCAACATAGAGAAACATAGGGTTTAAATGAATTGCATGAAATAACTGCTCCGGCAATATGCTTACTGGATACATAATTGGCGTTAAAAACATTAGTAACGTAATGCCTATCCCATATATATGAGTAAGGTCTCTAAAAAAAACAGCCATAGACGCAAGTATTAACCCAACGCCGAGTGAAAATACAAGCAAATACAACATTGGTATGGGCACTAGCAAAAGTGTCCAACGCAAAGGTTCTCCAGTAATCAAGTAAACAAACAAAAACGCAACAAACGAAAACAGAAGATTCACTAGGGATGACATCACGCAAGAAACAGAAAAAACGTACTTGGGGATGTAGATTTTTTTAATGATACTTGAACCACCAATTACTGAACCCATTGCCCGATTTGTTGACTCACTAAAAAAGTTAAACATTAACTGACCGCTTAACAAGTACACAGGAAAGTTATGTATTTCAAAGCGAAAAAGCATTGAGAAAACCATTGTCAAAACTAGCATTGTTGCAAGTGGGTTAAGAACAGACCACAAAACACCTAATACATTTCTACGATATCGTGTAACAAAATCCCTTTTTATCATCAAAACCAGTAGATGCCGAAAGCGATTCAAAGTTGACAATTGGTTCTTTATAAATGTTTTCTGAGTAAAAATTAGTATCGTAAAGGCTACTAGGATCGCAGTAGTCGAAGCTAAGAGACCTGCATAAAACAACTGCATAAAAACATTTCCTGGACGATGGCCAGCTACTTCCATAGGCAAATAAATCAAGAAAGGCACAAGCAGTATAAATGCAAGTATAAGCGTAATATTTACATACTTTTTTTTCGTCATTAACAATTCCACCAATGTCTATTCATAATTGAAGCTAGGGTGTCTATTCCTTATCTATAAGGCGCAGGAGATTTAAGCGCTTTGTACTGTAATCATGAGTGATTGCATCATTGTTTGTCTTTCTAATAGTGATAAAGAATTCGATGCCATTCGTTTCAAATGCTTTTGCAATATCCATGCCCTTTAGAAAATCAAGAACAACTAAATCATAAAATAGTAATTCAAAAGATGGTTTGGTAAATACCCAGTTATGTATATCAACGTAACAATCGTCATGTGGATACTGTGAAACAATACCCTTTACATCTTCATGTGGATGAACAAAACCGACTTTATGTAATTCATTAATCTCGCTCCAAGAAATGTTTCCATTTAATGAAACCGCATTTAAAAAGTGCTCGCAAACCGCTCCAATGCTATGCCGCTTTCCATCAGAGTAAAATGCATTAACTGCCTCGGCAACTGATGACAGTGGACGAAAGTGGTCAAAGCATTTTCGTTTATCAGGTATTGCTAATGAAAGAACACCTTCAGGGCGTAACAACTCCATACAATCATTTAAGAATCCTATTATGTCTACAGTGTGTTCAATAATATGCGAAGCAATGATATAATCGTAATATGACCTTTTCCCAATTGCATCGATGTAACTGCCCCCAGCCCATATATAATTGGGTTCTTCAATATTTTTCAAATTAACGTTGTGTCCAGTGTATTTTTGGATTAAACCCGCCTTGTCTAGATGATCTAGAGTTTCCACATCGTATCCTTGTGACTTGGGTAACACGGGATTAAAGCTTGGAGATATTTCCAAACCTTTGCCCTTTAAGTTGCATAACTTCAATATTTTTTCGTTTCTTGCTAAGAGAACGTCTTGAGTTTGAGTTGGAATCTGAGTAGAGACACACGAACGGCTTTTCTCAAGCAAAACGTCATCTAATCGACAGTTGAGTCTATGGATTTCACTTTTGCATTCACATAACATATCGAACATTATCTGCATTTTACTATGGAATGTTTTTGCTGGGCTTGGCAAATACAAACTTAAAGCATTTTTGATTTTAGTCATCGTATGGACAAGCTCCTTATAGCATTAAATATGAGTTTCTCCACTTATTAAGAACACTGGCAGATAACTACTTCGAAAATGCTTTATCTATAGTGTCACTTCGCAGAACTAATATAAATATCGCTTCCATGCGAATATAGATTCGGATTGAAATAAGGATCTCCAGAATCAATTAGGCTTTGCCACTTAGACGTAAACAGATCTGATTCCCTTTTCCATCTCATCATATTATTTCCTGTTTGATCACTACCACGCGACAATGACTCTTTGTGGTATAGTTCAGCAAATGGTGTAAACACGTTTAGTTGCCCTATCTTCCTCAACTTCAGGCAGAAATCTACATCATTATAAGCAACGGCAAGTTCTTCATCAAAGCCGTGTACTTCTTCAAATAAAGCTTTACTTACCATCATACATGCAGCTGTTACAGCGCTGTAGTTTTGAGTATAATGAATCCTACCCATATATCCAATACTTCTCCTGTCAGCAGTATAAAAAACATGACCCGCAGCACCTCCAAGGCCTACAACTACGCCAGCATGCTGTATTGTGTCATTAGAGAAATAAAGCTTAGCACCAACAGCACCAACATCTTGGCGCTGCGCATACATCAACATCTCTTCCAGCCACTTAGGGCTGATAACTTCTGTATCATTATTTAAGAATAATAAATATTCTCCATTCGCATAACCAGCAGCATAATTATTAATGGCAGAATAGTTAAAAACCCCGCGCCATGTAATTACACTAATACGCTCGTCTTGCTCAACTTCTTTGTAATACTCAAAAGTTTCAGGTAACTCACTATTATTTTCTACAATGAGAATTTCCCAATTAGCATAGGTGGATGTATTGCGAATAGAATCAATACACATTTCAAGATATTGTTTACTATCTTTATTAGGAATAATTATACTGACCAAAGGTCTTGCTTCTAGTATGTATTCAATTTTATAAATTGAAGTTAAATTCGGAGCATCTACTACTTTCCCTGAAAGCCCACAACGTTCTAAGTGATTGCTAATCGCCAGCTTCGCAGCATCAATGCAATACGATTTTACACTAACGTCCCTAGCCACTGATCCGGCGTGGCTTCGCCAAAAATAAAGGAGTTTCGGTATGTGAACAATTGTCTTTGCTTTTTCAGTAAGACGCAGAATAATATCATAGTCCTGGCTTCCATCACATTCTGTTCTAAACCAGCCAACCTCATCTAACAATTTCTTTGAGAAGCAAGAAAAATGACAAATATAGTTATTAGCCCGCAAATTATCTAGTGCAAAATCTGGTTTGAAGTGCAGAGTGATTGCATTAGAAGGGTTCCCTTCGAAAGTCATTTCATCAGTATATATCATGTCTGCCTTATGTGATTCTATTGCTTGCATAACCTCAAATAATAACGACGGATGCAGTAAATCATCGTGATCAAGTAACCCTATATACTCGCCAGTTGCTATTTCAATCGCTTGATTCGTGTTATACGAAATCCCGCCGTTTTTATCAAGTTTTTTATATTTTATACGCTTATCCTTTTTCGCCAAGGTTTTGCAAATACTACCGACATAGGAATGTTCCTTATCACTGCCATCTGCCATACACAGCTCCCAGTTTGCATATGTTTGTGCTTTTACAGATTCAATCATTTCACGCAAAAAATCTTCTGGTGTGTTGTACAGTGGCACAATCACACTTATTTTAATGTCTTTGTTAAACTTATGCCTTTCCTGTGAAACACGTTCACTCGAAGACAATTTAAATGATGTGGCATATTGTTTTTTCCGATTCATGTACAATCGAACTCTTACCATGGTAGCCTTTACCCCTGTGTGGCGCAGGCTTGACAATGCTTTATATGGAAGGCGTGTAAGTGGAAACTGACGTAAAAAGCGTTTGAGACCACCTACCACAACTCGAGCAGGCTTTGTTATACGCCAAAAGGTTGAGTGTTGCATAGCAGAATACAGTGAAAGGTAATGCTCTCGCTGTTGTATGGCAAGATGATATTCTGATATGTAGTGGTTTTGATTGTCGATCTCCATTTGGCTCTGTTTATACTCATTAGTACGTTGCTCCAACATACTTTGACAGTCATTAAGCTCGCCAGTACGTTGATCTAATAAACTTTTGTAATTACTTAGCTCGCTTTTATTTTGCTCTAACAAACTTTGGCAATTATTAAGCTCGCCAGTACGTTGTTCTAGCACACTTTGGCAATTACTAAGCTCGCCAGTACGTTGTTCTAGCATGTTTTGATAGTTATGCAACTCGCCTATACGTTGGTTTAGCCAGTGTTTCGAAATTCTAAGTTGCCTTTCGTAATCCTCTACTATATTGCTTTTTGAGATTTCATCTTCTTTTTCTACTAAAAATGCCCAAGGCGCTATATAGTCTGGTGCATATATAAGATTCCGAATAAAACCGTGTTGCGCAAATTTCTTGCTCCAATACTCAATTTGCTGAACATTGTAATGAGTTTCTTCTGTTATGTCATCTGGAGAAGATGAAAAAATAATCTTATCACTATATTCACAAAGATTTTTAAGCGCCTCTAAGGAAGGCTCTTCTCTCATATGCTCTAGCACTTCAATACTGGTTACTAAGTCAAATCTCTGGGGGAAATGTTCTGGCAAATCTTTTGATAAGTCAGCTACCGCACAAAATGGCCTAACATCTTCGCGAACCATATCAATAGCATATTGCGACACATCAATACCAAAGGCTTCCACCCCTAAGTCTCTCAATGCTTCAACGAGATATCCCCAAGCACACCCAGCGTCCAATACAGTTTCTGGAGAGAAATCGCGCACTATCGCTTGTGCTATATTTCCGAAAAAAGCTTGCCAGTGATCCTTATTGCTATAATCTTCCCCGCAACACTCTCTATAATAGTTTTCCGAAAATACATTCGACATTTCGACACCTACATTCTAGCAACCTATTGAGTTTAAAAATTGGACTAATCACAATCTAATGTTCACAAACGTCTAACTTTGACTTGTTATCTATTTACATGCGCAAATCAGGTTGGACACGTATCTTATTAGCGGTTCCAGTTTGCCAATCTCAAGCAATGTTACCTCCCGCTATACATCTTTTCATAGTAATTCTGGTACTCACCAGCGAGGATATTTTCCCACCAGCCTCGGTTCTCCTGATACCAACCTATGGTCAGCTTTATTCCTTCATCAAATGTGGTTTTTGGCAGCCAACCCAAACTTTCGCTTATTTTCGTAGGGTCAATGGCATAACGCATATCGTGACCCGGCCGATCGGTTACGAAACTGATTAAACTTTCAGGCTTACAAAGTTCTCGCAGTATGGTTTTTACCACATCCAAATTGCTACGCTCATTATGACCGCCTATGTTATACACTTCGCCGATCTGCCCCTTGTGTAGAATCAAATCAATAGCTTCGCAATGGTCTTCTACATACAGCCAATCCCGCACATTTTCGCCTTTACCGTATACGGGTAGGGGTTTATCTTGCAAGGCATTGGCAATCATTAGTGGTATCAATTTTTCTGGAAAGTGGTACGGCCCATAGTTATTACTACAGCG
>Ga0123355_10021327_pt1 | contig 10366 bp, 10 predicted proteins | sample TergutEmb28metaG_3_FD_89872 | JGI IMG/M metagenome (GOLD analysis project Ga0123355, IMG submission 89872) | Embiratermes neotenicus P1 segment gut microbial communities from Petit-Saut dam, French Guiana - Emb289 P1 | ecosystem: Host-associated > Arthropoda: Insects > Digestive system > Gut ... | reverse complement strand
TTGTTCGGAGACTTTTTGGGAGGATCTGTTGGCCGCTTCCTCTATCCGTTGTGATTTGACCATTGCCTGTTCTACTGTTTGCGCGGCTTCATTGACTGCCTGATCTATTATTTCCTGGGCTTTGTTTTTTGCCTGCTCGATGATATTTTCCGATTCCAAGCGAGCGTTTATCATTAGCTCCCCAAGGCTGTATCTTGTCTTTTCAATTTCATCCCGCTCTTTTTGCAGTTCTGTGTTCTGTTGCTGCAACTTGGAACTTTCCCATTCCAGATCGACCATGGCCTTATCTTTTAGGCGAAGCTGCTCGTCTTTTTCCCGGATAATGGCTTTTTGTCGGTCAACTTCCTTATTAAGCATTTCAGACATGGAGGAAAGTTCGTTGTTTTTTGTTTTTGCGTTGTGAAGATCCGCGCCCAACAGTCCGCGGTTTTTTTCACTGTCGGAAAGACGGTTTTCCAGTTCCTTTAAGGATTGCTCGAGCTTTCCGCGCGCGGCGCTTACTTCTTCGATTTGTGCTTTAAGGCGATCCTGGGCTTCCTGAGTATTATTGGCTATTTCCTGTATGTAGTTGAGCACCGATTGCCGCTCAAACCCGCCGATTACCGCAGATTTAAAGACAGGTTTATCCACAAGCAAACCCCTTTCATTTAAGGCTGCCTGCGTATTAGCGCGCAGCCATGTTTGTTGTTTATTATTTTTGTGGCGCGTTATTTATTAGTCTTGCCGCGCAAGGCCTGACGGGTAGCTTTAAGTTCCAAAAGCGCCTTTTGCAGGGATTCTTCGGTAACACGCAGAATATCGTCGGAAAAGCTTTGCGCGCCGACGCGCATTTCCCGCGCCTGCATCTGCGTTTGAGAAAGGATTTCGCTGGCTTTGGCTTGGGAATGTTTTATGATTTCTTCCTGAGCGGTAAGCTTTTTGGCTTGCAGCTCAGCTCTGCGGATAATTTCTTCGGCTTCTTTTTTGGCCGTTGCGATAATCTCGCCGCGATCTTCGACAATAGCCTTAGCCTGCTTGATTTCGATGGGTATGTTTACGCGGATATCGTCGATCAGATCCCGCACTCTTTCGGCGTCGATCACGCAACGCCCGCCGGAAAGAGGCAAACTCCAGCTTTTATCTATCAGTTCATCAAGCATTACAAGCACTTCTTCGATGTTCACGCGCTGCTCCCCCTTTTACACGTGTTTATTCGCGGACACAAATGCGTGCCTGTATATCATCCAATACCTCGGCAGGCACAAACGCCGAAATATCCCCGCCAAATGAAGCTATCTGCTTAACCAGGCTGGAATTAAGATACATATTTTCGGTCAGGGCGGCAAGGAAGATGGTTTCTGCCTCCGGAACCAGCTTTTTGTTGGCCAGAGCCATTTGAAACTCGTAATCAAAGTCAGACATTGCCCGAAGTCCCTTGCAAATCGCAACCGCGCCGCGCTTGCGCACATAATCAGCCAGCAGGCCGTCGTCGCAGTCCACTTCAACGTTGGGCAAATTAGCGGTGATTTTGCGCAACAGTACTACCCGTTCCTCATGATTAAAGGACGAGGCTTTGTTCGGATTGATAGCCACCAAGACAATCACACGGTCGAACATGCGGCTGGCTCGGGTAATTATATCGCGGTGCCCGTTGGTTACCGGGTCAAAGCTGCCCGGGCAAATAACGGTAGCCATTGTGCTTACCTCCCTGTATGTCCGGTTGACAATGTATAATTGTCAACTGCTCGATAGTGGAGCACGCGGGTTTGGCCGTACCTGTAAGATTTTTTAAGGAAAAACGCGGAAACTTCCAGCGGAGGTGGATCCTTGCCATGCATTTCGCAAATAATAACCCCGCCTTCGCTCACATGACCCTCAAGCAACCGCAAACACTTATCAATGAGCCCGGCGGAATAAGGCGGATCGAGAAAGACGATATCAAATACTTCCTCTTTCAGTCCCCGCAAAAAACTCAGCGACTCCGAAGTCACAACTTTGACATTCTTCCACGGGCCGGTATGCTCCAAGTTTTTGCGCAACGCGTTCAAACTTTCCCTGTTGTTGTCCACAAAAGCGCATTCCCTAGCGCCGCGGGAAAGGGCCTCAATCCCCATTTGTCCCGACCCGGCAAATAAATCCAACACACGTGCGCCTTCAACCTCAAACTGAATAACGCTGAAAATAGCCTCCTTGACCATAGAACAAGTAGGCCGCGCAGCTTGTCCGGCAGGCGCCTGAAGCCTTCGACCCCGGGCCGTGCCTGTGATCACCTTCATTAAACACGGTCTCCTTTTGCGGAACTTACCTCACTTATTATGCGCAAAAACATATAACTTGTCAACTTACTTTGAATTTAAAGTTGAGATGTGCAGGCGGGGCATCTGCTGGCGTGCTGGTGCAGTGCAGTCTTACAGTAAGGGCAAATCCGGGCAGGGGCGGGTTCCGGCTCTTTTTTATCAGCGGCGGAAATCATCTTGTTCATGGAGCGCACCAGCAAAAAAACCACAAAAGCCAAAATGATAAAGTTTATAACCGAAGTTATAAACGCGCCATAGCGCAGGGTAATCCCCGCAACATTCCATTCCAGCAAATCGAAATTCTGCCCGATAAACAGGCCGATTACAGGAGAAATTATGTTATCAGTCAAAGAGGCAACCACCCCTTGAAAGGCCGCGCCAATGATTAAGCCGACCGCCAGCCCCATCACATTGCCGCGCAGGGCAAATTCCTTGAATTCTTGCATAATTTTTTTCATTGTGTATACACTCCTTTTCAAACAACAACCAAGGAGTCCGCTTCGCGTGCGGATTTAACCACCCCGCGTCCTTAGGACGCCCCCCAAAAAGAGGGGAATCTGGGTTCCGCGTTGCCAACTTCCCCGTCTTGGAGCAGTTGGCGCGCAATGCCAGGGTAGTTTAAAACACACCGGAAATACCTTATATTGGGACAAACCTCCAAAGCTTTTAATCCACCGGAGGCTCCTTATTTAAGTCCTCGTCGCGCCGCCAGAGCGTCAAAACCTCGGAATGGTGCAAGCTCACCAAAATCTGCGCCGCAATCGGAAAGACAACCATACCCATCACGCCGATAACCTTAAATCCCGCATACATTGCGCTCAAAGTCACCAAAGGATGAAGCCCCAACTGCCGCCCCACAATTTTTGGTTCAATAAAACCGCGCACTACAGTCACAATTCCATAAAGCACCGCAAGCCCCAGCGCCATCGGATAATTCCCCGTAAGCAGATTAAAGAGCGCCCATGGGATTATAATTCCGCCGACGCCCACCACCGGGAACATATCAAACACAGCTATGCCCAGAGCGATAAGCGGCGCGCTGCTTACCCCCAAAACCATCAAGCCGACAGTCAGCCCGGCAAATGTTATGCTCATGATTTTAAGGAGCGCTATAAAATAGTTGCCCATGGTTTTAATGGCGTCGCCTTTTATCTTGCCGACAAGCTCTCTGTGCTTTTCGGGTATCTGGCGGCTTAAAAAATCTGTTACCTGGTCATAATTCATGCTGATAAGAAGCGAAGATATTATGGTAAAGAAAAACGCCAGCACAAACCCTGGCAATCTGGCCCCCAAGTTGCCCAAAAAGTTCAGAGCCGTGGTGGATAAGGTAAGCAGGGCGCCTTGAAAGCCATCAAAATTGAAGGCAGGCGCCTGGTCGGAGGCATTATTAAGCCCTGGAAGAATACCGCCAAAGGTATTGTTAAGAAAATTCCCTACCACAGTGAGCGCGGGTTGCAGAGATTGTTCGTAAAAAGATGGCAGCGCATAAAACAATCCCCGGCCCGCGGCTACTAACCGGGCTCCTCCCAATACCAGAAGCAGCACGATTAGCGCATATGCTAAAATCACCACGATAAACCCCGCCAGTTTTGGCCCGACCTTTAGACGGCCGGTTAAAAAGCGGACTACAGGCTTAAAAATCATTGCAATTACGTATCCAATTATAAAGGGCAGCAGCCAGGGCACAAGGTATCTCAGCGCTAATATAATAAGCGCAGCCACCAAGGCAAAATAAAGGATATTGATGATAAATGATTGTCGCCGGCTTGTTGTTTCATTCATAGAGGAATCTCCTAAGTAAAATTTTTTGAAGATTCTTAAGCGGGATTTGGGGCGGAGCCCCGAAGATGGCCGAGCAGTTCGGCGCGGTTGTTTTTCTGCGGATCTTGCCATACCAGCTCCAGCAGTGCGCGCAAAGCCTGCCCGGTTTCGGGGCCGGATGGAATCCCTGCCTGTGCCAGATCATTTCCATTGACCGCCAGCTCCGACAGGGTAAGGCAGTCCCCCGCCGCGAGAATAATTTCCACATACTCTCTCACTAAGCCGTAATGATAAAGCCTTTCTTCGCATATCTCGCTTTTGGCGTGGTTGTCCGCTTCCTTTACATCCAGCAGGTCAAGGGTAAACCGGGTTCCGTGTTCCCCGAGAAACCGGCGAAGAACCTCCGGCCGCAGCGGGATATGTTTGTTGTGAAACGCGATCAGTTTCTCTACATGCGCGGCAGTTTTGACCGGATATTTAAGTCGGCCCAACAGTTGTGCGGAAATTTTGGCCCCCGCCCCCGCGTGGCCTTTGTAGTGCCCCTGCCCGTATTTATCGAATGTGGCTGTTTGCGGCTTTGCGATATCGTGCAACAGCAGGCAAAGCCGTACCGGATGATTGAGGGGAGAAGCCTCCAGCGCGGCGAAACTGTGCTCGTCCACTGTGCGGTTGTGGTAGGGGCTGTGCTGATCGAAACCGATACACGGCTCAAATTCGGGGATTATTTCCGCAAGTATGCCGCTCCCCGCCGCCAAACTCAAGGCGGTATGCGCGTTTTTGCCCATGATTAAATAATTCAGCTCCGCTGAGATCCGCTCGGCGGATATGGCCGATAATAAGTTTTTGCGCGCGATCGCTCCGGCCAACGTCCTGTCACAAGGATTAAAACCAAGTTTGGATATAAACCGGAACAGGCGGAATATGCGCAGCGCGTCTTCCTCAAAGCGGAGCAAGGGATCGCCCACGCAACGCAGTTTTTCCGCCTTTAAATCGGCATATCCCCCGAAAGGATCAATGAGCCCCTCCCGAGGGCTGTAGGCCATGGCGTTAATCGTGAAGTCGCGGCGGGCAAGGTCTTCTTCCAGGCTGGATGTAAAATCCACCGTAACCGGGCGCCGGTGATCAAGATATTCTCCGTCCCGGCGCAGGGTTGTAGCCTCTACGGACATATCTTCCCCGACAAGGGTGAGCGTGCCGTGCTTTAGCCCGGTCGGAATCGTGCGTATCTCGCCGAAGACTTCCTGCATTTGATTTGGCAGCGCGCTGGTGCAGATATCCCAGTCGTTGGGGGTATTACCAAGCAGGCTGTCGCGCACGCAGCCCCCCACGATATGCGCGCTGTGCCCGCACGCGGTTAGCATTGACATGCAGTTTAACACAAAGCCGGGGATATGGATGTTCATTGACGGTTAAATACCTTTCATAACACAGTTGGCAATTGTTTCTAAAGTCCAAACGGGCTAAACTTCGCAATCCCTAAAGCTACAGAAATACCGGCTATGATTGCCAAATGCAGTGGATACGCTACATAAAACAGCCATTTGGCTGGTCTGCCTCTCTCACCGTTATAATTCCTTATAAGGATCGCGCCGAAAAAGCAACCTATGGCAAATGTAGGCATTGCAAAAGCAACCTCCACAGAAAAGCCTAAACTTTCAAGCATATATTGCGCTTCCTGTTCCATACCGGGGGTGTTTTTCAGCGCTATCAGCGACATTACCCCCAACACAGACAGCGCGCCGATCATGCCCCAAAATGCTCCCGAAACAACGCCGGGCAGCGTGCGCCTTAAGCTTTCTTTTTTTATTGCATGATACAAAAGCGGCACTAAAATACCCATAAAAAATAAATCCATAAACAAAGATACCGCGCAGGCCACAATAAACAGAAGCCAAAACAAAACGCGTATCTTTATCTTATCGTACATAAGTAAAACAATAAGGCTTAAAATTATGGCAAACATAATATTGAGGAATATGCCCGGCATAATTGCGGTTACGCCTAATACCATCGGGTGAAATGCCTGCGCTATCAGGCCGGCAATTAAAAGCCGGAAAATATATTTTTTCAAGTCGGAAGTATGGCGGTAACCCTCCACCACAAAAAATGCCATTATGGTATAGGTCAGGCCTCCAACAGCATATAAAGGCAACAAAGCCCCAAATGGCAAAAATGTATGCCAAGCGATGGCGATGTGATTCATAATCATTGCAATTACTGCGATACATTTTAATGTGTAAGCGTCTAAAGATAAAACTTTCATTTTTCAACCTCTTTCATGAACTAAGATCCGCCGGATACACGTTATTAAAGTAATTATATCAAAAAAACCATAAAATAACAAGACTTCCCCGCAAGAGTCAACCTTACGCTTGCGGGGAAGCCGCGCTTTTTATACTTATTTTACTTCAAAAGCGTTCCGGTGCTGCGCGCTGGAGAAACCGCGTATCCGCCATTTTGCGGTTTTGTCGCAAGCTCATGCTTTGCGTGAGCCAACTTTAAAAGAAAAACGTTTTTAAAGTTTAATGGCTATATTGAAGGGACAGCCCATAAATTCCATCGGCGATATCCTTAAAGATTGGAGCCGCCGCCAGCTCGCCCGATTCTCCGCCCTCCACAAATACAACGATGCTGTATCTGGGAGAACGTGCGGGGTAAAACCCGCCAAACCAAGCGTGAATGACTTCTCTTTCCTCGTCGTCTCCGGTTATCCATTGGCCGGTTTGCGCCGAGGAGGTTTTACCGCCCGCGCCGCCATAGGCAGGCATGGCGGGCCATCCGCTGCCCTGTTCAATGGAGTCGATCATAAGGCTTTGCACCGCCCCGACAGTTTGGGGAGATAAAACGCTTCGGCCGGCGAACCGGGGGGCGGACTGTGAAAGGTTAATCCCGTTTTCGGTCAGGCCCTTAACAAGGCGCGGGGTAACGGAAGAACCATCGCCAGCAAAGGTGGACATGATCCCCGCGATCTGCAAAGGAGTTGCCAGAGAACTACCTTGTCCGAAGCTGAAATTCGCCAACGCGGCGGGATTACTCAATTCAGCGGAGGAGGGCAGATTCCCCCGCCCGGAAAACATTCCCGGAGCCAGTTCGACAGAAGCGTCCATACCCAAATGGCGGCATAGCGCCAACAAAAAATCGGGATCAAGCTGCAACCCAAGGCTGATGAAGTAGGGGTTGCAGCTCACCCCCAAAGCCCTTGACATATCCACCACGCCGTGGATATTGTTGCAGCGGAAAATCTGGCCGCCAACGTCAATATAACCCCGGCAATCATAGGTTCGCCTTACCGAAAACCCGCTTTCCAAGGCGGCGGCGGCAATCACGGTTTTAAAAACCGAGCCGATGCTGTAGCCGCTTGTTGCCCGATTGATAAAGGGCGAATCAAGGCTGTCCAGACTGGCGGCGATATCGTTCTGGTCAAAAGCGGGAACGCTGGCCATCGCAAGGATATCGCCGCTGCTCACATCCATAACGACAGCCGCGCCCCTTTCTGCGCCGGCTGCCAAAGCCCTTTGCGCTATATGCTGAATATTCGCGTCGATCGTCAGGACTACCCCACCCGCGCCTGAAATGTTTTGCCGGTGGATTTCCACTCCGCCGCCATGCATGGTTCTGCCAGCGGCGTCCAGATGATATCTTGCGGTAACTACGGCGCCCTTTTCGCGCAGAACGCCATCGAAAGCCCGTTCGATGCCCGCCGCTCCGCCCCGCCCCTCATCGCTCAGGTATCCTATTACATGAGGGGCAAGCTGCGTGCTTCCATACCTCCGGGGAACTTCAAATACGTCTATACCCACCGCGTAAACGTCGAACGTGGGCAGTTCCATAGCAAAAGGCAACCCTCCGCGCATACGCTCCAAGACAGCGTGGCGCTCATCTTCAGGCAAAACGCGGTAAAGCTCGGCCATAGCCTGCGGGGTAGGAAGCACCGAAGCGACAACCCGGTTCTGATTATTGACCAGAAGCCGCATGTTCCTGTCGTAAATTCCGGCGCGCGTCTGCGCGATATTCAGGGAAAAGCGCCCCTGCTCCTGCGCCGCCACAGCGAGATAACCGGACGCCTCAATGTAATACAGGCGAAAAATGCAGATGACAAAGAAAAAGAGGATGCAGCAATATACTCCTATTGAGCGCCGTTGCAGTATGGGAACCTCCCCCTTTCGAGGGAAGTTTTGGCAGGGGGCGAAGTGTTTATGCGCTGGAGTACGCTGACCTTTTGCGGGCTACGCCCGCAAAGTCCGCTATACAAGTGATTTAAACACCTCTACAGCAGTTTCGAGAATGGAATCCGGGAAGTCATATTTAGTCGAGTGCAGCGGCGCGCAGTCCGGCCCGACGCCGATTTTGAAAAATGCTCCCTTTGTTCGTTTGAGATAATGTCCAAAATCCTCCGACCACCGGGTCGGGCTGTCCTGCTCATAGATTTTTAATCCCTGTTTCAGGGCGGCCTCCCGCACTTTTTGGGCGCTCGCAGGATGGTTGACGATCTCAGGGAATACGTCGCAGTATTCAAAAGCGCACTTAAGACCGTGCCTGAAGGCTTCCTCCCGCGCCAGCGCCTCGATATCAGCCTGCAGCACATCCATTTCCGCCTCATACTCTCCCCGGATGGTCAGCATAAGTACGCCCTCCCCCGGCGAAGTGCCAAAGGCCGGACTTCCAATCCTCACATGGATGACCGTACACATCACAATTCCTTGATACCCTGCCGATAGACTTGGAATCGCGGCGATCACCGCCGCGATGGCCGGCGCGGGATTTCGGCCGTCTTCGGGGCGGCTGGCGTGAGCGATCGCCCCCTCAAAGCGCAGGATCATACCTTTGGAAGCGCAGTTGCCGGAACCGTCGCGCACCAAAACAAAGCCCTGCGGGATATGCGGCGCGGTGTGAAACGCGAAGATTTCCTCAATATCAATCTCGTCCAGCAAGCCGGCGCACTCGAGCGCACCCTGGCCGGTTTCCTCGGCGTGCTGAAAGATCAGATATACATCCCGCTGCGAACCGGTTTGATCCAGCTCAAGGGCCAAACCCGCCAGCGCCGACGTGTGCCCGTCGTGGCCGCACATGTGCCCCACGCCCGGATTTTTGGACGCGTAGGGTTTCCCGCTTTGATCCTCCACCGGAACGGCGTCAAAATCCGCGCGGAAGGCTACCGGTTTCTTTTCGCCAGCAGGCGACTTGCAGACTGCGTAAAACCAGTTCCCGCAGTCAACTATCATTAAGGCTGTGTGCTCCCGCAAGAATTTCATCAGGTGTTGGCGTGTCCAGTGTTCCTGCCCTGAGAGTTCCGGGTGCGCGTGCAGTTCGTGGCGCAGCGCGGTTATGAGTTCCAAGTTTTTCTTATTCATTTTGTGCTTCACCTTTTAAGCGCGGCAAAAGCTTTTGGAGTTTCTTCGGCGGGAGGCTGCCAAACGCCGCCGGTTCGCGCGTAGTGAAATAAATATTGCTGTGCGATCCCAGCCACCGGGAGAATCTCCTCCGGCAGGCCGTGCGGAAACCAGGCGTCCAGCGCCCGGCGCATCCACACGTCAACCGGCAGGCATTCGGCGCGTCCGAACCCGAACAGCAGGGAACAATGTGCAACCTTTGGCCCCACGCCGCGAATAGTTAGCAGGGAACGCATCGCTTCATTAATAGGAAGCGTGGAAAGGGCCGCGAGGTCGATTTGCCCATGCGCGACGGCACGGGCCGCGTCTATTATGTATTTGGCCCGAAAACCGCAGCGCACAGGGGCAAGATCCTCCGGTGAGAAGGCGGCAAGGCGCTCGGGGGCGGGAAAATCAAATCCTCCGGGGATTTTTTCACCGAAGTGTTCGCACAACCGCTGTACAAGGCCCTTGATTCTAGGTATATTGTTGTTTTGGCTTAGAATAAACGTGCAAAGGGTTTCCCATCCTTGCTGGCGCAACACCCGTAGCCCCGGAGCGTAGGCAACGGCTTCGCACAGATGGCTGTAACCGCTAAAAGTTTGTTTTAGGGCACCGTAGTTGCGCCCCAGGTCAAAGTAATCAAACCACACCACATTAAACTCCGCCTTATCCACGCTGTGGAAGATAAGGGTATCTCCCTGCTGCGTTATGCTTCGGCAAAGGCCGAAAGCGGTTCCCTGCCAAGTGCTGTCATCGGTTTTATTCCATCTGAAGGCTTGACCGCAGCAAAAAATCGTTTCCAGATCGAAGTTGTTAATACCTTCGAGAATGTAGTTTCCGCCGCATTCGCGCGCGTCGAAATAATCCATCGTCATCCGCCCATCCTCTTATTTCTTACTTCCAAATATACCAGAGCGCCTGCCTAAAAAGGTGAATAAACGGTAAAACCTTACTGTT
>Ga0123355_10021326_pt1 | contig 10366 bp, 7 predicted proteins | sample TergutEmb28metaG_3_FD_89872 | JGI IMG/M metagenome (GOLD analysis project Ga0123355, IMG submission 89872) | Embiratermes neotenicus P1 segment gut microbial communities from Petit-Saut dam, French Guiana - Emb289 P1 | ecosystem: Host-associated > Arthropoda: Insects > Digestive system > Gut ... | reverse complement strand
GTTGAAAATGTTACCAAACCCATGGCACGTCATACTTTTGAATGTTTTCATCTATCGTGATAAGTGTCATTTTTTCAGCAAGGGCAGTTGAAATAATCAACCTGTCGAAAGGGTCTTTGTGTAACAATGGCAGTTTAGTTAAGCCCAGCAGATATTCATCTTCGACTTGAAGAAAATCGAAATCGCTACTTCTTAACACATCAGTAAATAGTCCATTACATATACTCCTTTAATTCTTCTATTGGGTCGTTAAAATCATCAGCCATCCAAACCTTTCCTTTTAAGCAACCAATTAGTTCTGAACGAGGTCGTTTTTTTGTCGGTTCATCACCAACAAAAACCTCTGTTACCGGCTCAAGAAAAGTAATTATTACTTCATGTCTGCCCGCAGAGCAACCTCAAAAGACTGTTTATCATTATAGTGATTATATCATGGCATTAAAACCGTCACAATTTCGTGTGTTAAGATTTTCAAAATTCAATCTTCGTGAACCCCTTGACTAACCGCCTACCAATCAACGCTACGGCGGCTAAGCATATAGTTCCGGAATCATCTTTGCCGGTATCATAAAACCTTAATTTAATGTATGCTATAATGCCTTCCAAAGGGGGTTTTATTAATGTGGAAACACTACAACTGCCCAGTATGCGGCAGAAACGATATCCGGTACGACCCCATAGCGGATATGATCGAGTGCCAATCCCTGTCTTGCGGCGCTAAGGTTTACCGCGAGACGGAGGGCGAGTATTGGCGCGGCAACCAGTCACACCTCTTGAATCAGATGGAAGAAGCCTTAACCCGCCGCGCATATGACGACCTTAAGGATCTGGCCGCCCGTGTAAAGCATATAAACAGTCAAGACCTTGCGGCAAACTTCTACGAAGCACTGGCAATAAAAAAATTACATAATAATCTGCGGCCATACAAGGATTTCCTAAGTACGCGCACAATAGCCGATGCAGGCGATTTTAAGACGATTTTTGAGCTTGTCCTGGCCCATGCCGAATATGGCGAGCAGCAAGAAGTCGCGATATTCATAAATAACGCCCCGTGGACTATAGAAAAAGAGCCGCTGCATAGGCGGCTCAGCGACGCAATTAGCGGCGCTAAAAATCAGGCCGAGCAATACGGCCCGCACCCAAGGGATATCTTCATATGCTACAGCAGTACAGACACAGCGTATGTAGAGCAAGTAGTGGCACGGCTGGAAAAGGAAGAAGGCTGGACCTGTTGGTATGCCGAGCGCAACAACCCGCCGGATGCCCACAATTACATGGACAGAATCTTTGATATGATAGAAAAGTGCAAGGTTTTTTTGCTGTTCTCATCTTCGAATGCCATGTACAGCCGCAATGTGCAGGAAGAAATAAGCAAGGCCTTGGCGCTGGAGAAAAAACGTGTGGAGTTAAAGGTAGGCGACCTGCCGGATTGGGAACGCACCACGCTGTTTAATACATTTTCGTATAATCACCGCTGGGTAGATGCCTTTTACCATGGCGTGGTCAACTGGGACCGCGCGGTTAAAGAGCTAAAAATACGTATAGGTGAACTGCTTTACGAAAAGGTGAAGCCAACAGCCGCAAACGAGCGCTCCCCTGAGCCTCCGGTTGAAAGGAAGCTCACGGCAGTGCGGGCGCTTATAGACATCGTGGGGCCCAAAACCACGGTGTTTATTTTGGTATGCCTGGTAATTATAACTATGGGAAGCCCGGTTTTTAGTTTTGGGCGGGCTGTATACGGCCGGTTTATTTCGGCCAACGCCCAACCGGCCGGGGTTACTCAGGTTATCCAGCCCGAGCCGGAAGAATCTACGATGATACCACCCGCAATTACGCCCACCAACCCTCCTATTACGGTTATAGGCGAGCCCGCTCCTGATAACGCCGCGGGCCAGTATGACTTAGGGGCCAGATATCTCCACGGTATGGGCAGGCCGCAAGATTATTACATGGCGTACTACCGGTTTCAAAAAGCGGCTGTTTTAGGCCACGCTTCGGCACAGGTTAACCTTGCGTATTTGTATTTCCACGGCTTGGGTACGCTACAATGTTACGAGCAAGCGGTGTATTGGTACCGCCACGCGTCAGACCAAGGCGACCCGGGAGGGCAAAATTACTTAGGTACTATGTATCTGGACGGGCTTGGCGTGGAAGCGGACAACTACCGTGCTACGAGCCTGTTTAGGCTCTCTGCCGGACAGGGGTATGCCGCCGGGCAAAATAATTTGGGCGCAAGTTATTCCTTTGGGCGTGGGGTAGGGCAATCGGACGAACGCGCGCTTTACTGGTTTAGGCGTGCGGCGGGGCTGGGCCATGCAGGCGCGCAAACAAACCTGGGCATCTTATTGCGGGACGGGCGCGGCACCCCGCGCGATGATATGGTTGCGGTGTATTGGTTTAGGCGTGCGGCCGGGCAGGGGCACATGAGCGCGCAGGTAAGCTTGGCCTCTATGTATGAGCTTGGGCGCGGCACTCCCCAAGACAGTGTGCAGGCGGCGTATTGGTTCCGCCATGCCGCCACACAAGGGCATGCCGGTATGCAAAATAATATGGGTATCCTCCACCGGCAGGGTAATCATGTCGAGCAGTGTTACGAGACGGCGCTGTATTGGTTCCGCCAGGCGGCGGAGCAGGATTACCCGGGCGCGAAAATAAACCTTGGCACCATGTACTACCTGGGGCAAGGCCAAAATATGAATGCCGAGCGCGCGGTTTACTGGTACCGGCGCGCTGCGGACATGGGGTACCCGCCCGGGCAAAGTAATCTTGGGCTTATGTATTTCCGCGGGGTAGGCGCCCCTCAAAGCGACGAGCAGGCGGTTTACTGGTACCGTGCCGCCGCGGAGCAAGGGCATATAGCCGCAACGGTAAATCTAGGCTGGATGTACGAGCACGGGCGCGGCGTGGACGCGCAAAACTCTGTAGTTGCCGCGTATTGGTACCGCGCCGCCGCTATGCTGGGTAGCCCCGCCGGGATGCATAACATTGCAAACATGTACGAAACCGGGCGCGGGGTAGAGCAAAGTCTTGAGCAGGCGATATATTGGTACAGGAAGGCCGCCGAGGCAGGCAACGCCGGGGCGGCTTCGGCGCTTGCAAGGCTTGGTGCAAGCTAAAAAACTAAACCCGCATAATCAGTGATGACGGTCCCCGCATATGCTATAACAACAAAATATGCGGGGATTTATTATGACTTTAGCAAAGCGCAACATTGGCATTGCCCTCTCCGGTGGCGGCATCCGCGCGACTATCTATCACCTGGGTGTGCTTAAATGGCTGGCGGAAAGCAAACTTATGGAAAGCATAACTTACATATCATCGGTATCCGGCGGGAGCTTATGCGCCGGGCTGGTATACACGCACAACGACAAAAAATGGCCCACAAGCCAGCAGTATCTTGACCAGGTACTTCCCGCGATTGAAGAAACCATAATGGGAAGCGACATGCAAACCTCTGCACTTTTGCGCATGTTCCCTTTTTGGATACACCGTAAGGTGAACCTCCTTGCCAAAGTAATAGGCAAAAAATGGGGAGTTAGCGGCCTAATGTCCGACTTGGGCAAGACCCCTGTATGGTGCGCGAACTGTACAACATACGAAACCGGTAAGCGCTTTGGCATAACTCAGGATACGATGGGTGATATCGTTGTGGGTTATGCCAACGGCCACGACTTGCCCATATCAGACGCTATGGCGGCATCGGCTGGCTTTCCCATACTAATAGGCCCGTATGCGCTTAAGCGCGACAAATTTACATGGAACGCTTCAACGTTTGAAGCAAATGTGGGGGCAAGAGATAACCGTGTCCCTCGTGGCCGCAACTTCCACTTATGGGACGGCGGTGTGTATGATAACCTGGGGCTGGAGGCTCTATTCCATATCTCCGACCGCCCGTCCGGCGGGCACTTGTCCCGGGGTGTGGACTATATTATCGTAAGCAACGCCGGGACATTAAGCCGCTTTAGAAGCCGCGCGTTTTCCTCAAGCCCTAAGCGGCTCTTGGATATAGCTATGGACCAAGTAGGTATCTTGCGCATACGTAGCATTACCGGGCATATACGCCAGGAGAATAACGGCCTGTACCTGCAAATAGGTGAAAGTGCTTCCCGTTTACTGCGTAATTCCGCCCTTGACCCCGCGGTTATAAACCAAGTTATATCCGAAAGCCTGCCCGAGCACCAGGCGGTTTTCGCGAGGAGCTATAACACGACCCTACGCAGGCCGAGCAAGGCCGATTTTAGTATAATACTCCGGCATGGGTACGAGGTTGCGAAGATTGTGTCGTTGGTGGCGGATAAAACACAAAAATAAGGCGTTTGCCGTGGATTTGCGTTTGTGATACATTTACCCAATATACATAAGGGAGGTACCGCATGGGTGCGTTACTTAAGACAAACGGGCAATTTAGGGTGTACTTGGTGTATCAGATTTTTTCCGGGCTGGGTGGCGGTATTTTTTCAATGTTCATGCTACTCAGCGTGCATTTGATTTATGGAAACGCGATTTATACGGGAATCGCGGGGTTCTTGATGAGCGCGCCGTTTATTTTTTCTTTTGCGGTGGGGCCCGTGGTGGATCGGAGCAATAAAGTAAAAATTATGCGACTGACCACACTGTTGGAGTTTGGGGTGCTGGCGCTGTTGACCTTCACGCCCCTGCTTGAGAGCCTAGGCGTACTTTTCATGTTTACGGTAATCACTGTGTATTCGATAGCCGCGTTGTTCGAGGGGCCATCGGGCAGGGCGTTATTGCCGCACATTGTCAATGAAGAAGAGATATTGCAAGGCAACTCACTGATTAACATAGCATCGCTGACGGGGGGCATCCTGCTGGCGATTTTGTTGTTTGGGGTGCTGGGCGAAGGGGAGAACCTGCGGCTGATTTACGGGTTGAGCACGGGCTTTTTAGCGGGGGCGCTCTTGTTCGCGCTGTTCCTTCGTGACCCGAGCGCAAAGGCCGGGCCCGCCGGTAAACCCAAACATAGCTATCTGCCCGATCTCATCGCGGGGGCGAAGTTCCTGCGTAAGAATGTGTTATTGTTTTTCCTTATCGCCATTGTCACGCGCGTGTTCTTTGCCGAAATTTCCTACGTGAATATGCCTGCTTTTGCCGAATACCACGCGGGTGCGCAGGGGTATATTGTCATCGCCGTTGTAGGCATGGTTGGTAGCATCATAGCCTCGTCACTGGTGGGGACGCTTGGCAAGAAGTTTAAGGTAGGGCAGATGATGTCCGCGTTTTTCATATTTGCGGGTACGGCGCGGATTTTCTTTGCGCTGGTGTTGCCGGAGTCGTTTTACGGCGCGCTTGGGATTGTGGTAGTGTTTGCGACATTTATAAGTGCGGCGGGCATCGTGTATGGCACGTTGGAACAAAAAATCCCGCCCAAGGACATGGTGGGACGCGTGGACACGATGACTACGACCTTTGTAGCCATATCTGTCTCGTTAGGAGCGCTAGCGGGGGGATTCATTGGGCGGGTAGTGCCAGATGTGGCTTATATTTTCATCGCGCAGGGCACGATTATTATCCTAACAGGCATATATTTCGCTCTTGTCCCCGGCATACGCAAATTGCCTAAAATTGACGATATCACCCGCGAGGGGGAAGACCCGGACGAGGAAAAATAACACCATATTTGGAGGCCTCCATGAACATCGCATATTACGGTCACACAAGGAGTTTGGTTTATTCGTACAATTTAAATGGGATTTACAACGAGCTTGCGTGGTCTGCCGGGATGAGGCTCATTCATAAATCCGTTGCTTCGGCTCTTGAGGATGAACACGGTGCCGGCGGTCAGCTTACGATTGGCTCCTTGCAATCAAACGATAATGATGAGTTCCACAGGGATTATTATCAATTAAGCCGATATGAAACCAAAGACAACTACAAATATTTATCCGCCAACCTTCATCTTGGATACCGCGAAGGAACAGCCCCGAACAGTATATTCTCCATACCTCCGCAAAACCCCGATAAACCCGCGGATTTACTGGTTGTTTGGGACGAGGGTTACGGCGGTATGTCCCTTCCGGAAAACAGCCGGAGTGTTTTTTGGGCATCCAATAAATCAATGCCGGACAAAGCGCAGTTTGAAAAGGTAGCAAGCAAATGCTTTTTAATGCTTGACGCAAATGTCCTCCGTTCGGCCGGTGCGATGATAAGCCGCCAAATATCGTGGGAGAGAACCGCTTCCGAGCTTATACAGCAAATCCAAAACAACCCAGCAATAAATTATTTGCTGGAAGCACAGTTCTTATTTATTTTATTTGAATTTGACGGTGCCGTCGTTATTTCGCCCCGTGGCGGCCAGTTTGAACAGCTAGAAGCTGCAATTGCGCTAACGCACGGCGGTGCCGAAGGAGCGATAAACGAGCGTAGGAGTGGGGAGTCTGTTCTGGCGTTTGACATAGCCGCAAGCCTTTTTATCCGGCAGATTCCTTTAATTTTATCAGGTAAAGGGATGTTTGGTGACGCAATAAAACGTAGGCTTCCGAGCAGTTTGGATGAAGTTCCCTTAGAAAACCTTTGGATTATGTTGGGTAATTTTTTGGTTATGCTTTTGCGTCAGCAAGGTTTTGAAGGGGATTCTAACTCCGTCGTGGGGTTAGGGACTATATTGAGGCATATTTTGGAAGCAGGCGAAGGAGCGATATTAACAGGTTTCCAATTGGATGAAGAACAGGATAAGCTTGATTTCAGAATGAGTGTTGAAGAAAAAGGATGGACGGCTTTCCCTATTCCGCTGGAAACCAATGGGAAAGGCGTATTATATGTTCCCGCGGACTGGACGATAACTAACCATGTAGGCAACAAGCGTATTTATGACGTGGCGTTTGAGTATATTTTGGAGGGCGCAAAGGTAATAGACGGCTTGCCGCAGTTAAAAATGGGCGCGCTTACAACCGTAGACCGGTGGGAGATTGAGGCGTACCAAAACATCCGCAATCTAATCCTTGATTATGCAAACAATTATGCGAGTAACCCGGTCCGCCCCCTTTCCATTGCTGTGTTTGGCTCACCCGGGTCGGGCAAGTCCTTCGGCGTTACGCAAATTGCGAAGAACATCCTGCCCGGGATAGTCGAAAAGCTTGAGTTTAACGTCTCCCAATTCCTTGGTGTTGCGGATTTAGGTGCCGCGTTCCAAAAGGTGCGTGATGTTATCCTCGAAGGCAAACTGCCGCTGGTTTTCTTTGACGAGTTTGATTCGGACAAGGACGGCGTTGCCTTGGGCTGGATAAAATCGTTTTTAATGCCGATGCAGGACGGGCGGTTTAGGGACGAAAGCGGGGAGCACCCGCTTGGCAAGTGCATACTTGTGTTTGCGGGTGGCACGGCACCTAATTTTGAGAGTTTTGTAGAATCCGGATCTGATTTCAAAAACATCAAAGGCCCGGATTTTATCAGCAGGTTGCGGGGCACAATCAATGTGCTGGGCCCAAACCCAAAAGACGAAAGCGATAAAAATCATGTCTTGCGAAGAGCGTTGCTCCTCAGGAACTTTTGCGAGCGCAGGCTGGACATAAAAGACGGGCAAGCGCAAATTTCGCCCGCTATTATCCGTGCTATGTTGCTGGTGCCGGAGTTCAAACACGGCGCAAGGTCTATGGAGGCTATTTTTGACATGAGCCGTATTGAGGGCGGTGTCTGGGAGCCTACCTCTTTGCCTTTCCATTCACAGCTTGAGCTTCATGTCGACGCGGACGCTTTTATTGAGTTAGTGCAGTCTACATTATCGGAGTAACCGGGTTTTACAGATGAAGCATCAGGTGCAAAAATATTATGTAATTACGATAAAGCGTATTGACAAACCTTTGAGCCTCATATATTATGATAATACGTACGTGCGTAAAATAATATTTTATGGAGGTCGCAATGGAACGCGATTATGGAGAGGAAATAGACGGACTTCGCAAGCAAATTGATGAGGTTAAAGACCTGCTTGCCGAGTTTACACGTAGGCCCGCAAAAAAAAGTGAGGCCAAACCTCATAAAAACATACAGCCAATGAGAAACATGCATCCCGACAAGCGGCTCGCCGAAATGATGGAAGAGCTTTGCCAAAAGGCGGATGAAGACGGTGATACGGGTGCCATCACTTACATGGGCGTTTTTGCGTCTGGCAACAGGCAGTCTAACTGGATTCGAAACCAAGTGGAAACCGATAGCCTGCTAAAGCTTATTGAAAGTAACACCGCGGCTAAAGTGCTTACGTGTATTGGCAATAACGACAGGTTAAATATGTTGCTTGCACTCCTTCGCTCACCCAGGACCGCCAACCAGCTTGTGGAACAATGCGGTTATAATACCACCGGTCAAGTGTATCATCACCTAAAGCCTCTGCTAGCCGCCGATTTGGTTAAAGAGGACGATAATAGCCGCGGGAGTTATATAATCCAGCCGCACAGGGTGCAGGGGATAATTATGCTCCTTGCGGGGATTAGCGACATGCTCGACCCGGAATACACACAGGGCTATTGGGATACGGATATGCTTATTTAATCTGGCAAACAAAAAGGAGCTGTCACGTTAAGAATCCAGTGAACATAGGCCTCGTCATCCCGGGATGACGGGCTTTTTTTCACTTCTTAACGTGATAACCCCTTAGTCTTAAGCTAATTGAAGTTCTCCGAAAAGCCTTCGATTAGCGCGGCAACCATAACGTCATCCGTTAAATCTATGCCGGGGCGGCTCCGTCGCTTGTGGGGCTTGGGGTAGGCTACCTCCCTAATGTAACCGCGTCACGGTATGTGGCGTGATATTGTAGCGCCAATACCCAACTGAGCAAAATTATTATCCCCCCAACCCCAAGCCGTGCCGTCACTCACTAACACAATTGAAGTTCTCAATCCTGCGGCAACTGAAATCACGTTGGAAAGGTTTTGAGTCTGTATGGGTATGGTTCTGCTTATTGATGTTCCGTCACCCAATTGGCCATTGAGATTCCAACCCCAGGCCCATACCGTACCGTCGGCCTTTAATGCAATGGAATGGCTGCTTCCTGCCGCAATCGAAACAATGTCGGTAAGGCCTTGAACTTGTACGGGTGTGTTGCTGTTTTCAGTTGTTCCGTCGCCCAGCTGTCCGCTTCTGTTAGCCCCCCAGGCCCACACCGTACCATCGGCCTTTAATGCAATGGAATGGTTGCATCCCGCCGCAACCGAAACTACGTTAGTAAGGTCTTGGGCTTGTACGGGCATGTTACGGCTTTCCGTTGTTCCATCGCCTAACTGGCCATTCCAGCCCGCACCCCAAGTCCAAACCGTACCATCGGTTCTTAATGCAATTGAATGGCCCCATCCCGCCGCAACCGAAATCACATTACAAAGACCCTCGACTGGTACAGGCACGCAGCTGTTTGTCCATGAACCGTCACCTAACTGGCCATGGAAATTCCAACCCCAAGCCCAAACCATACCGTCGCTTCTTAATGCAACGGAATGGGCATTGCTTGTATCAACCGAAACCACGTTATAAAGACCTTTAACCTGTGCAGGTGTGGCTCTGGACTCTCGTGTTCCATCACCTAGTCGGCCAAGGTCATTCCAACCCCAAGCCCAAACCATGCCGTCACATGCTAATGCAATGGAATGGCTCTGTCCTGCAACAACCGCAACCGCATTGTAAAGACCGTAAACTTGTACCGGTACGCTTCTTATGTTTCTTATTGTCCCATTGCCCAGCTGGCCATTCAAGTTAAGACCCCAAGTCCACTATATTTTATCCGTCAAAGGATAACCACGCTAAATCAAGGCTATAAGGGTAAAGTAACGGTATCACAACTAAAGCCAAAATAATTATCGCGTAGCATATCTATCTTAACATTAAATTCTATCAGAAAGATAGAGAAAATTCAAATAATTTTGCAAAGCATAACACAGAGCCGAGAGCGTAAAAAACTCCCGGCTTTTTTGTTGCCAAAATTCAGAAAGGGGCTTTTTTCTATGGCGGTATTCCGTATCGAGAAAACACAGAATTATACGGTTATGAGTAACCACCACTTGCGAAATCCTACCTTGTCATTAAAAGCAAAAGGGCTATTGTCGCAGATTTTAAGTTTGCCGGAAAATTGGGATTACACCCTTACCGGGCTATCCAGTATCAACCGTGAAAGCGTTGACGCAATCAGAACAGCAGTACAGGAATTAGAACGTGCCGGATATGTTACCCGTTCAAGAGAGCGGAAAGAAAACGGACATTATGGCGGCATGGAATACGTCATACGAGAATTGCCACAAGAGCCGGACAGCTTCACCCCGGACACCGACCCAACCCCGCCTACGTTGAATAAACCTACATTGCAAAATCCAACACAGGCTAATTCTACGTTGGGGGAAGCAACGCAATTAAATAAAGAGAAAGC
>Ga0123355_10021325_pt1 | contig 10366 bp, 7 predicted proteins | sample TergutEmb28metaG_3_FD_89872 | JGI IMG/M metagenome (GOLD analysis project Ga0123355, IMG submission 89872) | Embiratermes neotenicus P1 segment gut microbial communities from Petit-Saut dam, French Guiana - Emb289 P1 | ecosystem: Host-associated > Arthropoda: Insects > Digestive system > Gut ... | reverse complement strand
TTGCAAATATGAGTCCCGTTATCGTCTGGTTGTTTTTGGAGCTATGGGATACTGTATATTTACTGGTGACGTCGGAGTACGTCTTTGTTGCTGTTCCGTGGGAGTGGGTGTGTTATCAAATGATCTGGCACGCTGAAATATTGGATAGTATTGTGTGGTAAGGTTCGCCGTTTGTTTCTATTGTTATGTTGTTAATGGACGGATAAGCTTCCAGTTACGATTTTCTCTTGACGTCTAAGAACAAAATGGAAACTGACATTAGTTTTTGTTGTATCGGATTTGAAACCAAGTTCCGTTGAATAAATTACGGAAAGACTTACAAGTGTACAAGCGTAGCACAAGTGTAGTACAAGTTCAGTACAAGTATCAGTCGCTCCACTAATACCAACTATATACACGCAAAGTCTGTCACAAGAAGACCTAATTAATACGGACATTCTAGAGTCATGCTCGTTAAGTACGACTTAACAAGACTTCAGCTGACTCAGCCGTGTACCGTCTTGACTTGGCACACTCGGTGTGTTCCTAACTTCTAGCCACAGAGTTCACTGCGCGTTTCAACATACAATCCGGCCACATTCGACTGTCAGACGCATTACACGCTATATGTCAAGCTGTTCAGCACGATCCTTTATTTTTTGTCTTCGGTCACGAGCCACTGCCTCCCACTACCTTATAATAACACGTCTGCCATTCTGTATGTGTGTATAGATGAGTTGCCCTAAGACTAATATTGTAAAATGTATCGCTTACGTGACCAGTTCTGTTTACTACATGAAAATTAACTTACCGCCACTTAATGATCAAAATGCAGTTAGCACACCCACGACACGACGAACTCTGCATGCGTCCATAACAGAAGATACAGTAAAGTAATATTACTCTGTCCTGTAGCTGTCTTGCCGTATGGCTCCATTTCAAATGCTCGACGTACCCGTCTCCTGTTCGCTGCTACCAGTTAGTAACTACCACGTCAACAAGTTCCTTGCGAAACACGTTTCAGTACTTCAGACTCTAGCACCGTAGACAGGTCAGAACCCAAACCCGCAGCGACTGCTCTCCACTTGAAGGTTGAATGCCGACCACACAACACTGTGCGATGACAAATGACAGTCTGACGGTTAAAATCGGAGGGGAGGAAGAATGCCTATGCTTGTGTCCACGTATGGCCTGGTAAGTCACACAGTACGCCAATATCATGTGGACTTCCAAACTGTTCATTCAGATTTGTTTCCGCCTCTTTTCCTATTTGAGTATACACGTCCGTTTCATAATTCGCCCTTTTCAAAATAATTCTGTAGACTTCAACATTTAAAGACGCAGCCCATCCCTGGTAGCCACGCGCTTCGAAAATTTAGAATTGCAGCGTGTATTGTAACAAGAACAGCCGATTATCTGCGTGAAGGAGACAGTAGCTGCCTGAAAAACGGTCATATCGGGTAACAAAAAGCCGAAATGAAAGGTTCTTATAACATGAATTTTAAATCGCTTATTGTGTACGGTAATTGTCATGGAGCTACACAAAGACATATTTGAAAAGTTTCCTGCTTTAAGCACAATACAGCACAGTAGCCGAACCAGTGTAGATAAAGAGGGCATGTTTAAAACATAACATTTCGATTCATGAACTTGTTCTTTCTCTTTATATTCTATAGCAACACGAAGACGAGGTAGCTGTAATGACTGGCTTCAAATGGAATTCGAATCCCGAGGGGGTCCACGTCATAGCATCCCAACCGGCTTCGGGGCACACGCAGACTGTCATCTCTTTTCTCCGAAATAAACAAGTGGCAAGGGAGTGAGGCTATCATTCAGCTATATCTTGTGCCGAGCTGAAGAATGTGTGGAGCTATTTCTCCATCTCAACATATATCGTCATATCTAGAATACCCAATTAAGCACAGGACCAACCATACTGTCCATATTACTTGTATTAAACTGCTCAAGACACGCGATTTTATTGCTCTGAAGTTTGCCGAACTACTTTGCGTAAGAACAAATTCAGTTACCTTCCATCGACAACCCATCTCGGTTAACAGAGACCTCTGTTACTAGAAACTCAGAAAACCCGGCTAGCAGTGTACTTTCCTTTGAACCGTCTCTCGACTGACATGCGGCAAACCAACAGACACTGCGAAATTCATTGTGTTTCAAACTCTATAGACCATATAAAGTACACACATGGTTAGGTCCTTCTCGTTTGACTTTTATTCAACGTCGAATTTCACTTGTTCGCCATTTATATTTAGATGTTTCAGGCAATATGAGTCACACATGTAACACACAAATTTGATTAATTTGATTCCCATGTCCGGTCCTTGCTTTATCAGCCAGGTGATGTTTCGCTTATTTTATTTTTTACTTTATTTTATTTTCCATTTCAAGCGGTGTAGCGTAACACAGCTATTGTCCCCTACACTTGTTATAGAATTGATTGATTTTGCGTGGTGCCGCGTTTTTAAGGCAATTTGTATACATTGTTCAGTAGCGTGTGGGACGCAGATAACTGGTGTTCACGTGAGAGGCATGAAAATCCATGAATGTAGATATTTTTACAAGCCGGTAAATTCTGATGTTGGTATAATGAAGAGACATAAACCTACTTACGCGATTACACATCACGAGGCGTTGTGGGAGATCAGAACTATGAGATAACTGAACATTTTACACGCAACTTTAAATAAAAATTACGCACCATGCAAAAGGTTCAGCTACATGAAGAGCTGCTACCCGCAGGATAACTACTGCTATTGGATTTCGGCAGGAATACAAATAGGTCTGTTATTACAACGAAGTATCAGCAACCCCCCCAATATTTTCGTCCTGTCTGACACTGGTCATGATTTACAAGTTCACCACTACGCAGGTAACGACTTCCCCACCCGCCACCAGCACGAAAAAATCGTCTGATTAATACAAGCGGTTCCATTCTTGAAACACGTCAATTCAAATTCTTTATTCGTGTCGTAACAGAAATTAAACTACCGTCACATAATTTATTTCAAAATAGAGTTATTTCTAATTGTTACCGGAATATTCTGCGGAAAAAAAGGAACCAAAACTTGTCACTGCCACACATCAAGCTCCCAAAGCCTAAACATGATATTAGTACCTACTTCACACCCCATTATTTTAATATTACCTTCAACATTATCTCTTTAGCTGTGTACAAGTCACGTGACTACGGGTTTTACAATTAAAATTTCTTAGGAATTTCTAACACCTCCTGTAGGCATCGCACCTCACCCTACATTTCTCCCCATTCTCACTATACGCCATTTCTTCACCTGCATGTTGTATGAAAAACAGTACACATTGTAAAGCTCCTCATTGTGCAGTTTTCTGCTGGTACGTTCTCCTTGTTCGATCAAAACGTTATCCTCAGCAGTCCGTTTTCAAACAGGTATGGTAAGTGGCAGTGTCACACTACAAACTGCGTTGCTTTAATGGAAGTGACGAGATTAAGTGTGAGGCTTAGCCTCGAACACTGAGGGAGGAACACAGGCTAAGGCTGTCTGAGAACAGCGTGTTGAGGGAGATACTTGGGCCCAAGAGGGACGAGGTGACAGGTAAGTGGACAAGACTGCATAATGATCAGCTTTATGATGTGTAATCCTCAACAAACATCATTCGAGAGATGAAATCAAGAAGAATGAGGTAGGCGGAGCATGTGGCACGTGTGGGGGAGAGGAGAGTTGTGTACAGGGCTTGCGTGGTAAAACCTGAGGAAAAGAGACCTAGGTACAGATGAGGATAATATTAAGATGGATCTTCAAGAAACATGATGAAACCGTGGACTGCATTGATCTTATTAAGGGTAGGGACTGGTGGCGCTAACGAACTTTCGGATTCAGTAAGATGCGGGGAATTTCTTGACTACCTGAGGATCTGTCAGCTTCTCAAGAAGGACGCCGCTGCATGGAAAGGTAAAGGTAAAGGTAAAGTTCGCCCTAGAACAGGCCTAGAAGGCCCGAAGGGGGAGTAGAGGTATAGCTCTACTCTTTCCTTAACTTTGGCCCTAGATGGGGTGGGTGGTCAATGCCACGCCCCGGCCGCTTTACCCACACGAAAACACGGCACCCATTGTATACGAGGCTGGGTGGGGCCCAGGGCCGGTTTGGAGGGGTGCGGAAAATCCCTCCGCTCCATGTAGTTAGTGGAAATCTGAAATTTGGCACTAATATTTCCATTGTTTCGCATTGCATATTTACCTTCCCCACCGTTTTCGAACGCATTATGTGGAGTTTCTTGTTCATGAATAATTTCTAAACTGTCACTCGGCACCTGCAAGACGAACACCAGATACTGTTGTGTACCACACTTCAAGATGACTTACACTTCTTGAAGACAAGGTAACCACCAGGCAAAACCAGAAGACTATTTAAGTGTGGGTTGGAATAACATGTCTTATTTACAAGCTAAACGTGACTGGTAATTCCTTAACATGAAAATTTCCTCCACACAAACTTGTACGTTTTTTCGTTTTTAATTAGGCAGGAACTGCGACGTTTTTACATGCCATGTCAAGACTGGTCGCACGGTGTTGGCAGGCCGCATATTATAAAATTCACGTTAAGAACACAAACCTGCTGTATAATGAGTTGCCCTCATACAGGGATTATTCAGTCAAAAAAAAAAAGTTTGGCTTATCCCGAAATGAATATTTTTCCATTACTTCGATGTCAAGATTCAATTTAGGGGCACTTTCTATGGATTCAGCAGCAAGTTGAAAATATATGGAGCGGATTATATTTGAAATCGACTGAGGCTTGGAGATTTACAAATAAACACAAACACGTTAACAGAGGAAAGCAGCAATTTTTTTTCGTCTGTAAAACTGTTTGTTTACTTGGAGCGGCATCCACACGTACAGACATGTTGTGATTAACAAGCAGAACGGCACGTGGTGGTGACGATTGTTTTACAGAAAGTGACGCCATGCAGTTTAGCACAAAGTTAGCAATACTTGGACGATCCTCCGACAAGCTGATATCTCTCTACCAAACAATATGGCGTCACACACGACAAGACAATTAATTTCAGTCCGTGCCGTGTCAACTCCAAATCTCGCACAGCCAGCAATTGAACAGATACAGCTAAAGGAAATTAACTGACCAATAAGAACCACACGTGATCAGCGATGACGTAAGATATTCAGAGATAAATAGGCTTATAATGTAACTAACCACGTGTTTTTTTTTAATATACGTGGGTCCGTGCATCGTGAATCGAATTTAATAACTGTCCAACAAGATGAGATTTATTCAATTCATTACATTTCTGTAGGCAGCTCTACATGTTTCGGGTGTTGACACCCATCATCAGGAGCTCGTACAATTGTAATTACAGCTTCTGGTATTGATTAACTGCAATGAATGAAATACGCTGCTACTAATACATTAGTTGCATCTTATTATATATTAGTATTAGTAGCAGCGTATTTTATTCATTGCAGTTAATCAATACCAGAAGCTGTAATTACAGCTGTACCAGCTCCTGATGATGGGTGTCAACACCCGAAACATGTAGAGCTGCCTACAGAAATATAATAAACTGAATACAGTCGCATCTTGTTGGACAGTTATTAAATTTAACCATGTGTTATAATTTAACGCATTATTTTGCAAGACTTTGAAACGCGGTTCCAAACATGCAATGAGTAACAGTTCTAGGGGAACTAAGCAGTATACCTGGACACAAGGGAGAGAAAATGCCAAAGGAATGGAGGAAATTACATAGTGGCGGCCTTCAACATTTGTGCTCTTCGCCAAATACTATTACAGTGATAAAAACAAGAAGCTGCAAATAAACAAGATATTTCGCACACATTAAACAAAACTGTAAGACGAAGACCAGTAGGGTAAACTTAGGCTCTCACGGAAAGATATTAACGGTAACAAACATGAAATATGGGCGTCAGATGGTTTCAAGTGCCTCATCATAGGATCTGGAGGCACGCAAAGCATAATGTATACTATCCGTAACTAGTCGGTTAACATTCAAAACTCTTGTGCTATCAACACGAGGCATTTACGTGTTCCCTGTAATTAACATAATAAACAGCGATTGCCTCAGTCTGCAGCGTTTATAGATTGGTAATTCTAATGGCAGGACGCTGTGATGTAAAAACTGAATCTTTGTACACAATGTAGATTAATTTGAGGACTGTTAATCTGCAGATAAGTGGGCCCGGTAGCTCAGTCGGTATAGCGACTGACTACGGGCTGGACGGTCCGGGATCGAATCCCGGTGGGAACGAGATTTTCCGCCCGTCCAGACCAGCCCTGGGGCCCACCCAGCCTCCTGTAAAATGGGTACTGGGTCTTTACCGGGATAAAGTGCGGCCGGGGCGTGCTGCTGACCACTCACCCCCTTCTAATGCCGCCGTTATGGAAGAGTAGAGCTATACCTCTACCCACCCTCTGGGTCACACCGGTCCTGTAACAGGATCACTTTACCTTAATCTGCAGATAAAGAAATAAAAAGAGAGAAAAGATTGCCAACGAAACCCCGACGCGATTTAGATTGGACTGCCTTCTAAAATTTCTAGAATATAACATCAGGGTTAACTAATCTGCAGAAGGTGGACATGTGTAACCGATATTTAAGAAATAAAAAGGTGCGTTTATCTGACAGTGTGATTGACTCAGTTCGTGTTAAATTGCGTTAATTAATGAATTGGGATGGAAAACACGCGAATGAGTTTGCTCCGGTATAAAAATGCACACAGTAATTAATGACACGTTTTACCAATCAAATGTAGCAATGCACATTGCATTTTATGACAAATTTAACGAAATGATTTGTGAAATGAGGTGTTGGGAAACCGAATCCACAATAAGGATATTCCATCAGCATTTTAATTTATGCTGAAAAACGCATGAATCGCGATGAAGTTGATACCATAATGGGAACATGCAAATGCTTTATCGATTTCTTTCTGGTCACTACGGTTATGCAAAACCAGAATACACTAAAATTACTTTCCACAAAATGACCGGAAAGGATTAGTACCATTTCAACTGTTGTATAACCACATACCAGTGCATTTCTACGTAGCTTATAATGGAATGCAGCAATCACAAAAACGAAGACCACAACTTGAATTCCCCAAACCAGTCCTATATTTAACAGAACCGAAGGACTGCAACTATCAAGAGTACATTTAGGTGAAATTTTATGAGAAATGTTCAGACGCCAATGAACACAGGCGCCGCATCACTACCTCCAAATAAAACAACATATTTGTTTGCCAGTTATCATCAGTTTCCAAGTGACTGTTGATCCTCCATTTACCAACTGCGCGGTCACAACATGAAGTCTATATTCTATCCAACAAAAACTGTTGCTTATGCCATTCACTCCACTGAGCAGTCTTTCAGGGTCTTATTTCATCTCGACAAGTCAACAAATGCCCCGCCCTCTATGCCGCACTAAGATTCATTGCCGTCTGCACAACAGACCGCCGTTGGATCCCATCCTGAGCCAGTTGAAACTATAGAAACACACGCCTTCTTCAATGTGTAATGTATTAGTATCTCCGAAACTGCGCTTTCTGTTCGTTAGGTTTTCAGAACAGAATTAAGAGTGAATTTCTAATCTATCTCATGCGTGATACACACTTTGCCTACTCCGTCTCTCTTAATTTGATCACCATCTGAACAACTGGAACCTCGTCATAGACCCTTATATGATATTTCGAAAACTCATGACTCATTATACCAACATGGACGATAATAAATACATATGAGTCAGTTTAATTGAGTTCACATCCAACAAATCTATTTTTAATTATCTTTTCCCTTGAATTTTGAACTTCCAAGTCTTTCCTTCAAACAGACTTTCTCATCAAATGCTTTATTTTGTTTCAAGTCTAACACATATTATTTCCTTGATAACGTACCTGGTTACGAAAAGCCACCAATTTCACTTCATTCAATTTCTACAACACTTCCTTCAAAATCTGTATGTATTTCGTGCACTATCCCTCCATCTTTATATAAAGAAAAAAAAAAAAAAAAAAAAAGTGATGTAACGAAGCGGAAATCTAAATATCTTTCTTCCCATGAACGAACATGGATCAGATTATTACGACAGTCCCGAGATTCGACATTGGTCAAACCGTCTTCTTTCGAATCTACCTACATCTCTTCTCCCATGGGGTTTATAGCTCAGTGCTTTCTTAAGGGGTCACTGCCATCCATTCGTTCGTCTTTTCCTCTCTTTTCTTACTTCTGTTTCTCAGCACAATGTACCGTACCGGAATATTTGGCCCCGATGGAGTGGACGGAACACCCTACAAATTACAAAACAGTGAAGAGCTGCGTATGTCACATCTAACCGGGGTGAACAAATCAAGGAACAAGAGAGACAGGGGATGAGATGAAGAAACGAGAAATGCATACATAATGTCAGTAGAAAAACGTAAAATAAATAACTAAATAAATAATAAACGCCTTTAGGGACCAAGGCATAGTTCAGATGGTAGCAGTAAGATGGCTCGTACAGAAGCCTGACGTGACTGCATGACAGGGTAATTGTAGCTCAGATGAGGGTGCAGTTGTGGACTCTTGTGAGGGCAGCAACAATATTCCAGTTCCAAGAGAAAGGGGGCAATTTCCTGGAACTCTGTTCAGTACAGTTAGTTAACCCACAGTGACAAGAACTTTCGACTTCTACTTTTAATAACGCCACTCCGTGTAAGGTTTAATTTGCGATCAAAATATGGGTTCAGAAATATCATACATTGTGCCCTTGAATTTCCATATCTAAGGTTCCTGTTCTCTGCACCAAAAGACCCTTCAACCAGTACAGCTCAATACGCTGCATGTGAACATGCACTGCAGTCTGCAGCTCAGAATGCGACATCTCAACAACAGTGCGGCTCAAACTGATGGATGGCTGTATATTGTAGGAACTCATCATGGCTCCTCTTCCACTCAGGCACCGCTGAACAAGAAACTACTTTCCAATACCAGGCCAGCGCTTTCACACATAAACTGCGGATAATTCATCTTCCCACACACTGTCTTCCTTTCTTCCATTTTCAGTAAGTTTCTTAATGGACAGTCCAAAATAAATGAAAGCAGACGACAAGCATGTTATCTACACGACCTCATCATTACGGAAGTGAGTAAAATAGTTATTCTGTACCTTAGATAATTACGTGTAAACGAGCACTTACAGAGGCCTACTAGAAGTGGCCATAGCAACACGGAAGTGCAGTATCAATGCTACTTCAGGTATTTTCTTTGTCCATTCTCTCAGATGTACGAGCGTACATATTGGTTACAGCAGAAGTAACTTTGTATCACCTCCAGTAATTATACAAGAATAACAGCACAAATCGGTGAATGTAATACACCAGTCTGATTTTAAACACACAATGACAATTTCATTAAACCCCTATTATTTTACAACGAAAGTTATTCCAAATCAAACTGTGAGTGAAAAAGGAACGAATGCTAATATTAACAATGAAGGGAAAGCCAAGCAATACAGGCCATGTACGTATAACGTAACATAAAAGCGCGTTCATGCAACCACTCTTGCAGTGGAAAAGCAATAAGTATTGCATATTCTGAGTGTGTGTCTGTAGCTTTAGGTAACCAGCATGCCACGCGCAGGCGCCATATTATATTGTCATCTGTCGCCTGCCTGGAGTATAATACTTTTCCACATTATCTTATAAAGGGCATGATTTAAAAAAGTTATTGAACATGAAATGTGTTTCTTGATTTTTTCTACAACTTTTGCCTGCAACATTTCTCATTCTAAGGAGAAGTGAGCGAGATATGATCACAAATGCACTTTTGTCTTCATGTAAAGTACCGCTAGAAATGTCAGATTTTAACGAACCTTCAACTTTCTTGGTATATTTTTAAAAAACTGAAATATAAGATGTCATGAACATCCATCCGGTGGAAGCCGCGTTGTTCCACGCAGACGGACGGATGGACAGACAGACATAACGAAGCTACCAGTCGCTTTTCGGAATTTTGCGAAAGCATCTAAAAATTGAAGATATGCCTGAGAACCAGTTTAGCTCCAGGGAACATAGTAGTCACCGTTACGTGAAGTGCAGACAGTGTGAATCATGAAGCTGAGACAGCGCCATTAAACATAACTCGGAAAAAGCATCTTCTCTGTGATATGGACAACTTATAACAAGCCGTCTCATTATCGTCACGAGTCACAGCCAGTACCCTCAAGTCGCATTGCCCACCCCACCTGTGAACTGTCACAAAGAATTTCGGAACACGTGTCTATCTTAAGTGTTACGTGTCTTTAGCTCCAAAATAAAGGACAGTCGCAATTCCAGATCTCACAACAAGTTTACGAAGCCCCCCCCCCCCCCCCCCCCCCC
>Ga0123355_10021324_pt1 | contig 10367 bp, 6 predicted proteins | sample TergutEmb28metaG_3_FD_89872 | JGI IMG/M metagenome (GOLD analysis project Ga0123355, IMG submission 89872) | Embiratermes neotenicus P1 segment gut microbial communities from Petit-Saut dam, French Guiana - Emb289 P1 | ecosystem: Host-associated > Arthropoda: Insects > Digestive system > Gut ... | reverse complement strand
TACCAGCAAATACACTTCATATGCAGTAACACGTGGTCTTTGCTCCTGAAGATGGGCATAAAGATGCCCGAAACATGTTGAGACATTGTCAATAATCAACATCCACTATTGACAATAAATCATTTATATTGTTGCATCTTGTTGGTTTTCTTTCCTCACGCTAAACTGTCGATTATCTAACAGTATGAATTAAACTTTGTGTTCGAAATGTCAAACCATCGTGACACAGACGACAAATAAAAAAGACTTACTGAAGCAAAGGGTCATTTAGGGAGCTGATAATCAGCTGGTTATTAAATATTTCGTCATTTATACGGATCTAATGACATTGCCGTTTGAAATCATTGTTATTTTGGGCCTGGCCTATTGTGTCGTACTTAAAATGAAAATTATAACGAAGGACAATTCAAGATTTCAACGCTGAAAAATGGACAGATTCTGCAGAATCAAAGATTCCAAATAAAATATTCCACATTGAGAAATCCGCGGAACTGTATTTCCCTGTCATGTCAAGGAGAGCCAGTTCCCTGAAACTAAGTTCAGCCAAGTGAATCCTTTTAAATCTATGGTATTCTGTCTATTTAAAAATGGTGGTTATCAAATTACATAAAAGTTTCAACAGCTTATTGCTAGATACACACATACACATAAAAGCTTATTACAAGGTCACAATTGGCATTATACCATAAACTTATTTATTAATCAGTGGTGTTAGGACAAACTGCTAAATCACCTACAGACATGGTAATATTATTACACAGCACAGTCTACATGAGCCACCTGCATGCAAGGCGGTACTTCAAACAGTTTGAAGCAGGAGCTGATAAGCTGACAAAGCATTTTTCACTGTAAGTAACTGCCTTTGCCGAGTGGAATTTGAATAAAGAATGTCAGTCTTTGATATTGACAAGTTAGAGAGAAGCTCGTTCATCCGTAGTAAACAAAAGTAAGGTCAAAGCAACAAGAACTGCAATTCACTGTACCAAAATCCACGAAATTCTTCATCGCTGATTTCAACTGCACATTCCTTTAAATATTTTGAGTCTGTGCAAAAAAAAAATAATCACACGACGAAGAATTTGTATTCAATTTTAGTCAATTTTCAGAATATAATTAAATTGTCGTGTAAAATATTCGTAGTTAAAAATTTTCTCGCCTCTATTTATTAATTAATTTTGATTTCCAAAATGGTACCTGCTGCAAATTCTTGATAGGAAGACATGTTAACACTCTCATAAGACAAAGAGAAATATCCTAGTAATTAAACAACTATATGCACAAAATCTTGTTTTATAATAAGTTTATTGTGTAACTCTATATGATTCGAGCAATATGTGCTCATCCTCCGGAGGTCAAAATTGTATTATACAGCATCTGATATCATCACACCTGTAGGTGGCAGTCCTGTGCACAGGTTGAGGAAAGACAATATTGCAAAAGTTTTAGCATGAAATCAAAACTGATTAAAATACAAGATATTTGTCGTCATCCTGTTTTGATAAGCAAGGATATACAGAAAAAATGAGTATTACCTATCTGATTTAGTTGCGTTAAATTATCATTTTCGATTTTCAATATGAAGTACAGGACCTAGTTCATGTTTATACTTTTACTTTGTTAGTCAAATAAAAAAACGCAAGGTAAACAAATTCATACGAAATGTCGTCAGCTGAGGCTACAGATTACAGCAGCAGGGTTCCACAATCTTTTCCTTATAAAAACATATATATCTAATAAAAAAATTATGTAACCATTTAAGTAAGAACGTAAAATGAAAATCTAGCTACAAACGTCATAGAAATGACTCCATATAGAATAATATACGGTATAGAGTTTTTGCTGTTTTTCCAAACTTCGTGTAAATTGTCTCCCATTCGAACGGATGATTAATAATGTGTATTGAAATAACGTAAAATATTTTACAGGAAATTACATTACTTACACAATGGGACATAGAACCTGAAATGCTTTTAAAGTTATAACAATTAAAAATCCACATATATATTTCGAAATGCATGGAGTACGAACCACGGAATAATAAATAATGCAAAAAAGGACGACACAAAAATAATTGGACATATCTGACAGTAAACGTTTTTTGAAAGGAACTTGCACAGGATAGAATGGAAAATGTTCGAATGAGTGTATGACGTAAATATTTGTCACGACAGGTGCTTAAGGCGTAGCGTTAGGGCTCCACGAATTCTCAGTTTGCGCCTACAAAGCGATGCGTGCAGTCACGCTCCAAACTCTCAACTACTGTGAGCGCCGTGGCTAGAAATATATATTCGACAGTATTAACCTACGTTTTAGCAAGATTCTTTTCTACTTCATAATTGATTGGAATTCTCAACACTAACAAAACTTATTAAGGTGTCGGAGATTTTTTCTTCTGTTACGTTTTGTGTTCATTGTGAAAGAAATGCTATGAGAAAATGCGGAAGTATTTTCGCTACTTTGTAATATGGTTCACAGGGAAAATCAAAATTATCTTATCATATTTTCTCTCTACCTAATTCTTCGCTCCGGTGCACGAAACACGTAAGTATTAGGTATCAAAGAGGCAATATTCATAAACGCTCATCATGGCCTTAATATCGGCGAGAATTAATCATACGTTTGTATTAATAACGTTAGGGAAATCGTAACTTTCGATGCCTCTCATATAAAAAGAATAAAATATTTGAAGAATAAGAGACCAACTTGATGTCACAATTTATAAAGTTTTATTTAACTTCTTCTGTGCTCAACATGTTTCGGACATTAATATATCCATCATCATAACACACAACCAATGTGGTGACACAAAATAAAAGTCGCATTATACTGATGATGGATAAATTAATGTCCGAAACAAGTTGAGCACAGAAGAAATGAAAAAAATTTAATAAATTGTGACATCAAGTTGGTCTTTTATTCTTCAATTATCACAATGATGCACGGTCCAATACACATAAGAATAAAATATTTGTTTATTATTTTGTTTATTTTAATCTGTAATTACAGATATTTAAATATTTTTATGGAAGACAGTAAATATTTCAAGATTATACGGTTCTTGCCCTTAAAAGTATTAATTTTTTGATGCATTAGAAATAAGGTTTACATTATTATACTGCAGTGATGTTAAACAAGTAGGTCATACTGGTTTTGGATACAAATTGTGCTCAATCGAATGAACATGCCGATTTCGGTACATGTTAATTGTTTGCTACTAAACGTTTCGTTAAAGCATTTAAGATATTCATAAGAAAATAATGACTCAAGTTACTCAAAAATAAATTACTAGGTAACAACTTTCTTAATATGAATAATGTTACATACATGTAAAAGAATACTTCGGACTTGCCCATAGGAAATCTGAAGGTTCGTATTTGTAGAACAAAGTATCCAACTAGTGTACTAATATTATTCAGATAATAATTGTGAATCTGAATTAAATATGGGTTTAACACTAAATTATTATTATTATTATTATTATTTGTATTTTCTTCTCTTGTCAAAGGCCTTTTCTTCCTGGTACTTCTCTTGAACCAGCGGTGATCCCCACCACTCAGGCTTCAAGCTTCACACTGCAGTACTTTCCAAATTATGTGTGATGTTCCAAGTATAGCTGTCTTTTGTAGTGAATCTATCGAATGTTTTCCAGGTACAGTTTCCAATTTTTTCCTTAAGCTTCTCGTTACTATTCCAGTGGCTCCAGTGTTACTACAGGTATAACCGTACATTTCAGGTTCCACATTCGTTGTATCTCTATACATAAACTCTTGTATTTTAGTTTCTTTTCCGCTTCCTTTTGCAACACATTTCTGTCTACGGGTATTGCCACATCTTTCAGTGTGCATGTTTCCTCTTTTTGTTTATTATTATTATTATTATCATCATCATCATCATCATCATCATCATCATCATCATACAGGGTGAGCAAAAAATCTCTGTGAACCTGACCTCTATTGTAATCATCAGGTACACAGAGACGTTTTGATCGCTCCGTGTTCTGCTCCGCTTTCGACTATATTTTTCATGGCTTTATAAGAAAATTTTAACTGTTATTAAAAGTACTGATATTACCAGTACGGTAACAAAGGAAGAAAAAAATGTTAATATATTCTGCACATAAAAATTTTTGGACCAATTAATACAAAGAGGGAAGGGGGGGGGGGGAGAAAATTTATAGGAGTAGTAAGTGATGAAAGGTGAAAGACTGGAGTGAAAGCGTGAGTGAATTAATGATTGTAAAAAACAATTACAACAAACTGTACACAGTACTGTCTTATTTGGGTGTTTTTACCTTTTGTACATGTAAAATTCTAATTTGTCTCGTGTGTTTTGTTGATAGGTTTAAGTTGTCTTCTGTGTAATTGTTGTTGGTTGACCGTGTGTATTTTTGTAGTTGTCTTATTGTGTGTTGTTATCTTATGTGTATTTGTTGTACTGTGTGGGCATTGCTGTTTTTTTACTTTAGATGCCGGACTGCTAGCTAGAAGTCAGTATTCGGAAGGTCCTGCGACCGGCCACCTTGACACAGGTTTTTCTTGGTTTCCCTCTGTCTTTAAGCAAATGCTGAGATGGTTCCCAAGATTCCAAGTTGCCACTACATGCTTCTCATGTAGCCCTCCCGACATAAATCGAGTAGTAACAAATTTCATGTTTTGTTTACATGTAAAATAACCACTGCCGCCGGGTAACAACTCAATTGCAGTAAATAAATATTTTTATTATTGAAACTTTCTTATAATCGTCACTGTCCTGTGCTTAATCATCACTGGCGAATGAGTGAGCGCTTTTATGGGGTTTCCCCACGTCATCTGTTGCCATCATTACACTTACACAGAAATTACTGAGCAAGAATTTATACAGGGAGTTTTGAGGTTGACTAATGGTATTAATATTCTTTGTTCAAGGGCCACATTCACACAAGAGTATTGCCAGTGTTTGTCTTTTAAGCACTGTCTCCTTGCCGCACAGCAGCTTAGAGATTCGCTCTAAATGTATAAAAACAAACAGTATATATAAAAAATATATATATGTATAAGGTACTTAAACCTGTCCATATATGTGGGCGCAACTTGTTATCACAGCTGTAAAGTTGTGTTCACTGTACTACTGCCGATATCTAAACATGTTACGTCACAATAACAAAATCTCCTCTGTTGAAAGCCCTACACTTTCTTCTGAGGAAACAAATTAAAAAGAAAATTAATTACGTAATTCCTCTCAAACAAGCAACAGAAACTATTAACAAACCAGATTACTTACTTACTTACTTACTTATTTACTCCATGGTACAGAGTTCTTCTTGAGAAGCTAACTGGTTTGCAGCTACTCAACAAATTCCCCGCATTTCACGGAACCCGAAGGTTCATTACCGCACTCACAAGCGTCCGCCACCTGTCTCTATCCTGGTCCAGCCCATTCCAGTCCATATACCCACATCCCACCTCCTGGAGATCCATTCTAATATTATCCATCCATCTACGCCTAGGTCTCCCCAGTGGTCTCCTTTCCTCCGGTTTCCCCAGCAAGAATCTATACACCCCCCTCTTCTCACCCATACGCGCCACATGCCCAGCTCATAAAAAAATCAGATTACGAATTCTATGAATATTGGAAATAATGACACAAACAGCTGATCGTTGTGCCCGCGCGATCTAAGTGTGGGTCTAAGATCGCTCGCTTGTTGCGATTACAACTGCGGGTTCGATTCCCGCCAGGGGAATTGATGTCTGTCTCTTATGAGTTATATGCTCTCAGGTATAGGTCCCTGCGATGGATCGATCACTTTTCTAGGGGGGTCAATTCGAGTGTGGTGTGTCTGAGTATGATTTGGTGCAACAATAACACACTACACCTGCAACGAGTAGGTGGAAAGAGTTAGATTAAGAAATAAAGAAAGAAAAAATGGCACTACTTCACCTATTAAAACTTCAATTATTTTAGTACCTAGTTAGTTACTAGTAGGGAATACTAAATGATAAGAAAAAAACCCATTAGTTTCAACTCAGGCAAAGAATGAACGCACAATCTAAACAGACTCTTAATTAGAGAATCTATTGATTATAACTGGCACTGGTATAACTCTTTGTTACGCACGTATGGAAATATAAGTATTCTTCAATATTACACTACATTAAACCAGACACCTATGGCAAGATTGTGAATTCCCTTAGCTGCTATGTGTACAATATGCTGAAAAGTGAAGAAATTTTACAATTCTTCCACAAAATTTATTGTACTTTTCCCACGATTCTCACACTAAACACCGACCAATACCCTAAACAACATATGAGAACGCATTTTGTAATGGACACAAAATGTACTCTCTGTGATTTCCGAACTGAGATGGCACATCTAAATTTCATAACGGTCATTCTTCAATCTCACAGGTCAAAAGCCTTGTATACAGTGTATACCGTGCACACAAATTGGATAACTTTGTAAATAAGCGAGAGATATGCAAAATGTCAATTTAAAAATAACATTTGACAAGTACACAGTCTCTGACGGCGTAAAGAGCAGTCACCATCTTCAGCTACACACTCCGTCATAGTCAGGAAATGCTAGTCAAATTCTGAGACTAAAATGTGGTCATGAACCCTGACTGTAGTTCATTCTTCAAACGCAAAGTCGGCTTCCTGCGGAAAAATCTGGATATCGTCAAATAAGTGAACACCTCTTATTGTAGCACTGTGCATTTTCGTAGAATCACTTCAATTTATCAATCAACGAATGCACATATAATTTACATACATTTACTCACATAGCTGTTTTGACATTATACTTAATAGTATGATTATTTACAGACATGCTGCCACAACACCTCGTTTGCAAATACGAATTGAATTGTGAATACTGTAATATAACTTTAGCAGGGATCAAAGCTCATTGATGATGATCTGACAAGATCAAAATATTTCGGAGTATTTTAAAGTGTTTTATGTTAAATTATATGTGCATTCGTTGGTTGATAAATTGAAGGTGAACACGTGTTATGGAATATGTATTGTTATAGAAAATGTTAGCTCTTTTACTGTGACAAAAATTCTTGATATCATTTTTATTTTAACAAATTTCTTGCAGTAAGAAGTTTAACGTATAATAGTAGTGCGAAATCCTAAGAGATATTTAAATATACGAAGGGCACACTGTTCAGAAATGTCTTGTATCTTTTCCTAGATAGTCATGAAGCAGGAAAATGTACATAATTATTCACTAGCAGCTAAGTACGTGTAATAATCAGAGATGCCGATCTCTTCGACGTAACTTCTATGTTGTTTTTCCAGGCACAGTCTCCTAGCGAACTCCAAACAAACACGACCCAACACACAGGTTACAGGACAGAATCCAACTCGAATCAGAAAGTAATCGATGTTTGTAGGAAGAGAAACCACTTAAGGAGATAATTTTGCAATCAACAAAAAATTACACTATAATTTTTATAAATACATATAAATAAAACACGTCAGCCAATAACACAACACATTATTTATATACAAAAATAGTATATTTTGTCAGGACGACATGTTTTGACCTCGTAAGGTCATCCTCAGGCCTTCCAAGAAGACAGATCCAAGAGTTGTTTATATTTCATTGCATTGTGGGATCCCAGATGCTTACACGTTTTTGTTAGACAAGTTTAAAATAAATAAATTTGTATATGTTGAACTTGTGCAACTGCTTTGACATAAAATTGGAACCTTATCTGGAATGGCAGTATATTAATATCATTGTGCATAAAATATATAAAAATTAGTTTAAATTTATTTAAGTTAAAAGTAGTAAGTTAAAAGCTAACTTATATAAAAGACAGCTTTACTTTGTAGTACTTAGAAAGTGAACTTTATAAGGCGTCTTATGTTTATTGGACCGTGCATCATTGTGATAGTTGAAGAATAAAAGACCAACTTGATGTCACTTGCTATTTTATTTCACTTCTTATGTGCTCAACATGTTGCGGACATTAATGTATCCATCATCAGGAGCTTGCGGCTATTCTGTTGAATTACAACATTGGTCGTATTGTTCTTGGTTCGATGTGTGTTGGAGTTTCGGTGTCGTTGGGTTGGAGTGGTATCCGTGTTGCAGGCTTCAGCCTGCAACACGGATACCATTAAATCCTAAGAACGACTAAGGTGAATTCTGTAAACAAGATTTCGGGATTTTTAATTTTGAATTGGTGGTAAATGTAGAAACGAGTGCACTTTAAAGTCTCAACTTTTATCTGAAACTCACTGTACAGAACTTTTTTTTTTTAAATTCCAGTAAGTGTTTCTACAGTCTTTATCTATTGACAGTGGCGGATCATCTCCTTCCCTTCTTTCCTTTCAGGTATATTCGTGCGCACAAATAAACATACAGTTTGCTTAAGTTCAAGCCTTTCACCACCTTCTTTCGTTGGGATTTATAATCGATAAGAGGAAAATTACAGTGTTTAAACAAGCTATCCCAAAATTTAAAGATCAAGATATATAGAACTATAATTTTGCCGGTTGTTTTGTATGGGTGTGAAACTTGGTCACTGGTATTGCGGAAGGAAAGTAAACTGAGAGTGTTTGAGAACATGGTGTTGAGGAGAATATTTGGACCTAGGAAGGACGAGATAAAGGGGGAATGATGGAGATTGCATAACGAGGAGCTAAATGATTTGTACTCCTCACCTAATATTGTGCGGGTGATAAAAGAAGAATGAGATGGGCTGGGCATGTGGCGCTTATGGGTTAGGAGAGGGGGTGTATAGGGTCTTGGTGGGGAAGCCGGAGGGAAATAGACCACTGGGGAGACCTAGGCGTAGATGGGTTGATAATATTAGGATGGATCTCCAAGAGGTGGGATGTGGGTATATGGACTGAATTGTTCTGGCCCAGGATAGAGACAGGTGGTGGACGCTTTTGAGTGCGATAATGAACCTTCGTGTTCCGTGAAATGCGGGGAATTTGTTGACTAGCTTCAAACCAGTTAGCTTCTTATGAAGGACCCTGCCCCATAGAGTAAGTAAGTAAGCAAGCTGGGTGAAGATCATGGACCTCTAATGAGCAATAGTAAGCTACATACAAATTATACAATATTGTTTTGTGTCGTCAGAAACATTCTCGAACACGAACTTTGGAGTCAGTTCTAGTCATTCAAAAAGATGCCATTTAAAATTTGGTTTATTCACGTGGCATTCCTACATATTTCACGGATTTTCAAGTATCAGTGTCCTTTATTTATTACTAATGTATAGAATTATTACATGTTTTTCATGAATTAAAAATAATTTATTGGAATTTCATACAGTTTGGTAGGCCTAATAGAAAATTTTCAGGAATTTTTTTAGCATATACGTGTGTCACAAAAGAAATCTGATCAGTGACAAAACGAGCTTAACTTATACGGTGTAAAGCATATTCTAACTGCACTTCCCACGTCCAGTGACAAACCTGGGTAAATTCTCTCACAACAGGCATTGACTTTTTTGAGCTGCGTGAAAGCTGTGTTGCTGAGGTCCACCATTATTTAACGGAACAGCAAAACATTGCACGAATTTCCGTTATTATGTTGTCTGATTTGGACGAAATTTTTCACTTGATATTCCCATATATATTTATTGACGGGTGGTGACATTTTCGTGCAAAGCGACATAGTGATAACCAAGCATTACATAGGATCATGGATAAGACTGCTATGTGTTTTACTTCCTCATTCTTATTTGGAAAATATTAGGCAAAACTGGTGTCCACGAAAGTTCCCTCAGTGATAGTAGTCTTCTTACCAGTCGTTGGAATTAACACCGTAATTTATCTTGGGACTCAAATAAAGGTCTATCTGTATTTTCAAAATTTAGTCGTAGGTCTAGAAATTGTCACGCAAGTTAACTGCACATGGAATGTCCCCCGGGCTGTGTTCCGAGAGCTGTGCAGGGAAATACCAATACTCATGAAAAATGAAGAAGACTGGAATTGCATAACCCTGTTTATCCTACTGCTGATAAGAGCTTCAAACATTAAAATCAGATTTTGGGACAAAAATGAAGCATAATAAATCCATATATAATGTTGTTCTAATATTTCGATTTTCGTAAAATTCGGTGTAAACGAGGACATACCTTTTCTACGGGCGCAAATGAAATTACATTCACGTTTTCACCATGGAAACACAAGAAAAGTTAAAGTAAACACTGTCTTGTAATATCTGTACACTGCGGCACATTGTACACTACTTAAAAATGTTTACCCCTAGACATTATAGTATTCCTTAGCAGCATTTTGTATCTTATGTTTATGGGGCCGTGCATCATCTTGATAGTTGAGTAAAGAGAAAACCAACTTGATGCCACTTATTTTATTATTTTATTCAATGTTCATTCAATGCTCAACATGTTTCGGCCG
>Ga0123355_10021323_pt1 | contig 10367 bp, 5 predicted proteins | sample TergutEmb28metaG_3_FD_89872 | JGI IMG/M metagenome (GOLD analysis project Ga0123355, IMG submission 89872) | Embiratermes neotenicus P1 segment gut microbial communities from Petit-Saut dam, French Guiana - Emb289 P1 | ecosystem: Host-associated > Arthropoda: Insects > Digestive system > Gut ... | reverse complement strand
TCACCCAGCAAGCTATATCTTGTATTTCCGGTACCGGTTCTATGGTGTTCCGGCGGCATCTCTACGCTTACGCCCCAACCCCACAGGATACCGTCGGTGGTAATCGCGTATCTACCATTAGACCACTGCACATCTTCCATTATCATTACAGGATGATATCTGGGCATCCTCGTACCATCACCAATAGGATCTAGCCCCCAGCCCCATAACTCGCCATTATTGGTTAACACATAATTTTGGCGCACAATGTAATCTACGTACCTTGTTTGAGGCTCTCTTATAAACGTATAAACATTATCCATAATACGCACTGGGCTACGCACCACATTGACATCGCCCGTGCCGTACCCATTCCCAATAACGTTGCCCCAGCCGTAAAGCCCGCTGTCGGCTGTTATGGCAAATACAGCAGGAGATATCTCTGCAGACGCGACATCAATTACATTGTCTAAGATGTGTACAGGGCTTAAGTGTAGGCCTCCGGTACTGCCATCACCAATGGGAATTGAAGTGTGGGCATAGCCCCAACCCCACAAAACGCCGTCATTTGTTATTGCATATGTGAGGCCCCAACTTGTTTTATACACTCTTGCTACATTTTCCATAATTTCAACAGGGGCAAACCGGTCTTCCAGAGTGCCGTCGCCAACAACTCCTAAACGTCCGTCGTGCCTGCCCCAACCCCAGCCCCATAAAGTATCATTTGCATCTATTACATAAATCTGCCTGCTGCTTCTTACTAAAGAGTCCGGCACAATTGTGACAACATTGTCCAAAATCTTAACAGGCGTTTCAACTCGTCTTTCGGTTTGCCCGTTTCCAATCATGCCACTGCCCCAGCCATATAAATTACCTTCGGTACATATTGCTAGGAAATGGCCTACGACGTGTCCTCCTTCAAAACTAAATCGTGCCACTTCAACTGCGTTATCCATTACTCTTACAGGATACAGCCATCTGCGGGTATCATATTCATCATTCCATATATACACTGGGTTCATTGGAAAGCTTGCCACTGCCCCTAAGCCTAAGCTTGCCGGAAAATTTGTCCACTGCCACAAGGTGCCGCTTCCATCAATTATCGTACCATGCGACCCTCCAAAAACCATAAGTTGTCCCCGACTATTCCGGACAATATCGCGATTTGCGGCATTGGGAGGCGGTGGTAATTGTGGTATTGTAGTTGTGATGTTTACAGTTTGAGTTACACTATCCCAAGATAGTTGGTATCCTACGGACTCCAATGGATGACGCAAGGGAATAAAGGTTGTGTTGCCATGCAAAATTTGTGCCGGTACTTCCAGTTCATATGGTATACCATTGGTTGTGAAGGTTGTTTCGCCTATTGTTAAAACAATGGTGTAGTCATGCCGCAGTATAGTAACACGGCTTTCCGGGCCATACCACTCTACGTCAAAGCCCAATGCTTGAAAAACTCCCCGAGCGGGTACTAGAACACGTCCGTTTTTGTTTTCCGGATAAATATTGTTTGGGAAGTAGATAGCTTCGCCATTGTTAATACTTACAGAAATTTGATTATCTTGGCGGGCAAAAACTGTGCTTATTATTAATGTAGCCATTAATATTGTTACGAAAATGCACATAAAACGTATCTTCATTTTAATCTGCTCCTCTTATGTTTTTTTAGTAATGCGTTCTAACTTAGCAATTTAACAGATTTAATATTGTAATGTATGTTTAGCAAAATGCATGGAGTTTGTCAAGGTCGATTTTGCGTACTCGATTTTTCGTGCGCAATTCAAGTGGTGACTGAGAGTCACCACTTGAATTGCATACGGGCAATCCCCTATCACAGATTACTACCAGCCGTACCAAATCTTACATTGGCTTTTTCCATCCCGTTCTATTATAATGTCAACGGAAAAGGAGAGTGATGCGAATGAATTTTATTAAAAAACATCAAACACTTTTTGGCGTTTTGTTGATTGCCGCGCTAACTGCCGGTGTTCTGCTGGGTGCGTATTTTCATAACAGAACCGAGCCGCAGTTCACAGAATTTACTACTTTTATGTACAAACTGGCCGCCGGGCAAATAGAAACGGTAGAATTAAGCGATGCCCCAATGATTAGCTTCACACTTACATATTACGAAAGCTCAACAACATACATAACAAACAACCCACGGCGTGAAGGGTTTAAGGAGTATCTCCTATTGCAGGGGGTGGCAGTAAGTGAAACTACGTCAAGCAGTGATGGGTTTTTGCAACTTGGTTTTTCTGTCGCGCTTATAGCCGGTATTTTGATATTTATGAGCCGCAGAAATGGTATGGCAAAAGCTAAAAGCGGCATAAATACCGTGGCAGTAAACGCCGCGCCCGGGCAAGTTACTTGCGATTTTAACCATGTTGCCGGTAACATAGAGGCCAAGGAAAGCGTAAAAGACATCGTAGATTATTTGCGCCAGCCGGAAAAATTTGCGCGCTATGGCGCACGAATGCCCCGGGGCATTTTGTTCCACGGTAAGCCCGGCACGGGTAAGACGCTTATGGCGCGGGCCATGGCGGGCGAGGCAGGCGTACCGTTCTATGCGGTAAGCGGGTCCGACTTTGTGCAAATGTATGTGGGCGTTGGTGCGGCCCGTGTACGTGAGCTGTTTAAGAAAGCGCGGGAAGCAGGGCGCGGCGTAATTTTTATAGATGAAATTGACGCATTGGGCAAAAAACGCAGCGACGGCATAAACGGTAACGACGAACGGGAGCAAACTCTTAACGCACTGCTTACGGAAATGCAAGGCTTCAGCGACACGCACGGCATAGTTGTGGTGGCCGCAACCAACCGCCCCGACACTTTGGACGAGGCATTAATGCGCCCCGGCCGCTTCGACCGGCGTGTAGAAATTGGCCTGCCGGATTTAAATGCACGCAAACAAATTATTGCGCTGCATATCAAAGATAAGCCGCTGTCGGTGGAAATTGACTTGGATAAATTAGCAACTGACACCGTGTTTTTTAGCGGTGCTATGCTGGAGGGCTTGCTCAACGATGCCGCAATTAACGCCGCCCGGCGCGAGTCCCGGAATATCGAAACGCAGGATATAACCACGGCATACTATACAGCCCTAGCCGGCAGCGAAAAAAAGGACCGCAGTAACATCCGCGAAAAAGAGCGAGAAGTTACTGCATGGCATGAATCCGGCCACGCGATTGCCGCGCTTGTTACCAACCCAGAGAACCGCGTTGCAAAAGTTACAATCATCCCGTCTACAAGCGGGGCAGGCGGTTTTTGCGTAAGCATCCCGCCAGAACGCATGTATTATACGAAGCAGGATTTGCGCCAGCAGATAATGGTTAGCCTCGCTGGCCGCGCCGCGGAAGAACTGCATTTTGGTGCAGACAATGTGACCACCGGAGCGTCCAACGACATAGAAAAAGCCACGGCTACCGCGCTGCAATACGTGACCAAATTTGGTATGGGAAGCGGCATTGCCGACCGCATATTGTTAAAAGATGAACAAAAAGTAGCCAAGGAGTGTACGGAATTGCTTGATGGGATTTATAGTGAGACTTTGAAATTGTTGAAATCTAACTTCGCCGCGCTGGAAAATACGGCCACCATGTTGCTTGAAAAAGAAACTATTGACGGCGATGAAATTTTACTTGACAAATCATCAATTTGTATGTAGACTACCGAAAATAAACCGATGAGACGGGAGTAAAGGCATTCATGCGCCTGTCGTTTCGTTTGAAATTGAGCTTCGTCTGTCGCAAAAAGCGCATGAGGCCGCGCATTTTTTGCTCGTCCTCAGCTCATTTCAAAACGAAACGACTATACAGAGAGTCCGGGTTGTGCATTGCTATTGCAAGCACGTGCTGAGAACCGGGTGGAGAAGCAGTATGTCATAATGGGCCGTTGAGGGTGTGGTCAAAGGTGCGTATGCACCGAGTATTCCATGACGTGCAGGCATACGTTAGTTGCCGGGTGTGTGTCTGCACACCGACAAGTGCGCAATTTATTGCGAAGTAGGGTGGCACCGCGGATAAATTATATTCGTCCCTATCAAAGCCTAATGGCTTTGTTAGGGGCGTTTTTTTATACCCAAATTGGGCAATATATCTAAGCATACAAAGAGCGCGCCGCCGCGCTCCCCGCAGGCGTAGCCGAAGGAAGCGGAAGTCGGCTTCGCCGACTGTAGCGGCGGGGTCGTAGGGGCAGCACCCCTACTTAAATCAGAAGGAGGAATTTCAAATGAACAACCACGAAAATTTCCAAAGGTATCTAGCCGAGTACCCAAACAAAGACGGCTACTTTGGCCAATACGGGGGTGCGTTTCTGCCGCCGCAGCTTATCCCCGTGTTTAAAGACATCGATGCCGCATACCAAGAAATTAGCCGCAGTGCTCATTTTATCAGCGAGCTAAGGCGGATTCGCAAAGAATTCCAAGGTCGCCCGACTCCTGTGTATCACTGCGACAGGCTATCCCGCAAACTTGGTAGGAGCCAAATTTATCTAAAGCGGGAAGATTTAAACCACACAGGCGCGCACAAAATTAACCACTGCATGGGCGAAGGCCTTTTGGCAAAGTACATTGGCAAAAAGAAGCTTATCGCAGAAACGGGCGCAGGCCAGCACGGCGTTGCACTGGCGACTGCTGCGGCTTATTTTGGCCTCGAATGCGACATTTACATGGGCGAGGTGGATATACACAAGCAGCATCCAAACGTCGTGCGCATGAAAATGCTTGGAGCAAATGTAATCCCTGCCACTCATGGTTTAAAAACGCTAAAAGAAGCAGTGGACGCAGCGTTTGAAGGGTATATGAAAGAATATGAAACCGCTATTTACTGCATCGGTTCTGTTGTAGGCCCTCACCCATTTCCTTTGATGGTACGCGACTTCCAAACCATTATTGGCTTTGAGGCAAAAGACCAATTTGTGGATATGACCGGCAATTTGCCCGATACTATTTGTGCAAGCGTTGGCGGTGGTTCAAATGCAATGGGTCTGTTTAGTGCGTTTTTGTCGGAACCCGTTGAAATTGTAGGCGTAGAGCCGGGCGGTATCGGCACCAAAACAGGCGAACACGCGGCCACAATGGCCTATGGAAAAAAAGGCATTCTACACGGATTCGAAAGTATGTTGTTGCAGGACGAAAATGGTGAGCCATTGCCCGTATACTCCATTGCAAGCGGATTGGACTATCCGTCTGTCGGGCCGGAACACGCGTATCTAAAAGAGTCTGGCCGGGTACAGTACGAAGTTGTAACAGACGAACAAGCAATGGAAGCGTTCTTCTTGCTATGCCGCTACGAGGGAATTATCCCCGCAATCGAAAGCGCGCATGCGTTGGCCTATGCAATACGCCGGGCAAGGGCGCAAGAATCTGGGACGATTCTGGTGAGCTTATCCGGACGTGGGGATAAGGATATTGATTATGTTTATGAGAAATATGGTACCGGGGAGCAGTTTGTGTAAATTCATGTCCACTTCCTTGAGATGGCGATAAAAAATAATAAAATATGAATAGGAGTCTGACCGATATGTATTATGCAAGGATTTTGGCTGTAATATTTTTAGTTGTTTTTGCTACGCCCGTAGTTGAAGTACAAGCTCAAGCACCACCAATAAGTGTTGAAATTGATGGACAACAATTGGTGTTTGCTGATCAAGGTCCCGTAATGGTTGACAATCGCACACTTGTACCTGTACGCGGTGTGTTTGATATTATGGGTTTCGACCTTCAATGGGAAGAGGGAACGCAGACTGTCACGCTTACTAGGGGCGATGATTCTATCGTGATAAGGATTGGTGCCGAAAACATGTCAATCTTTAATAATGATAGACTTGTATCCTTCCCCGGCCTTTATGGTGTTCCTGCGCAAATTGTAAACGGGCGTACAATGCTGCCGCTTAGGGCCGTTGCAACTGCCACGGGAGCCGAAGTGGATTGGGACGGCGAAAGAAGACTTGTGACTATTACAACGCCCGCACCGCCAGAGCCTCCTGCACCGTTAGAACCAATGATCATCACAGGTACGCAATTATTAATAACCACCACAAACCTGCAAGGCGGCATACAAAACATAAACCCGGCATGGGCCAATGTGCAAAAAGTATCTGCCGGAGCGGTTGTGTGGCTTGGGCTTACCCAAGCGGCAGACAGGGCATTTCATACTATAACAAGCAGCAACCCTGCCGTTTTAAGCTTCGATAGCCATAGTATGCGTCATGTGCGTTTTTTTGCGCATGGCACAGGCACGACAGAAATTGTCATAAGGAACAGCGGCGGCGCGCAGGTTGCGTCGGCCACTGTGAATATCAGCAGTATTGAACACATTAATGTCATTGCCGACGATAGTGGTGTGCAGATTTTGCATCGTGTTACATTGGCACCGGAGGAAATTCAAGCTTTGCTTCCTTACGCAAGAAGCGCGGAAGAAACACGTATGTCAAGGCATCCCGAACGCGCCATGACGGCTTCGGAACTGGTGGCGTGGAACGCAGAATATGACAGGCTTGGCGGCATAAACGCCTTCGAGCTTGAAGTGCTGTATCACATCAACAATGTGCGCGCAGAGCATGGCCTTAGGCCCTTTGCCCTTTGTCCAGCGCGTTCAAGGGCGGCACGGCTGCATACCAATTTGCAGGCGGATGGACTCGCGCCTTGGGGGCATAGGGATCCTTTTTATGGGTTACCTCCCGACAGAAACAGACTTTTTGGCGAAGGCGGCCTCGCAGAAACTGCCGGACAGGGCTTCCTCACCCCGGCCAGAGCCGTAGATGCCTGGATGGGTTCTGAAGGCCACCGCAGAATTTTACTTTCCGACCGCGATGAACCTTTGATTGGCATAGGGCGCACCGGCACAGCAACCACCGCAAAATATGGCAGTATAGTAAATCAATGATGACCGGTTGTGCCGGCACAAAAAACATCCCCCGGGCTACTCTCGCAAGAGCAGTCGGGGGGATTGTATTTTAAATTAATCGCAGACGTTTCCCTCGCTCGTTTTGGCCGCGATTGACACCGGCAACTCCTGCATATATTATTGTGTCAATTAATGTAACATGCTATCGCTTGAAAGGAAGTTAATCTATGCTGAAAATAAACAGACTTATTTGCTTGACGCTTGCAATTTCCACAGTATTCATGTTGCCGCTGCTTGCATCACACGGCGAAGAAACCGCGACAGAGTACATAACTATTGCGTTGGATTATACCGATTTATGCCCTAGCCAGCAAGAAGATGCCGACCTTGGCGACTCAAAAGAAACTACTGACGATAGTGCGACTGTTTCCAACGACATTAGTGTAACCATTGAAGGCGTTGAAATAATCTTCCCCTATCAACCTCCGGTTATTATTGATGGCAGAGCCTTTGTTCCAATGCACAGCGTGTTTGAGGCATTGGGCTTTGATATATGGTGGTATGACGATACCCTGCAAGCCACATTGGCAAACCGTTACTATGTAATTATTTTTACGGTGGGATATGAAATGTTCACCGTCAATGGTTCGTACTATGTTTTTGGCGCGCCCACGCAAATTATTAACGACAGTGTAATGGTGCCAATCCGCTATCTCCTTGAACGCGTTGGCTTTTTCCTAGGTTGGGACGACGAGACACGAACAGTTATAATTTCATCGGAACCACTGCCTGAACCCACCCGGCCTATTAGGCGGCCTATGGTCGCGCTCACTTTTGACGACGGGCCTTCCGCCCATACAGGACGCATCCTTGATGTTTTGGAATATCACGATGCCAGAGCAACATTTTTTGTTATCGGGCGTGGGCTTAGGGCAAGGCCGGAGGTTGCCTTGCGTGCGCACCAGTTGGGCAACGAGGTCGCAAACCACTTGTATCACCATCAAATTATGACGGTTATGAATAACGCAGACATTATCCATGATGTAAGGGCGGGAAGCACCGCAATTATGGCGATAACAGACGAGTCGCCTCCCATAATGCGCCCGCCGGGGGGAGCTTTTAACGACCGAGTTGCACAGGTTGTGGGCGAAGAAGGGTACGCACTTATAATGTGGTCTATCGACACCAATGATTGGCGTGACCGCAACGCAAACACCATATACCAGCGCATAATGTCAAACGTCCGGGACGGCGATATTATACTTCTGCATGACACCCATCAAACAACCGCGGCTGCAATGGAGCGTGTAATCCCACGTTTGATTGAAGAAGGTTTTACACTGGTGACAGTTTCCGAACTTTTATATTATACCTATGGAGATATAGAGCCTGGGCGCGTTTATTTTCATGCAAGATGACTGAATCCCTAAAACATAAACCTAAACCCACGCAACAAATGCCCGGCAATAATGTAAAGCGTCCGTTTACCGCGTGGCACGTGTGCCGGTTCAACATAACCGCACAATATATAATTATTGTCTGGCCCAACACGCAAGCTTTGGGAAATATGTCCGTTTACGGATTCCATAACTATGCTAAAAAACTCTGTGCTGTCTATTACAAGCATGGATTCGGTATCGGAGCGCATACTTCTTTCGTTTAAATTAAACGAGCCTATGGCCGTAAGCCTTTCGTCAAACAAGTAGACTTTGCCGTGCAACTGCGTATCGGTGCTTTGATATTCGTAAATTGTAATTTCCGTGGTACGCAAAATATTTCTTCTGCTGACATAGTAGCTAGAAAACGCAGGCAAATTAGGCGTGGACGCAAGGGAATTTGTAACCAGCGTAAAATCCCGCCCGCGGGTTGCTTCGCCCAAAAGCCTAATGCTGGACGGAGTCATGGACAAGTAAGGCGACAGCGCGATTACCGTATCGCTGTTCATGGTAATACGCATCAAATTGTATGCGATGATACTTTCCTTCCGGGCGGGCAAAAAATCGTTTGTCAAAAGGGTAATGCGGTTTGCTGCCACGGTGTTGGTAAAATAATCGAAATTTTCCAAACCGGAATGCTGGTTATAAAGACCAATAAAATGCGCCTTTTGCGCTTCCCAATTGCCGCTTTGCCTGCTTGTAACTTGTGTTGCGCGGGGCGAAGCGGCTTTTGCAATAAACAGCCCGCGCACTTCGGATATGATACCAGCATAGGCAGGGTTGGTATTGTAGACAAAAACTTCTTTGTCTAGGGACACCCGCCCGGTAAAACAGTCAGGATTATAATACTTATCCCCCATATTTCTGCCGCCCAAGAGCAAAAAGGTGTTATCCACAATTAAATATTTGTCGTGAAAGCTGGCGTTCATTTTGTGCGGCTGCAAAAGGTTTAGTCGGTTAAATTCGTAAACAGTAATATTTTCATGCCCGGCCAGCACACGCCTGTAATTGGTGGGTATGTTGCCTACTATTGCATTAGCCATTATCGAAATTTGTACTCCCCGATCCGCGGCAGAAAGCAAGGCCCCAACGATAATATCCGTCGTCACACCGCTATGCATCGCAAACGTAGCCATATAAATATGGCTTTGCGCGTTGGATATCACATTCAACCTATGAATAAACGACTCTTCGGGGTCGTCCAGCAGCATTACTTGTTCTGGAATTCTTTGTTCACCAAAAAAACTGTCCATGGAAAACGCGTTTCTGGTTCCCGCGCTTACATGCAAACTGCCTGTGTATGGGTACAGACCCACAGCTACATATATCAAAATGCACAGCACAAGTGCTGCCATCACCGGTTTTATACGTTTTCGCATATTTTCACCCCCATGTGATTATATGGCATTGCGTTAAAATTATACATTTTCACAATTCAAGTGGTTACTGAGAGTAACCACTTGAATTGCAAAACATTGCCTACATCTCAAAATTACACTATAATTAGATTATGTCACAAATTTGCGGAGGTAGTCAATGTTGTGGGTAAAAGACAACATCCAAGATGTTATAGAGAAATTAAACACCGACAAGACGCAAGGCCTTAGCCTGCATCAGGTTACAGAAAGGCAAACTAAGTACGGCCTAAATGAATTTGAAGAAGAAAAAAAGGACACACTCCTTAAAAAAATATTTCACCATTTGACAGAAATACCAACCATGATACTTATCGCTGCTGCTGCAATTGCGGGTTATACCGCTATTTTTCACCCGCCGGATACAATTGGGCGCGGCTGGCCAAAGGTTGTTGTCATACTAAGCATTGTAATAATCAACGTAACATTGGGTATATGGCAGGAAAGCAAGGCCGAAAAGGCTCTTGACGCCCTCAAAAAAATGAACACATTCAAAACGACGGTATTGCGCGGCGGCACAAAACAAATTGTTGACGCCAACCAATTGGTACCCGGCGATATCGTAGAACTTTCTTCTGGGGATGTTATTACTGCCGATGCCCGCATTATAGAGGCCAGCAGCCTGCAAACAGACGAAGCCGCCCTAACCGGCGAAAGCCAGCCTGTGGAAAAGGATCCCTTCGCCGTAATCG